>Ga0209947_1000751_pt1 | contig 19929 bp, 10 predicted proteins | sample SalPonR2_B_D2_MG_FD_185706 | JGI IMG/M metagenome (GOLD analysis project Ga0209947, IMG submission 185706) | Salt pond soil microbial communities from South San Francisco under conditions of wetland restoration - Salt Pond MetaG R2_B_D2_MG... ... | reverse complement strand
TTAGTAAAAACAGGCCCCTGTCGTGCCCCATCCAGATCTGGCCGTCAATCTTTGTCAGCGTCCACACCTGCCCCTCAGTTCCCGGCACAAGCTCAAAGTCATCGAGCTCTGAGCTGTTGTTCATATCATCCCAGCCGGAGCGGTATAAACCTTGATTTGTGCCCAGGTAAAACTCACCGCCGTCAAGAATTGCGCTGTATCCCGTCCCGAAATCGCCCTGATAATCGAAGAAAAAGGTAAATTCATTACTCAGATCCAGGTATGCAACACCGAAGTCAAGCGCCAGCCACAGTTTTCCGGCATTGCTGTAGTGCACACTAAGAACCGTATTATTTTTCAGCCCTTTATTTTTGGTAATATGATGGGCTACATTTCCATTTTTATTGCTGATGTACACCCCTTCCAGAATAGTGCCGAACACGAGATAGGAGTCATTAATCGTATCGAAACTAAATACATTTGCCGCTTTCAGGCTTTCGGAGAGCTGAGACTCAACTGCAATGAGGCCGCTGCCATTGAACTGATAGAGACCCGAATTTTGAGTTACAACAATGAGACGTTCCTCCTGTTCATACATCCCTGTAATCTCTAAGCTGCTGCTTTCTTCCAGTGAAGAGAGCCGTACGGGTGAGAGGTTTTGCAGCTCAAAGAAACCTTCTGATTTATCAAAAAAATATAGCTTGTTGTTTATCGTAAAGCTGTTATCAATCTCTTCTGGTGCCGGTATTTTGGTAAGATTCTGATCATTATAGACGTAAATATTACTCGATGACACAAAGAACACGTTGTCATTCAGGATATGTACGTTCCAGAACTCTTCGCTAATCTGGTTCAGATCTTCCTTAAACGGATAGAGAGAGGTATACTCAAATTCGTTGAATTCATTGCGTTTCCAAACGCCAAAATCAAGATCGGACCCTGTATAAATAAGTGTATCTGATGCTACCAGGAGAGAGCGTGTAATCCCATCACTTCCATCATAATCCTTCCAGCGGGCACCGTCGTACTCCAGCAGCCCCCTGTCAGCCGCCATGTAAACAATACCATTTGGCGCAGTATCGATATCCCATATCTTACCGCGATGGTTATACTCTGTAGGCGTGAAATTTTGCAGAAGGGGAACACCTTTATCAGTCATTTCCTGAGCTGGCGACTGTGTACTAAATCCAATAAGCAGTAGAAATAACGCGATCAGTATTTTCAAGTAAACCGGCTTGTTATGATTTAACTTAAACATCCTAATAAAAAGGTATCGACTTTGCAACAGGGGGGCATTTAAATGAGTTGAAACTCAATGTTTTGTACTGCCCAAATATCCCTCTCTCTGGTCGATCTGTGATTTCGAATAATAAAAATTAACGGCGACACACGTCTGTAAGGTCTATAAAACAATCATACCTATCTGTAATTTTGTGCAAAAAAAAACCGGCCCACTACGGGCCGGTTTTTAATCATTAATTAAGCTATGTGTCTAAGTAAACTTAGATTACTTAATAAGAAGCATTTTTCTTATCTGAATGGAGTTCCCAGAAGAAAGTCTGTACATGTACACACCTGATGACAGATTTGATGCATCAAATGTAGCAATGTGAGATCCAGCTGATTTTACGCCATTTACCAGTGTAGCTACCTTTTGTCCCGTTACATTAAACACTTCGAGAGTCACCGCTCCGCTTTCAGGAAGGGTATACGAGATGTTCGTCGTTGGGTTGAACGGGTTCGGGTAGTTTTGATTGAGTATGAAGCTGTTTGGTGATTCGTTTACTTCGTTAGATACACTCAGATTACGAGTCAACGTGATCGAGTAGACTTCATCAGCAAACTGAATAACATCTGCACCCATAGCTGTTACAGTCCAATCAACGGTTATAGACTCACCTTCACCCACACCTAAACTCTCAAGTGTAGCATCGAGAGCTGAGAACGGCAGCGTAAGAGTAGTCCCTGCTCCTGAATTGTCTGAAGGAAGGCTTACGAGTGGATCAGAAAAATCACCACCTTGTGCATCAACGTGCCATGTGTAAGTCACATCGGTATTTGACGTCGCTTCTTCCCATTCAATCACAGCTTCTGCGGAACCATCGCCTGTAAGATCCAGTGTGGTATTATCGGCAGGTGAAAGCAATGAAAATGCGTCAACTGTAGGCTGTGTAGTTGTTCCATCTCTGTAAAGATAGATGTTATCTACGTAAACTTTATCAAGATTGGAGGTAATCAAGAATTGTGCTATGTCATCCCGGGTCACGTCGCCTGTGAAAGATGAAATAGGTACATCAATGGTAACCCATGTACCAGACTCAATTGCAGGAGTAGTACCGTCATTTATATTGAGTTCGAATGCCGAGACTTCTGCGGCTGTTCCGCCCCACTGAGAAAATTTCGAGTTGAAAACTTTTCCAACTAAATCTTCGCTTTTCGTCCAGAAGTCCATATGGAAATGAGTCATTTCAGACGCATCCTGCTTGTTGCTCTGGAAATCAATGCCAATAAAATTGTTAAAGTCAATTAGCTTGGTAGGGTTTCCTGCAATCATTACGTCTTCAATGCTTGAATCATCAAAGTCGGCAGAAAACGTGTCAACCGTGATATCATCATAGGCATTACTAAAGATTGAAATCACATCTGCTGCATCTCTCAATGGCTGTGTTGGAGCTGCTTCTGTAGGAATACTTGCTACAAATGAAACGGTGTATATCCGCTCGTTGCTACCGTTTTCAGATACAACTTCAACTGTTGCATCGCCGGGAATACCTGTAGCCTGAGTAATTGTGGTCGTTGCATTTGCATTTGTAGTTGTGGCATCGGTGATCTGGGGTACAGTTGTTGTTCCAGCTGCCAAGTCAAAAGTATAGTTCTGAACCGCAGGATCGAAGCCGCTAATCGTCTCACCATCTACTTGCAGGTCGCTAAGAGTAGCATCTGATGCAGGGGAGGCCGCATTTTTCCAGAAAAATATGTTATCTAGATAAATATCAAACGGAGCGGTATTAGCGGAACCATCGCTGTTAAACTGCCCGTCAAATTTCAATTGGACTACAGACTGCCATGTCATTCCTCCAAAATCTTCAATTGGCAGATCAACACTGTTCCATGATCCCGGAGTAACAGGTACTGTTACCAATACTTCACCGGGGCCATTTCCGCTATTGTCAATAGGCGATACTTTTACCAAACGGTCGGTGCCCGCTGGTACAAAAATATCTACATGAAGAAATTCCATCGAAGCTGCGTTTTGGGCAGCAAATTCCGTTCCCTGATAGTTAAAATTTGGATAGGCCAAAATTACATTGCCCGTACTTGGGTCATATGCCGGGTTGACTTGCGTATGTCCCGATTGTCCCCAATTTGGATCGTAGTTGACGCCATCAAGTGTAGTGTACGAGTCACCATAGATTGAGATCACGTTTTCAGCGTCCCGTTGTTCGGGATCATCAGCATTCGTTGTTGGCGCTTGTGCAAAGCCTATCGAGGCAAATGCCATTAATAAAAATGTCAGTATTACTTTTTTCATAATTCTAAGTTTAGAAAAGTTAGGGTTTGTCGCGATTTAATCGATGTTATAGGTTTTGTTGTGCTGTTATTGGTATAACTGCTTGTGAATGTTTCTGTTAGGTAGAAAGTTGTTTTCTTGTCAGATGCTGAACTGCCATCTTTGGGGTTCTGTCAATTTTAAATAACCCCCAGTGCTTTTCAGGTTCTGCCGGATGCGGCGAACCTTTCCATGTTTCATCAAAGGCTTCGAAAAAGTACGTGAGAATCTTTTCCCTGTCCGTCCATTCCATTAATTGTTCATAGTAGACTTTCTGATGCATTTCGTTGACATTTGAGGGCTCAATTCCGCGACCATTTGATCGCGTCGCCCATCCCGCTTCTGTTATAACTACTGCCGTATCGGGATATTTCTCGGCAACTGAGTAATAATTGTGTTTAGTGTAGTCAATCGCCTCATTTATATGTTTGTACTCCCACACCGGGTAGGTGTGAATTGAAATAAAGTCAACCGTCCGGGCCAGCTCTTCTAGCTTATACATCCAGGGCACGTAATTTTCACAAAACGTGACGGGCTGGTCGGCTTTTTCCTGTACTTGTTTCACATATTCCAGCACTTTGTTTTCATGCACATAGTGATCTGTCCACTCTACACAGGCTTCATTACCCACCGACAGCGAATTCGCTATCTCCGGATATCTGTTGGCCATATCAATGAGCCGGTCAACTTTTTCCTTGTTCTCTACAATGTTCTTTTTAAGTTGATCTTCTGTGTATACTCCGCCGTCCCATGGGCAGTTGAAGTTGTTCATCTCGGCATTGATATATGCCCCGAGCATTACTTTAAAATCGAATGACTCTTTTTCGATAACCTCAAGAAGCGTTTTTGTGTGTTCTGTACAGTCATAAACACGTAAATGCTTCCAGTGCCCGTGCAGCAGCAGAAGGTCTTCCTTCACCTGCTCGTAGGTGGGTATTTTCCCGCCCGGCTGCTGGCCTTCACGATAACCCGAGTAGCAAATCGCACGACCGGGTTCAATTCCTATTTTGGAGAAAGTATTCATCATTAATATTTAAGCTCCCCGTTACTGTCCCATATACCCCAGTAGGCGCCAACATCACCTTCGCTGCCCACTTTCCATGATTCATCAAACGATGAAAAATAAAACATCTCTATATCTTCATCTTTTGACCAGAGATTAGCATTGACAAAGTATTTCATGGCATTTTCATGCGACGGCTTGGCGCCTCCAAGCCCTTCTCCTTTGCTTGGCCACCCGGTTTCGGTGATAATGACCCGCTTCCCATGCCCTGCTCCTTTTGCCTGGTTGAACATATGCTGCATATGCTGAAACGAATCGTCGATCGATGTCCCCTCCCAGTAGGGATAGCAGTTGCAAAGTATCACATCACAGAGCTGGCTTATGGCAGGGCGCGTAACAAACTCATAGTATGCATCTACATAGCCTACAGGTATCTCATCATTAATTTTTTCTTTAACGAACCTGATTTTTTCAAGAAGCTCTTCTTCACTCAGGTCATCACGATAAAGCACTTCATTTCCGACTGCTGCAATATCCACGAGCCCCTTTTCAGCCAGCTCGATTAAATTATTGATCTCTTCCTCATTCTTTTCCTCATCGCTGCCAAGCCAAGCACCCACCAGTGTTTTAATTCCCATCTCTTTGGCAACTTTAGGAATCAGTTCATTCCCTTCGGTGCATGAAAAGGTTCGAATCCACTGTGTATGAGGCTTTAGTATGCTCATACGCCGCCTTATTTGATCTTCAGACACCACATGTCCGGGACCCTGCCCTTCTTCGTAGAGGCTAAAGCATAACCCGTGGATACCGCTGTTAAGAATTTCATGAAAAAGACTGGATATATCCTCATCAGACATATCTTTTATATAGCCTTCATGGGACTTTTTTCCTGCCCCGGTATAAGTCAAAAATCTATCTTCTCTAAAGGACATAAATCGCCAGTTATATTTTAATTTTTAATAATGTTGTACACAATTATCGTTCTGTAATTACAATTCGCCACGTCGTTCAACCAACTCCATCTGAATTTTCCTGGCTTTTTCTTCGGTTAGACTATAGCTGTACATCACCCAAATTGCCAGGCCTGCTGTAAGAGACGGTATTACAATGTCTGCGATGCGTAAATTGGTCATTGTTTCTGCTGTCTGTTGTGCGGCGTTCTGGTCGAAACCTACCAGTTCCAATACCAGCCCTCCTAAAACAAGAGCAATGGCCTGTCCCAGTTTCACCATCCACCAGTAGATTGCACCAAATGTACCTTCCTTCCTCGGCATACCGTTTCTCAGCTCATCAAGGTCACACACATCAGCTGTCATACTCATCATAAGAGTAAATAAGCCGCCCAGTCCAAATGCCATGAATGGGATTGGCATAAACATAAGCCAGGGATTTTCCGGGCTAAAGCCCCACCACTTGAGGATGTACCCTACAATAGAGAGGGCCGTTGAGATGATAAATGCTTTCCGCTTGCCGAATTTATCAGCAATAAAAGAAACGATGGGAATAACAAGGAACGCGGTTGCTACTGCAGTTATAGTTGAAAACCATGCGGGCCAGTGTCCTGCAGCTCCATAGTCACCGTTAAACATATAAAAGACAATAATGAAGTAGCTAAATGAGGCTACCATTTGAAATCCGTTGAAGACCAAAAAAGTGGCGCCGCACAGCTTCACAAATGGCTTATTTTTCGACACCATGACAATTCCTTCAAAAAGTTCCTTCACATTTTTGAATAGCGTTCTCATTGAAATCTCTTTCCGGTTCTCCATCTTGGCGCTATCGAGCCCTTTACAAAAAATTGCGGGTAAAAGCCCAAGTGCAATACAGGCCAATCCTACATAAATAGACAAGCGCCGGACACCTGTTGCCTGGTCTACAAAAAGGTCAGGATCTGCCACAAGAACCCAGAACCAGGGTACAATCATCCATGCGATCTGCCCCACGGTCTGAGAAAAAGCCATCAGCCTTGTTCGCTCATTGTAATCACTTGTCATCTCATAGCCGAGCCCTATCAGCGGTGTTGCAAACATGGTATTGCCCACAAGAAAAACCATCGACATGATGAGAAAATACCAGAAATTGTACATCTGTGAATTATTCTCATCGAGCTGCCACAGAAGTATAAAAAAGAGGCCGCTTAAGATAGCACCGACAAAAATGTAGGGGCGCCGGCGGCCGAATCTTGATTTTGTATTATCCGAAATGAATCCCATAATCGGATCAGAAAGGGCGTCAAATATTCTTGGAAGCCCTCCCAGCAAACCTGCCAGAAAAGGGTTCATTCCGAATGCAGTCAACAGGAAAAAGCTGAACACACCCAGTGCGCCCGGCAGCAGGTTTAACACAAGGTGACCCGACCCGAATGCAGCTTTTTGTACTAGGGGAACCCTTTTTTGTGGTGGAGTTTTGTGCATGGTTATTCTTATCCGAAGTTGGTTAATTCGCGTTGGTAGCTTTTTTAGGCGCCTGGCGTAGTTGTTATTGTTTGAATTGCTTTTCCGTCAATTGAGAAAGAGGCCATTTTTCCATCAATTTGGAGCTCCACATTTTTACGGTTTTCGCCGGGATTAAAGAGAACTACAGCAATAGATCCGTCAGGATTTTCAACCGCTGTAACCATCATATTTTCATCCGTATTTTCAAAGCCAATTCGTGTAGCACCCGGGCGCAAATATTTACTGAAGTGTGCCATTGTATAGTAAAGCGGCGTAAAATATACTTCATCCAGTTCCGGATCGACTATGACCGGAGCCAGACACCAGTTTTCTGCCCAGTTTGGTCCGCCCTGACGGTTCAGCACCATGTTCCAGTCAACCCATCCATCTACCCAGTTATTAAGCGTGCCAATCATATCACGGGCATAGCGATAAACGGGCACATATTTTGGGTGCAGGTACTTCTTATCTTCGGGGGCCCAGTCCCAGCCCCAGTCTGTTGCTTCTTTTGACCAGTACCAGCTATCATCTCTCCAGACGGGTACTTCGGCATCGGCTGTGGCTTCAGTCTGAATCATATATTTACCCGGTGCTGCCTGATGTGCGTATTCCAGCTGCTCCTCAAAAATCTTGTACGTGCTTCCATACCAGTGAACGGCAATACCGTCGTAGTAAGATGCTGTTTCTTCGTCTTCCTTGTACATTGCATCTACCCACTCAATCATCTCTGTATCGCGGTTTTGGTCGTAACCGAGAACTACAACATCGGGGTGAGTCTCGTTTAGTTGCGGTCCGAGATGATTGACCAGGAAATCATTCATCTCTTCAGGTGTAAAGTGCATGCTCTCCCAGTTGCTGTCGTTCCCAAGGGGTTCATTTTCAATAGTGATTCCCCAAACATCAATGCCTTCCTCTGCATAAGCGGTAAGATATTTCGAAAAGAAAAGAGCCCAGGTATCGTAGTATTCCGGCAGAAGCTTTCCACCTTCCCACTGCTTATTGTCTTTCATCCATGGCGGAGCAGTCCAGGGTGACGATATGATCTTAAACCCATCGGTAGACACCTCCATTGCATCCTTGATCATCGGAATAAGGTCGCCGCGATCCTCATCAATTGAGAAGTTCTCCAGCTCTTCATCGCCGGCTACGGGTGCGTAGGAATAATTTCCAAGAGAAAAATCACTGGAGTTCATGTGTGTCCTTGTCAGGGAATATCTTGCGCCGTCGTCGCCAAAGTAGGCCTCGAGAATCCGTTTCCGATTATCTTCGCCCAGCTCGTTGAGGAGATAGGCCGATGCTTCGGTAAACGACCCGCCGAACCCTGTAATCTCCTGAAATTTTTCCTCCGGATTGATGGTTATCTGCACGGTAGAGTCTGCGTCAGGAAACTCCGTGACCGGTGTGAGCTGATTGCCGTTAGCCGACGTTTCTACTATGTCTACGTCCAGCGAATCAGTATTCGAGCATCCCGCCATAAGCATCGCTATAATTATGGTTGTTAGTAATTGAATTAAATTTTTATTCATAAGCGTCTTACTCCTCTTCTTGTCGTGCGGCTATTTCTTCTTCAGTTGGTGGAACTTTTACAGTTTCCATCAGTCTCTCTAAGTCACCATCAAATGTTTTGGTAATCGGCATGCCGTCACGTGTCAGACCATCAAACACACCGGCATCAACTTCATCCCAGAGAACATACTTTGCTTCAGACTGCAGGGTAATCAGTCCGAAGTGGTTTTCGGAACCCATCTGGTTTGCAGCATCTTTCCACTTTTCATCAGTAGCCTCAAAATAGAATACAGAAACTCCGTTCTCATCAGACCACTCACGAATCATATCGTGAAAGAGCGCCATTTTGTACTCATCTGTGGCGCGTGACCCTTCAGGGCCGTACTGGCCGTTAGACACTGTTGCCCAACCGGTTTCTCCGATATGAACTTCTTTGTCTACTCCAAGGCTCTCCATATAGTCAATTACACTTTGATACTGACCAACCGCGTACTCCAGCGACCGGTCCATTGCAGCCTGAATTTTCTCCATATCCGTCATCCCTTCCTGATCTTCCGGTACGCCCCAAAAATCTGGATTGTAGTGCGTGTCGTGCATTGGATAGGTGTGCATGGAGATGTAGTCTACCGAGCGGATAAGCTCATTTAGATCCTCTTTGTGATACTCTTCTCCGCCACCACCCCAGGAGGCAAAGTTATCAGAGCTGGTAATCCAAGTCCCTTCAGGGATCTCACCATTGGCTTTTCGCTCCTGAAGATCCTGAACCCATTTCAGAATTATTCCCGGCTCCACATAGTACTCCTGCTGCCAGTGGACCATCGCTTCGTTCCCAACGGCAATAACCTTTACGATATCGGGGTACATAGCCGCATACCTCGCCGCCCTGTCAATTTCTGCAGGATTCCTTGGGTGATCTTCGTCTCTAATGCGCTCCGGCTCGTCAGTCCAGGCATTTTTGGCATCAATCCAGGCACCCATCATCACATACATTTCAAATTCCGGATCTTCTTCCTTCAGCTCGCTGATTGCCTGTAGCAAATTCGGAACAGCATCTAGATACAGATTGTACGTCCGCACAATTTTGATCCCCAATGCTTCGAGAATCAGCATATCCTCTTTCAGCTCGGCGATTGTGGGCTGAATATCCCGGGTAATTCCCCGGTAGCCGCTATATGAAATAGCGGGATAATCAGGGTTTCCAAGAATCTCTTCTGCCGTAATGGAAGACGACTCCATTTCCGTTGTCGATTGATTTGTGCAGGCCATAAGCAGCAGGGATACCAGAAAGATACATACCGTTATTAACTGTTTCATGTCATTAATTTTACTTGGTGTTGTTGAACAGGTATCATCGCAATACATGCTCGTTTATTGATACTGCTACTTCTTTAATCTCACCTGTACGCTTGAAAATGTGGGCAGAGGTAACCTCATCCAGTTCAGTTTTATCAAATGATTTGGATGACCCATCCTTGAACGTTACAACCAGCCCACTCTCATCAGACTGTTTGTAAACCACCGGTACCTGACAGCACGTAAATGCAAGTGAACTTTCGGGTATTTCGATACTGTAAGGTGTATTTTCGAGTGATACAAGATCAAAGCTTTTCGCCTTCTCTGTGAACTGTTCTTTTTTCAAGAGGAATGGTTTGAAATGAAGTTTCCCCCCCTCGATATACATACCAAGCTCACCAAATCGAACCAGTATATCCTCTTTCACCTGTCCGGTCATTCCCGGTTGCTGGGCTCCGCGGTGTTTAGGCGTATGCGAATACGGATCCGTTGGAAACGCGCCGTAAACGTCAGGATCTTTGTGAATTCCAATTCCTTTTCCAACCTCATCAAAATGAGTGGCAAGCTGCTTCATAACGGCAGGATCAGCATCCTCCCTTGCAGCGTGTACACACGTTTCAAGAACAGCAAGATGCAGCTTGGAAACCATGTGCCAGTAGATTGACCCTAGTCCCTCATAGGCAAAAAATGTTCCTGAACGACCTGTAAATGCCTTATGGTTAAAGACTTCTTCAAATATTCCAAGTACCAGGTTTTCCTCTTTTTCTACGAGAGATTCGTACTTTGAAGATCTCAGATCGTTCAGCGCGGCTTTCAGGTCGCCTGCGTTTTTGAAGTTGCCGTTGAAATGATATCCGCCTTCAATATCTTTAGTAATAATCCGTCTGTTATTATCGGCCAGAAGCTTTTTGAGAAGCTCAGATTTCTCAACCAGCTCTTCAGGAATATTATTCTTTTCAAGAAATCCCGGCAGCTCTTTGTTTGGGTATAATATGTAGCTCTGCTGATCTTCACGGTAAAGTGCACTGTGACGAAGGGCATCCATTACGTTTAGTGATTCTTCTGAACTCAGGTAATCGGAACTCAGAACTGCAACCTGTCCTTCCAGCATTTCATCCAGATATGAAATTGAAATGCCATCATCATCAAAACTGATGAGATTATATGCGTGATAGAGGTTATCCTCACGCTTGTTAACATCTATTGAATGTTCAAGATAGTTCAGCGTCAGACCGATAAATTGTTCGATCTTTTTGATCTCAATTACCGTTTTCTCACCGGAAAAGCCATTGTCGTAAATAAGGTCCCGGTAAGTTCCGCCGGCTTTCCCGAGACTGTCAGTAACTGACTTCCGCATGCTGTCATCAAATCCACCGCTTAGCTCAGATTTATGAGCTTCAAGTGCTTCAGAAATGTTCTTAAAAAATCCTGCAAGCTCTTCCGATACTTCAATCTCATTCAGGTCTGTATCAGCCAGAGTTGGTTCAAAAAATTTCAGAAATCGCCTCAGATAGCAGAGCGTCACCATCGACACACCGTTACCGACCAGGGCATTATTTGCGTCATTCCATTCCGGCCGCTGAGTATTCATCCAGATACCGGCTTCAGGTACAAAATTGGATACTTTCGCGAGCACGGTTGCCAGAATCTTTTCCATGAAGTTTACGTGATAGATATCATCTGCTTCACTTCCTAGAATGGCGCCATCGGCACCTTTTTTGGCTACTTCCGTCCTGATAGTGTGATCAGACTCTTCGTCGAATTCAATTGTATCCTTTGGATTCTCTACAATCTTATCGTACGATTTTATTCGATAAGGAACGTTCGCATAAACAAACATTTGCCTGTCGAACAGTGACTTAAACTCTTCCTGCTTGTAATCCGAATAAAACTCAAGGAATTTCAGCAGATATATAATCTGGTGATCGCCCCAGTAACCGATGTACGACCACGGATCATCCGGCTCGATGGTCTCCCAATCGAAACCGCCTTTGGTGACACGATATGGATTGTAACCGTCGAATGTAGATGCGTTCAAAAATTTGAAGATCATACCCTCAATAAACTCGGGATATGAATGCGCAAGTGCTTCCCAGTTCTGGAAAATATCACGCCAGTTACCTTCGTAGTCGAGGATTTTCGATCCGTCAACTTCGCTGTGCGTGTTGATGGAAAATTGGTTCCACGGACGGCTTGGATCGCCGTGTCGTCTGCTGAATTTAAGCGGCAGATACTCGATGCCCAGCCTTAAAAGGTCAGGATCATCGGATGATTCAAGTTCTTTATCTAAAACCGATTTATTGAATATTTCCGGCAGCTGGGTCAACATATCGCTGTTTCGATCGGCCACTGCCCGACTCGCATTTTTCAGATACCCGACAAAGTCTTGTTTTTCAATTTTATAATTGTCATCAAAGATTCCGCCACGCATGATGTTGAACAGAGTATTTGAATAATGCCTTGTGTCCCTGAACTCATCAGAACTAAGTTGCAGCCCGTCAGATGCACCCACCAATTCAATTAGTTTTTTCGTGCCGCGGTCAATATCGGCCTGGATTTCTTCTTCCAGTGTGGTATCCTCAAGAATAGCTTTATTGAGAGCTACCACATCCGACTGTGTCTGGTTGACGTTTGCCACGATCGACCAGTCAGCTTCTGATTTTCCATTCAGCTCAATCTCTGACGTAACAAAATAAGCTCCTTTTTCCCCCTTAACATCTGTTTCTTCTTCGACGGATTCCATGTTACGGAACTGGTCAAGCTGAAGAGACGACAGCAAATGTTTTGGATTATCAAGTCCCATCGACCAGGCTACATTTGCTTTAAGAGCCTCGCTTGGTTCCGCTTTGTCTACGATAATTGCACTGAGAGCAAAAATCCCAATTCCGCTTTCGTTAACCAGTTCATGGCGCTTATACGCATCAACCAGGTTACTCGATTTCGTCTGCAAATCACTGCTCACACCGTGAGGCATGATATTCTGGATGCCGTCGAGAACGGTCACACTTTGGACGTTGTCAGAATTATTGGCAACCGATGATTTCTTTACAAATCCGTAAAGATTGCTTGAACACCACTGGTATCGAAATGTCAAATCGAGGTCATTATTGACCTCCTCAAACATAATTTTGTTACCGTACCGGCTCTTATAGAGATTTCGGGCCGTACTGTATCGACCGGCATCCCGCTTTGAAAAGGGTTCCCAGATAACCGATTCTCCATCCTTCTCTACTTTAATAATGGATTTACTGCCTGTTGTATCCGCCAGGTCAACCAGCTTATCATCGGTGTAGTATGGGAACAGAGCGTACTGCGGATTTTTACGCCCGGCGGAAACGCCGCCATTGCTGGAAATAAACATCCAGTGGTTGGAATCACTTACGATGCTCATAAAGAAAGGACGCATCGAATCGAAATTATCGATTTTAAACCACTGCGTATTTTTGAATTCTTCTAAAGTAATTGACAAGGTAAACCTGTGTGTTGATTAAATATTTTTTGCTAGCCTAAAAAAATAGTTAAATAATTACTCCGTATAAACCCTAACATAATCTATCATCATGGTTTGCGGGAAAGGAGTATTGTTGTTAGGTGACCCTACAAATGTTCCACCGACAGCCATATTCAGAATGATGTAGAACTCATTATCATTAAAAACCCACTCGCCATTTACATCATCCGGCGTTATCTCATTATATAATACATCATCAACGTAGTACCGAATAAAATCCGGCCCCCACTCGATAGCAAAGATGTAGAAATCGGAATCAAACCTTCCGTTTGGTAGTCTGTATGTATCAGTTTCTGCCTGGCCGGCTGAGTAGCCTGGTCCATGAACACTGCCGTGGATAATCGTTGGCTGCTGCCCGCGATACTCCATGATATCGATTTCGCCAATTTGGGGCCATACCACAGTACCGCCAGAATCATCGCCAAGCAGCCAGAAAGCAGGCCAAATCCCCTGTCCAAATGGAAGCTGGATCCGCGCTTCATATCGGCCATACGTTCGTTCAAATGAACCGCGGGTCAGGATCTTTGCAGATGTGTAATTAGATCCCTGAAAAGACTCCTCCCGTGCCGTTATTTTGAGCATTCCATCTTCAACAATGATGTTCTCGGGGCGATCGGTATAATACTGGAGCTCATTGTTTCCCCAGCCCGGCCGGCCAAAAATTTCTTCACCGGTTCCTATATCAAAAGACCAGAGATCTGCATCAACAGACCCCTGGTAATTAAATTCATCCTGCCAGATTAGATTGGTGTATGTTTCTGCTTCTTCAGATTCAGTATCGTTTACACATCCTGAAAACAGAACGGTAGCCGTGACTAGCAGAAGGAGGATTGATGTTGATTTACTTAATATTTTAAACATACAATTAAGCCTGGACCCTATAAATTCGATATTTCAAGTTAACTCCCTCTTGAAAAACAAGCGGGACCGTTCTATGTAATTATTGAAAACGGTCCCGCAAATCTGTTATTCAGCTGAATCGTCGTACAGGTAGATGTTGTCCACATAAAAACTTGCACCTAAAAATGGTGAATTTCCGGTGGTTGACATAACGATCTGAGCCAAATTCGATCTATTTGTCATATCAGTAATATCAAGATCAACACTTATCCATTCACCGGATACTAAGGCGGGATTCGTATTAGGCCTGAGAGTTATAGATTTTTCACTGTCATCTCCACCGCCAAAAGAATCATCTGGCCCAAAATCAACGAGAGCTATAGTTAATGGAGAATTGGATGGAACTTCTTCGGGCACGAAAATATCCATATTTAGATGAGTCATTTCACTACCATCAATAGTAGGCACGTTTATGTGAAACTCAATTCCCACAAAGTTTAAGTTTTCATATGCCAATACATTATTTCCATTTACTGTAAAGTCATTTGAAGTAGTCGTTGACCCTCCCCAAAAGCCATTAAAGTGATCTACAGGTTCATTTTCATAGGTATCACTGAAAATGGAAATCACATTTTCCGAACTTTCTGTTGGAGTAGGAGCCGGAGTAAACTGACCAATAGATTCAATAATAAGTGCTCCCTCAGCATTGAGATCATTCAAAGACGCCGTAATTTCTGCAATACCCTCTCCAACAACGGATACTTGGCCCTGATCATCAACGGTAGCAATGTCGGTGTTGGACGAACTAAATGAATAATAAGCCGGTTCTGCGCTAACGGTTACATCAACCGCAACACCATCTTCCGTCACTCGATTTACGGTATAGGTAAGACCCGAGACATTAGCAGATGAGCCAATGAAGCTTGTTTGAGTCACTTCATTTCCGTTCTGAATTGCCGGACGGGGTTGGGCTAAACTTTCAAGGTTTTCAAATTTGACCTCATCAAGCCAAAACGAGTAGCCATCACCATCTTCAGGGCCTTCAGCGTACCACAACAACCCTTGTTCAGCAGTTAGCAATGACGCATCGGGAATTGGTACCACATACTGTTCCCAATTGGTCGATAGTTTCGTGTTATTCAGTGAAACAACGTATTTGTTTTCACCAAAATCCTGACCAAAACCAATTTCATTTAATGTTCCCGCCACGGTTCCTTTCGCATAGAATGTAAGCGCATTGTAAGAGGTAAGATTACGCCCGCCATTTTCGTCTCTGAAAATTGCGCCTGCATATCCACCCTCCGGGTCACCAACATTCGGCACATCAAACCGCATGGATGCAGCTGTATTGTCATATGTATCGTCAGTATCTACGCTGAATGCATCCTGATCAGAATCAGCGAATGGGAGATAATTCAACCCTGAGCTGAACCCATCAATAAACACATCCGGATTTTCTGTAAAACCCGGCTCCTCCAACCCATCTACTGACCGTTCGCATGCCAGGGCAATAAACATCAGTGATAGTGCTAAAATAATCGTTCGTTTTATATTTTTCATGATCATTGTATTTATGTTTCCTGCCCCTAATTAGTTCGAAATATCTATTTGAATGTATGTTCGGAATTCCCACTCGCTTCCATTGTCCAGGTTGTCAAGAACGGAATCACTGAAATCGTCGAACTCCGTTACAACCTCACCGTTAATGGTGGGTGCAAAGCGAGGTGAATATCTATTTAGTGATCGCCAGGTACCTCTCACACCGATTCGGGTAGAAGGCAGGTTGAACCAATCGGGTCTTCCAATATCATAAGAAAAGTCTCCAATCAGCTGAAGCGGGAACGTCAGGTTAAAGTCCCTGTGATAGTCATAGGGTCCCCAGTCGTTAACTTTAACATGCGTTTCTACTTTCATTTGTTTGTAGATCGCTCTCAAATCTCCGCCATAGCGATAGACCAATCTGTCGCTATCACCATTTGCCTGAGCTTTTCCGCCGAAGAGATTGGTAATGATACCAAGATCTCTACTCACTTTTGATACGATGCGCGAATGCACTTCCCAAAGGTCTTCAGCCGGTGGAGCACCGGGGAACGGGAAGAACGTTCGGCCATCAGGCAAGATACCCACTGCAGCATCTTGTGTGGTTGGTAAGTGACGGTATACAAAGCCGAGGTTCATTGCTAAGCGGGCGTCCTCATTCATATCGCTATCCCACTCGTACATGTAAGTGCCGGGTGTTGGATCGTACGTTATAAGCAGCTCACCAGCTACCTGCTCCCTGTTGGCTCTTACCACAAACGGGTCATCCAGAATATTCCGCGGACGAGCAGGCGCTCCCAATCCACTTACATAATCATCTCCAAGTGCCTCAATGGACGGTACCGGCCCTTCAATCGGTTGTTGCCACATAAAGTTGGGGGCAATCTGAAAGCTTCCAACTTGATAGGTCAACCCTGACAGAACATTATACTGGTTGCCACTGCCGCTATCTTTGAGTCTCCATCCGGTAAAGGTCATTGTTTGATCAGCGCCACCGCCGGCAACCAATCCCATCACCGCACCTTGCGCATACCAGTTAAATCTGCCACTTGAGTAGGTCAATTTAGCTTTACCACCCCAGTTATCTTCCGGCTTAATTTCATCCTGATACACATTATAGACGCCATCGCTCTCTTCCCGGGCAATCTGGAATGTGCGGCCATTCAATGGCTGACCTCCCCAAATTCCCCCAAGTTCAACTCCAAAGTTGCCTAATTCCCGTGCCGCAGCAAGAGTAAAGCGTCTTGTTTTTGGCTGAGGGATTGCAAACGAACTACCCGTTAATCCTTGACGCTCTATATCTTCGTGAAAAATACCGGTAACAGTTGTCTGCCCAATATCCGTCGTATACTTTAATAGAGCTGCCGGGTTAGCTCCCCACCAGAGCTGTGGCCCGAATGCCAGCGTGAAGCCATCAAACATCTGCTTACCGTCCATTTCAAACCCAAATGGTGCCTGGCCATTGTATATAAACACCTGATCGCCATAGTTGGCTTCCGGATAGAGGCCAAAGAAGTCACCCTCATACCCCCAGTGATAGTGTCCTGTTCGATAGAAACCTTCGAGATCAAAATAGTCATCACTCCAGGAGTAGCTTGCCGAATAAACGTCCACCCGGTTGAGGGATTCGGCCGTTACCGGGCCATTCAGCCCCAGCAGATCCACTGCCCGTCCCCTGTTTTCATAAAAGATTTCATCAATTGGGTTCTCAGCAACATTACCCAACACGTTCAAAACCACATCAGCCCTGATGTTGGGAGATGGATTGGCCTCTACACCGATGAAATACGACTGCATGTGATCAAAACCGAGTTCGTCTGGAAACCTCAGTTCAGATGCATCAGCATCGTCAGGCGTTGTAATGTTGGTTCCGCCGGTATTAAAGGTTTCAAAATGTGCAGAAAATCGGCTAAGTGATATAAGATCTTTACCCTGAGAGGCTCCGCCGCCGGCTTTGGCTCTCAATTCAGCCTCAATTGGATTGAGGTCTGAAAAGTGTCCCTCAAGCTCTTCAGGACCAACTCCTTCGGCATAAGGTTCAAAATCGTGTACGTCTTTCAGCATGTAGTAGGCGGCTCTTGGATAGAGATCGTAAAAACCCGATGGATCCGTTGGCCCTTTGGCCATGATTCCAAACCACTCTTCATTCATGTTGTTTTCACCCGGTACGTGGTCAAACGTATACCCGCCATTTTCCCAGGATGCGTTGGTATCATGAGTGTTCAGGCCTTCGGTTTGCCCGAATTTCCACCAGCCATCGCTGAACTGGAATGTAAAACCACCAATAGAGTTGTCTGCTCCGCCCAATCCTGCTGCGTTTCTGTAAATTTCTTTCCAGTTACCAAATAAATAGTCGGCCTGGGCTCCCTGTGCTTCCTGCTGTGTTTGTGCGTTGAATGCGTCAGAACCAAATTCAGTAAGTAGTACCGGCTTTCCATATTCGTTTTCAACACGGTCATAAAGATCCGTGAAAGTCATTCCCCGGTAGGTGTTTGTGCCGAAAATATCCATATCAGGCATCAGTTCTACGATCAGGTTCATAAATAGAAGATCGCCATTGGCAAAAGCTATGGGACGAGAATCGCTGATTGCCTTCATCTGAACGGCTGCTTCATTAAACAGCTCGTACATTGCCCGGGCTCGAGTTGTTGACTGCCTGTCCTCCACCGGGATATCTTCCGTTTCCGCACCCCCCCAAAAAAGACCGTAGTTGTTCTCGTTACCCAGGAGGAAAAGGAGAAGTCCAGGTGTTCCCTGGTATTCTTCTACAAGTTCAGTAACCTCACCGAGAAGAAGCTCTCTTACCCTGGGATCTGCATATTCCGTATTTCCCATCCAGGAGCCGTTAATCGTCACACCATAGCGACCAAATGAATGGTTGAGCATCGTGTAAATTCCGTAATTTTCATATATATAGGTAATCCACTCTTTCGGAATACCTGTGTATACCCGAATTGCGTTTACACCCATGTTTTTCAACAGCGCCATTTCATAGTCGAGTGCCTGCTGAATAAATTCGGGAGATTGGTTCCATAAGCTATAGGCGTAATTGGTACCCCTTGGGAAGTAATCCCAGTTCATACCATTAACCATGGTAGGTTCTCCATCTACCATCAGCTTCCACCCTTCCGGTGTATTCTCGACGGTAACTTCGTTTGTTTGGCCGATTGCCGTTGCAGCTATTCCAAGAAAAGCAAGTATCAGTATAGAGATCTTTTTCATGCTCAAGTAATTTGTTCTTCTTCTTTTGAGGATAGATATCACAGATTCTTTTTGAACCATGTACACCCACCGCTCCTGTCCAAATCACATTAACTTAATGTTACAAGAATAACAACCTTTACAATATATTTACAGTCGCTAAAAAACCGCTTTTCCAACCAAATAACCCAACTATAATGCAATTAACACATAAATTGAACCGATGTGATTTTTTGGTTCACTGGCAATAAATATGCATTGTATATACTTAATAAAGGTGAGCTGGAGTCGGGAATTCCCGGGAATGGAAGCGATTTTCAGAATTCAGATATACAGGTTGGTTCCGGTAACTGCATCTGAACGTTTAAATACTTAAATCAGAGGCATAACAAACCAGAAGTGCACCTGGTCTGGTTATCCCCTGACAAATGGATTTGACCGGATCTCTTCCCCGATAGTAGTTTCAGGTCCGTGACCGGGATATACAACAGTTTCTTCCGGCAGCGTATAGAGCTTTTCCCGGATAGATTTTTTAAGGGTATCAGAATCGCCTTTGTAGAGGTCTGTTCTCCCTACACTTTGTTTGAAAAGTGCATCACCGGCAATCACCATTTTCTCAGTTTCAAAATAAAGAGACACATGGTCGGGTGCGTGTCCGGGAGTATATAAGATCTCCATTTGGAAAGGCCCAACGCTGAACAACCCGTTATCGGGAAGTTTAGCTGGTGTAAAATCAAGATTGTCTGCCTGAAGGCCAAACATATTTGCCTGTTGTGCAATGTTTTTCCAGGGCTTAAGGTCAGAGTGATTCAAGTAAACATCCACATCGAAGGCTTCAATCACAGCCGGAAGGCCTAGCACATGGTCTACATGAGCATGGGTAAGCAGAACGGCCCTAAGTGTGCACCCGCTATTTGCGAGATCACTTCGAAACTGTTTGAATTCTCTATCGTTTGAAAAGCCGGGATCTACCAAGAGCGCATCGGCTGCATGGGTCAGCAGGTATGTATTTTCGGCAAACGGCCCAACCTCAAATCTCTTGATATTCATGGATACAGGTAATTAACATAAA
>Ga0209947_1000750_pt1 | contig 19933 bp, 21 predicted proteins | sample SalPonR2_B_D2_MG_FD_185706 | JGI IMG/M metagenome (GOLD analysis project Ga0209947, IMG submission 185706) | Salt pond soil microbial communities from South San Francisco under conditions of wetland restoration - Salt Pond MetaG R2_B_D2_MG... ... | reverse complement strand
TAAAAAGAAATGAGACCATTTGTATTTATGGAGATTACGATGTTGACGGCGTTACATCGACTGCCATATTATTGACATATTTCAGAAAAATTGGATATAAGAGTGTAATTCGCCATATACCCGACAGAAAAACCGAAGGATATGGTCTGAACAGGGAAGCTGTCAGAATCATATCCGAAAAAGGATGTGGATTGATTATAACAGTGGATTGCGGAATATCCTCTTTCGATGAAATAGAATATGGCAAAAGCCTGGGAATGGATGTAATTGTTACAGATCACCACACGCCTCCGGCGGATTTTCCTAAGGCTTGCGCGGTTGTAAATCCCAAAAGAGATGGTTGCGGATTCGGTTTTACGGAGTTGGCGGGAGCAGGAATAGCTTTCAAATTGGTGCAGGCACTTCTTGATGAAGACGATGATCTGGGCCCTTATTTGGAATTATCGGCCTTGGGAACTGTTGCCGATGTGGTGCAACTGACGGATGAAAACAGGATTATAGTGAAAAAAGGCCTCGAAGTGCTGAGTGAGAGCACTAATCCGGGCCTGATTGCTTTAAAGAGCGTTTCAGGCATTGGGGACAGGTCAGTAAATGCCGGGAATATTGCATTCATGTTGGCGCCTCGAATCAATGCAGCTGGAAGAATGGGAAGTGCGGACATTGCCTTGGATCTTCTTTTGTGTCAAGATTCAGGCAAAGCTGAGCAATTGGCTAACCGTTTGAATGATATGAATATGGAAAGACGGTCTATTGAGGAAAATATCCGCATCGAAGCTGAAGAATTGATAAAAGAAGGAAAATTAAACGATCAGAACATAATTGTTATAGCCAAAGACGGTTGGGATTCTGGAATAATAGGAATTGTCGCGTCTAAAATAAGCGAAAAATATTGCAGGCCAGTTGTTATGATAGCAATCGACGAATCGATTGGAAAAGCCTCGTGCCGTTCTTTTGGATCGATCGACCTCTATGAATTGCTTGATTCCTGCAGATCGTATTTTATCAAATTCGGAGGTCATAAATATGCTGCCGGGTTTTCAATGGACAGAGGGAATATAACTCTATTCAAAAGCGAAATCGAAGCCTTGGCGTTGGAGAATATCCAGAAATCCGAACTTGAAGCGAAGATTAATGTCGACTTTGTAGTCGATGCCAAAAAAATCGATTTTAAAATGATTGATGAAATCAGTCAAATGGCACCATTCGGATACGGGAATCCCCGACCCAAGTTCATTTTGAGAAATTTGAAGCTGAACAATTTCAAATATGTCGGCAAAGACGGTAAACATCTGAAGGCGTCTTTTTCTGAAAACAAGAGGATTTTTGACGCCATAGGCTTCAATATGGACCAATACAGCCCTTTTTTAAAAAAGAATCAAAGGATGGATCTCGTCTTCAACCTTGAAAAGAATATATTCAGGAATGTCGAATCCATACAACTCAATATAAAGGATGTCAGAATAAAAGAAACGGCATGTTACGCCGAAGGCAATCTGGGGAGAAGATATTTAAACGCTTTTCCGGCATTTATAAGAAAAATGGCTCAAAGGGACGATTCATTCCATGAAAAAGGCGAAAAAAAAAGAAAAAAACCAATTGAGAACATTCTGATTGAGGATGGAACAGTTGTGACAATCTATACACTGGACGGTTTGTACAGATTTGTTGATCATTTGGAGGAGCATATTCCTGTTGGTCTTATAACAGCCGAAAATTTCTATTTTGGAAATGAAGAACCGTCCGAAGCTGCATTTCATATAGCAGTTCTTCCAGATGATGACGGTATTGCCCAAAGGGGTTACAAAAAGATTGTCAATTTTGACGGGTATGAAATGGAATGTAAAGTAGACTGCATTGACGTATCTGAACCGTCGGATCGGGAATCATTCGAGAGAATGGTAAGAGATATGATTCCGGACAGAAGCCATCTTGTCGATACGTATAGGACGCTTATGAAAAACGGGCATGTCGGGCAAATTGAACTTGAAAAAAGCGTGGACGTGCCATTTCTTAAGCTGAGTGCATCGCTTTGGATATTAAAGGATTGCGGTCTTATTGATTTCAGGAATGGGATATATGAGGTATGCAATGCTCCTGAAGAAAAAATAGACATATTTGAGAACGGCCTGTTCAAGAAATTGAATGAATATATGCTGAAAATATGATTTTAAGGAGGAAAACATGGGATTTAAAGATAAAATCAGAGTTATTGAGGATTTTCCCAAAGAAGGCATAAGTTTCAAGGACATTACGACGTTATTGAAAGATGGCGATGCTTACAAAAAATCGATAGACGCCTGCATCGAAAAGGTAAAGGATATTTCTTTCGATGTAATTGTTGCTCCTGAAGCGAGAGGTTTTTTGATTGGTGCTCCAATTTCCTATGAAATGGAAAAAGGCTTTGTTCCTGTAAGAAAACCCGGGAAACTGCCTGCCGAGACGTTGGACTATGAATACGAATTGGAGTACGGAACAGATGTCTTGCAAATGCATGTCGATGGGATAGAAAAAGGGCAGAGGGTTTTGATTGTTGATGATTTGCTTGCCACAGGAGGAACAATCGCTTCGGTCGTAAAGATGGTAGAAAAACTGGGCGGTCAAGTAGTTGGGATACTTTTCCTTATGGAACTCGAATTCCTCAATGGAAGGGAAATGCTTGAAAAATACAGGATTGAATCTGTTATTAAATACTGAATTCATGCCATATGCAATTTCAATAAGGAAACGGTTGCTAATTTACCGTTATAAAGCAGCGGATGCGATTTGTCCGCTGCATTGTTTTAAAATGACTGTTGGTATATAATGAATTTAAATTTTCACTGCCAGGAAAGAGGGATATCAATGTTGGAGAATTTCATAATACAAATACAACAGCATAATCCTAATATTGAATATACCAATATTATTAAGGCTTATCACTTTGCTGAAAGCGCCCATGAGGGCCAACTCAGAAAATCCGGCGAAAAGTATTTTACACACCCCTTGCAGGTTGCGCTGATATTGGCGGAACTTGAAATGGACGACAATACAATAGTTGCGGGTTTGCTTCATGATGTCCTTGAGGACACAAAGTATGAATATGGTGAAATAGTGGCGGAATTCGGTGAGGAAGTAGCGTGGCTGGTTGACGGAGTCACTAAGTTGACGCGGCTGAAATATGAGTCAAAAGAGGAAAGACAGGCTGAAAATCTGAGAAAGATGTTCCTTGCAATGGCAAAGGATATTCGTGTCATAATAATCAAGCTTGCTGACAGGCTTCACAATATGAGAACTCTCGAATATATGAATGAGGAGAAGAAAAAAGAAAAGGCGATGGAAACCATAGAAATCTATGCGCCAATTGCAGACAGGCTCGGTATATCGAAAATAAAGTGGGAACTCGAAGATACTTCCCTCAGATTCATAGACCCTGAAGGCTATTATGAATTAATTGAAAAGGTGAACAAGAAACGTGAGGAGCGGGAAGAATACATAAAGCATGTAATAAGAGCGCTTGACGAATCATTGGTTGACATGGGAATCAATTATGAAATAACAGGACGACCAAAACACTTTTACAGCATTTATAAAAAAATGGTTTACCAGAACAAGAGTTTCGAGGAAATATTCGATTTGACTGCGATACGTGTAATTGTAGACAACATCAAGGACTGCTATGGTGTTTTGGGCATAGTGCATACTCTGTGGAAACCGATACCTGGAAGGTTCAAAGACTATATAGCGATGCCAAAAACCAATATGTACCAATCCCTTCATACTACAGTAATAGGACCCAAAGGCGAGCCGTTTGAAATACAGATAAGAACAGAAGACATGCATAAAATAGCTGAATACGGTATTGCGGCCCATTGGAAATACAAGGAAGGCCGCGTCGAAGAGGAAAACATAGACAAGAAGCTAACGTGGCTAAGACAAATGCTTGAGTGGCAGAGAGACCTCAAGGATCCCAAGGAATTCGTGGAATCCCTCAAGATAGATTTGTTTACAAACCAGGTTTTTGTATTTACTCCCAAAGGAGATGTAGTAGAGCTTCCGATGGGTTCAACGCCGGTTGATTTTGCTTACAAGATCCACTCGGGAGTCGGGAACAGTTGCATAGGCGGCAAGGTGGACGGAAGAATAGTTCCGCTGGATTACAAGCTGAAAACGGGGAATATTGTAGAGGTGATAACCAGCGCCCATTCCAACGGGCCAAGCAGGGACTGGCTTAAGTTTGTGAAAAGCACTCAGGCAAAAAACAAAATCAGGCAGTGGTACAAGAAAGAGAGAAAAGAGGAAAATGTTTTAAAAGGCAAAGACATGCTCGAAAAGGAAGTGAAAAGACTTGGATACTCGGCAAAAGAGTTTCTACAGGTCGATTGGCTCAATTCGGCAGTAAAGAAGCTCAGTTTAAATGCCATTGATGATTTATATGCGTCTTTGGGATATGGAGGCATTTCCCTTAATCAGGTAATGCCTAAATTGAAGGAAAAATTCAGAGCTGAACATAAAGACGACAAAAAATTGACTGTAGAAGAGGAATTGGCGGAAAAAACAAAAAAGAAAACGGAAAAAGCAGATAAGAAGAAACGAAAACAGGACCAGGGAATTACGGTGAAAGGTATAGACAGCATATTGGTTCGTTTTGCCAAATGTTGCAGTCCGGTTCCTGGAGACGACATAATTGGATTCATAACTCGCGGCAGAGGAATAACGATTCACCGCAAAGACTGTCCAAATATTAAGAATGAAGACAAAACAGCCGATCGATTCATAGAGGTTGAATGGAACAGGGACAAGGATACTTCCTATGAAACGGGAATACAGATTGTTGCTCCTGACAAAAAAGGCTTGCTTTCAGAAATTACAAACATAATATCGGAAGTCAATCTAGAAGTAGTTGGAATCAATGCAAAGATAACAAAAGAAAAATTGGCTATTATTAATTTGACGATACTGATTTTCGATACAAGCCAATTAGAAAAACTGATAACAAAATTGAAGAACAAACCGGAAGTAATGGATGTCAAGCGTGTGACTTCATAGGAGGGAAAATATGAGAGCTGTGGTTCAAAGAGTTTCAAGATCAAGCGTTTCAGTCGATGGAGAGATCAGAGGGGAAATAGAAAAAGGGATTACAGTGCTTTTGGGTGTAGAGGAAGGCGACGAACAAAAAGATTCAAAATACATGGTGGAAAAAATCTCGAACCTGAGAATTTTCGAGGACGAGAATGAAAAAATGAATCTTTCCCTTTTAGACATAAAAGGCGAAATGCTTGTAATATCGCAGTTCACCTTGCTTGGTGATTGCAGGAAAGGAAGACGTCCGGGGTTCACCGGGGCGGCGAAGCCGGAGCCTGCAAACGAGCTGTATGAAATATTTGTTGAAGAGGCGAAAATGCTTGGGATTCATGTTGAAACGGGCGTTTTTCAAACACATATGATGGTAGACATACAAAATGACGGACCCGTCACATTGCTGGTGGACAGCAACAAAAAATTTTAGGTGGTGCAAAATGCAGATAGAACGACTTGTAACAGGTATATATGCGGCAAATTGCTATATTATTCATGGCGGACAATTGAACGAAGCCATTGTTGTGGATCCGGGAGGAAATGTGAAAGACATAGTTGGATACCTTCGAAAATGTAAACTCAAGGCAAAAAAAATTGTTTTGACACACGGGCATCTGGATCATATAGGAGCTGCCGAAGAATTAAGGAGCATAACAAATGCAGAGATTTTGATTCATAAAAAAGATGCATACATGCTGCACGATGCCGAAAAAAACATGTCAGCAATGTCAGGAGGGGACAACATAAGCTTTCATGAAGATGGTTTGTTGAAAGACGGAGATACAATAACTGTTGACGGTATCATGGCTTTTGTAATTCATACCCCCGGACATTCGCCAGGAGGAATATGCTTAAAAATTAATGATGCGCTTTTTTCGGGAGACACTCTTTTCAGAGGATCCATTGGCAGAACAGACTTGGACAAGGGTTCGATGGGAGCGTTGATGTCGTCGATAATGGACAAACTCATGAAATTTCCGGATGAGACAAGAGTATTTCCGGGCCACGGACCCGAAACATCAATAGGGATTGAAAGAAAAAGCAATCCATTCATATTGCAGACAAGGAATTGATGAAATGAAGATATACATGACGGATTCGACTTATCGTTACGACATAGAAGCTTTGGCAAAGGCGATTTTCAAAACAGACAAATTGGAAGAGACAAGGGACCTGGACGGATGCGGTCCCTTTTTGGCAATCATCTACAGCTCAGAAGATTACGCGTTAAATATGAGAGCGTTATGGAAGAACGAGGAAAATGAAATTTCTGAAAAACATGAAATAGTGAAGCTCCTTTCAGTGGACGAACGTGAAAACAAAAAGCAAGTGCGCAGAAGGTTGAAGCATTTGATGGTCAAGACTATTCTTGGGGACGAAAGTGAAAATATTCTTCCTTGGGGAATTCTAACAGGCATAAAGCCTTCAAAGCTTGTTCATGAAATGATTCAAATCGGAATGAAGCGTGAAGACATAAGATTTAAATTGGAAAGCGAATATTTGATATCAAAAGAAAAAATAAATCTGGTCATGCAGGTTGCAGGTTTGGAGCATGATTTCATTTATCCGCCCGACCCCCAAAAAATTTCAGTTTACTTAGGCATACCGTTTTGTCCCAGCAAATGCCTCTATTGTTCATTTCCGACAAAGGTGAATGCCGGAGACGAAATGAAAAAAAAATACGTTGAGGCTTTGGCGATTGAAATAAAACGTTATTCAAAAGAAATTGCTCCATATGAAATAGAAACGGTATATATGGGCGGAGGAACACCTACAGAGTTGTCCGCAACCCTGCTCAAGGAAGTCATGGACGTTTTGCACGGAACACTTGATTTAAGCAAATTAAAAGAATTCACCGTGGAAGCCGGAAGGCCGGATACAATAAATGAAAAGAAACTGTCCGTTTTGAAAAATTCTGGAGTCGACAGAATAAGCATAAATCCGCAAACATTCAACAACAAGACTTTGGAAATAGTAAAACGGGGCCACACGTCCGAGGATGTCCACAAAGTATGGGAAATGGTCAAACCTTACGGATTCAATTCAATCAATATGGATTTGATAGTCGGACTGCCGGGAGAAGATATCCCTGAAATGGAATCAACCATGAAAGATGTATCCATAATAAGGCCTGACAATTTAACGGTGCATACATTGGCGCTAAAGAAGAATGCCGAAATGAGGAAGAGCTCTGTTGTGAAAATGCTGCCAGGCGAAAAAGCGGTTGCCAATATGATAAATATTGCTGAAAACGGAGCGGTTTCACTGGGAATGGAGCCTTACTATATGTACAGGCAAAAGTACATGCTGGGAAACATGGAGAACATAGGATATGCAAAGCCGGGAAAGGAATGTCTCTACAACATACAGATGATGAACGACCTTCAAACGATAATCGCTTTCGGAGCCGGCGTGATGACAAAATTCGTATCTATTGAAGAAAACAGAATATTAAGGACAGCAAACTACAAGCAGGCAAAGGACTATATTGATTCACCTGTTGAAATGGCGGAAAGAAAGATAAGAACCAAAAAAATCCTGGACAATACAAACATATAAATATGATATAATATTAACGAAGCGGGGACGATATTATGGCTCAAAGATATAAAAACAAAAGAAGCAAAAGAAGCAAAAGAAGCAGAAAAAACAGAAGCGGAAGAATAATTCTTTCAATTTTATTTTTATGTGTAATTTCAGCATTGGTCGGTTTCTACGGAGTAAAGTTCATGCTTTCAGGAAACGAAAAGCCCATATCAGCTGAAGCGGAATTGGCTTCAGGAGAAGAAACGGCAGCTTCGGGAGCCCATGAAGAGCAAGGTATGGAAATATCGGATTTGTTGGAAAAGACGACTGGTGAAAATCAAGAAGATGAAATTGAAGAACCTGTGGAAACGGTAATTGAAGATGGAAACAAACAGGTTGGAATGAAGACTGAGCAAATTAATTTGAAGCTCTATGCTTATCAACTTGGCGGCTTTTCAACAAGGGAAAACGCAGAAAATTTTCTGGGTGAATTGAACGAAAGTGGCGAGTTTGGAACAATTGTCGAGGAAAACAATTTCAAGGTCTTAAATGTAGTTTATGCCGACGTTGCCCTTAACGAATATTTCAAGAATGCAGCAAAGGATATTGCAGACGATGCTTTTTTATACAGAATTGAAAAAACAATTGAAGTTTCATATGAAGCTGACAAAGAAAAAGAAGCGCTTTCATGCGTGGAGGATTACGAGAGTGCGATTTCAATAATTGGAGATGTCCAATCGGATTATGTCGGATATTTGAATTCAAACTTGACGCGGGAAAATTTTGTCGAGACTGTATCCGTTAATTTGGCTGCGGTGGAAAGTTTGAAGCTGAGGCTTGAGGACCTCGATTCAGGAGGAGTTTTCTTTGATGGCCTTGGTGCTTGGTATGAATCGTTGGAGAAAGTTTTGAAGAAGGTTGCTGAAACCGAAAATAAAGATTGCATGGACGATTTGTCGGAACTGTATCTGAATGGAATTTAAAGCGTTAAAGGGGGATTGTAATGTTACTGAGAGAAGCAAAAGAAATACTTAATGCTGAAATATTGGCAGGAGAGGAATACATGGAAAGGGAAGTGAAAGCGGCTTTTTCATGTGATTTGATGAGCGATGTATTGGCTTTTGTAGATGACAAGGTGCTCCTTTTGACAGGTCTAACCAATCTGCAGGTGATCAGGACTGCTGAAATGCTCGATTTGTCCAATATTGTATTTGTCAGGGGCAAAAAACCCGATGATGAGGTTTGCAGATTGGCGAAAGAGAAAAAAATGGTTTTAATGGGAGTCAGACATACTTTATTCGAAGCAAGCGGTTTGCTTTACAAGAACGGACTTGGCGCAATCGAAATAGAAGGGGAATAATCATATGGCTGAATCGGAAAAAACAATAAAGCTTGAATACGAAGTTGGCAAAGAGGAATTTTCCAAGGCGGGACTTGCATCAAGCAATATCAAGAAAGTGCTTAATCAAATAGGAATCGATGCAAAGGTAGTAAGAAGGGTGGCAATAGCGGCTTACGAGTCGGAAATAAACATAGTTATTCATTCCGAAGGAGGCAAAATTACCACAGAAATCTCGCACGATAAAATAATTGTAATAGCGCATGACAAGGGAAACGGAATCGAAAATCTTGAAAAAGCCATGACAAAAGGATTTTCCACAGCCTCGAACGAAGCGCGCGAAATGGGGTTTGGAGCAGGTATGGGATTGCCGAATATGAAAAGAACAAGTGACCAATTCAGTATTGAATCTTCCAAGGGAGCGGAAACAAGAGTGGAAATGATTTTTAATATTTGATGGAGGGAATTTGATGGAAAATTATTGGCATTCAGTCAATTTGGATATAACAAAGTGCAACGGATGCACTAATTGCTTGAAAAGATGTCCGACCGAGGCTATACGTCTTCGCAACGGAAAAGCCGAAATCATAAACGAACGCTGCATAGACTGTGGAGAGTGTATAAGAGTATGTCCATATCATGCGAAAAGGGCATTGACAGACGATTTGTCCGACATGAAAAAATACAAATACAATATAGCTCTGGTTTCCATTCCGATTTATGGGCAATTTCATTTGAGCAAGAAAATAAACAAGATATTCAACTCTTTTTATGAGCTTGGGTTCGATGAAGTATATGATGTAGCAAAGGCCGCTGATTATCTGTCCATAGCATTGAAAAACAGATTGGAAAACAGAGAAAAAGACGGACCGCTTATTTCTACACTTTGCCCTGCAATAATAAGGCTGATACAAATAAGATTTCCATCTTTGATAGACAGGATAATTAAACTCGAGACGCCGATGGAAATAGCCGCAAGGCTGGCAAAACGTGAAGCCGTGGAGAAAACCGGTCTTTCTATGGATGAAATAGGGACATTTTACATAACGGAATGTCCCGCGAAGATAACAAGCATTAAGAATCCGGTTGGAATAAGGAAGTCGTATGTTGACAGAGCCATTTCAATAGAATCTGTTTATTCCAAGATTCTGAAGATTTATCCCGATGTAAAGATAAGAAAGCAGGTGCAGAACTCATCAAGTGTTGGAATAGGGTGGGCAAAAGCAAATGGACAGAGTTTCAGTATAAAAGCCAAAAATTATCTTGCTGTTGACGGCATAGAAAACGTAATAGAAGTATTGGAAGGAATGGAACTTGGAAAGCTTAACGATGTGGATTTTTTCGAGGGATATGCCTGCGTAAACGGATGCATTGGAGGACCCCTTACAATGGAAAATTCTTTTATCGCAAAAGCGAGAATAAGGCGTATTTCAGAAGAAATCGGAGAGAGCCAGTTCGAAGCCATCGACAAGGAAAAAGCAATTGAAACGATTAATTTTGAAATGAAGGATTGGGTAGTGGATATCAAACCGAAAAATGTAATGAAGCTGGATTCGGATATAAGAGTTGCCATCAACAAGATGGATATGATAGAAAAAATATACAAGCAGTTGCCCGGAATAGATTGCGGAACTTGCGGAGCTCCAAGCTGTAGAGCTTTGGCGGAGGATATAGTGAGGGGCGAAGCTTCAATCGATGACTGCATAATAAGAAAAGGACAGGAGGCTGAAAATGATTATTAATGAAATTATCGAGGAATTGAAATTGAACCAGGTCAGCGGAGAAAAGGATTCAACGAAAACAGTTGACGGAGTTTACATTTGCGATCTTTTGAGTTGGGTCATGGCAAACGGCAGCAAAGGTGATATTTGGATTACAGTTCAGACACATCTTAATATCATAGCTGTCGCTTCCCTCCTGGAGATGCCTATGATAATAGTTCCTGAATCCATTGAGGTGGAGGAGGATACTTTGACGAAAGCGGACGAAGAAAACATAATTGTGTGCACTTCTGAACTTGACAGTTTTACATTGGCATGCAAACTCAACGAGATGGGAATGCAATGAAGCTTTATTATGATTTTCATATCCACTCGGCGCTGTCACCTTGCGGCGATGATGATATGACTCCGAACAATATAATAAACATGTCTGTTTTAAAAGGGCTTGACGCGATAGCAATTACAGACCACAACAATGCGGCCAACTGTGAAGCTTGCATGGAACTGGGCCGCAGGAATGGAATCATAGTAGTTCCAGGAATGGAAGTGCAGACAAAAGAGGAAGTTCATGTACTTTGTCTTTTCGAATCGATTGAAAAGGTCAAATCATTCGGTGGCGAACTCGACAAGCATTTTGAATGGATTCGGAATTCAGAAGAGCTATTGGGCAGGCAGTTGATATTTGACGAGAATGACGAATTGAAAGGCGAGGAAAAACGCCTTTTGATACATTCGGTGGATTTGAATATATATGCATTGGTTGAATTGGCGCATATGCACAAGGGTATTGCAATACCTGCGCATATAGACAGGAAGGCTTTCAGCCTCATTGCCAATCTCGGTTTTTTGCCACCCGACTTGAATGTGGATGCATTGGAGCTTTCCAAAAAGACGACACTTGAAAAATTTATAGGCAAGAATCCTATGTACAGAAAATATCGCTTCCTCTCAAATTCGGATGCCCATTATCTTTATGACATTTCAGAGCGTGACAATTGGTTGGAAGTTGATGAAAAAGACATTGAAAACATATTCAAAAAGCTGAGAAGAAGCAACAAGGAGGAGTCAAAATGAAGGAATTGTCGATGCATATATTGGATATAGCTCAAAATTCAGTCCATGCCGATTCCAAACTGGTAGAAATTGAAATTAGCGAGAATATAAAAAAAAATATTCTTGAAATAAGCATAAAGGATGATGGAAAGGGAATGGATGAGGAAACTCTGAAAAAAGTGACCGATCCGTTTTACACAAGCAGGACTACAAGAAAAGTCGGATTGGGCATTCCAATGTTAAAATCCGCCGCCGAAACTTGTGATGGCAGTTTCAGCATGAAATCGGAAGTTGGAAAGGGGACTGAGCTTACAGCCTCATTCAGATATGACCATATAGACCGCGCTCCTCTCGGCAATATTGTAGACACTGTAGTTACTGTTGTAATATCGGATATAAATATTGATTTTATATACAGACATCATGTAGACGACAGATGTTTTAAACTCGATACCAGAGAAATAAAGGAAGTATTGGGCGATGTTCCTTTGAACAATGTCGATGTTATCTGTTGGATAAAAGACCATATAAAGGAAGGCATTGAAAAAATAGAACAATGACTTTCCAAAACGGTTAAAATATTCGTTATGCAATTAACAATGATTGACTTTAAAAACCTTTAAAGATACTATGTTAATGGACTATATGTTTTTTTTTTTGGTTTTTTTGTTCGCATGATATAAGTTATATTGTAATTTCTTTGGCGATATAATGAATATAAATGTGACGACTATTTATAAAGGGGTGAGTATCAATGAATCTTTTATCCTTCAGGGGAGGCATTCATCCTCCACACAGTAAAGAAATGACAGAACATTTACCGGTGGAGAAAGCCTTGGAGCCTGAAATCGTAGTAATTCCCCTTCAGCAACACATCGGCGCACCTTGCCAGGCAATCGTGGAAGTCGGCGAAAAAGTCAAGGTTGGGCAGAAAATTGGTGAAGCGGGCGGGTTTGTATCTGCGCCAGTTCATAGCAGCGTTTCCGGAACGGTGAAGAAAATCGAGAAAAGAATGATTATCAACGGTACGGGAACTTGCATCGTAATCGAGTCCGATGGATTGAATGAAGTCCACGAGAGCGTTGTTCCAAAGGGCGACGTGGAAATTCTTGATCCCAAAGAAATACTCGACATAATCAACGAGGCCGGAATCGTAGGAATGGGCGGGGCAGGTTTCCCAACAAGAGTCAAATTGTCGCCTCCTCCAGACAAGAAGATAGACATACTGATTTTAAATGGAGCTGAATGCGAACCTTATTTGACATCCGACCACCGTCTCATGCTTGAAACTCCAGAAGACGTTGTTTATGGATTGAGGGCGGTAATGAAAGTTTTGGGACTAAGCAAAGCTTTTATTGCCATCGAGAACAACAAGATGGATGCTGTCCTTTCAATGAAGGAAGCTGCAAAAGAGTTCGAGGGCATACAAGTAGTGGTTGTAAAGACGAAATATCCTCAGGGTTCCGAAAAACAATTGATTTATGCATGTTCACAAAGAGAAGTTCCGTCAGGAGCTCTTCCAATGGATGCAGGCGCTGTTGTGAGCAACGTTGCAACAATGTCAGCGATATCCAAGGCAATCAGGACGGGAATGCCGCTTATCGAAAGAATATGCACTGTTACAGGTGACGGAATTGTCGAGCCTAAAAACATTATGATAAAAAATGGAACAAGAATCAGTGAAATTATCGCTCAAGCCGGTGGATATAAAGGCGAGCCGGGAAAACTCATTCTTGGAGGACCGATGATGGGTTTTGCTCAATTCACAGATGACCTGCCCTCAACCAAAACTACATCGGGTGTTTTGGTATTCACGGAAGAACAGGCAAGATTGCCTGAATCGAATCCTTGCATAAGATGCGGCAAGTGTGTAGACATATGCCCTTCATTCATTCAGCCGTTTACAATCAGTGCCTATTCATTGAACGGAATGTTCGATATGGCGGAAAAGAATAATGCCATGGATTGCATCGAATGCGGTTCGTGTTCTTTCATTTGTCCTTCGAAACGGCCATTGCTCCATTCAATCAGAATGGCGAAAAGGGAAATACTTTCAAAACGAAGGAAAACAAAATAAACAGGAGGGTAAAGATGGAAAGAAAATTGATAGTCACTTCATCGCCTCATATCAGGTCGAAAGAAGCGACTGATAAAATAATGAGAGATGTGGTAATAGCTCTTATCCCTGCTACGTTAGCAGGAATGTATTACTTCGGATTTCAGACTTTAATTGTTGTATTGCTTTCGGTTGCGGCAGCCATGGCGACAGAAGCAATCATACAAAACATAAGAAAACAACCCATTACAGTAATGGATTACAGTGCGGCTGTCACAGGACTTTTGTTGGCATTGAACCTTCCGCCGGAAGTTCCATTCTGGATGCCGGTTGTCGGTTCGATTTTTGCAATCGCAATTGTAAAACAGGCATTTGGAGGTTTGGGACACAACTTCATCAACCCCGCTTTGGCGGCGAGGGTATTTCTTATAGCTTCTTGGCCGGTAGAGATGACAACTTGGAAGTTTCCGGTTGATGCAGTAACCGAGGCAACTCCTCTCGCACTTATAAAGGGGAGCAGGATTGTGCCTGAAAGCGTTTCCATATTCAATCTTTTCATAGGCAAAATAGGAGGATGCATAGGTGAAGTTTCGGCTTTGGCCCTCCTCATAGGGGGAATTTATCTTGTCTATCGAGGAGTAATAAGTCCGAGGATACCTCTTGTGTACTTAGGTACCGTAGCTGTTCTGACATTGATTTACGGAGGATTCAATTTCAATTACATGATGTTCCATCTTCTTGCAGGAGGACTTGTTTTGGGAGCCATCTTCATGGCTACGGACTATGTTTCATCTCCGATGACTGTCAAAGGGCAAATCATATATGCTGTTGGATGCGGTTTGATTACAGTTGTGATCAGATTGTTTGGGGGATATCCCGGCGGCGTGTCTTTCTCCATTCTCTTCATGAATGTTGTAACGCCTTTGATTGACAAGTATGTCAAATCCAATGTGTTCGGAGGTGTGAAAAAATAATGAAAGAAATCAGCAAATTAGGATTGATTCTACTTTTAATATGCGCCGTTGCGGCAGGACTGCTTTCGCTTGTTTATGATTTCACCATCGACAAGATTGTGGAGCAGAGGGAAATGACAAGCCGATTGTCCAGGCAGGAAGTTTTGCCTGAAGCGGAGTCTTTTGAAATAATAGAAAACGACATGCTCGACAAGGTAAAAGCTGAAAATGAGTTGGTTGTCGAGATTTATGAAGGACTTTCAGGAGATACATTAGTTGGCTATACCGTCAAGTCTTTGCCGGGTGGATTCGGTGGAAGCGTTGAGGTCATTACTGGAGTTTCAGTGGATGGCACCGTTACCGGCATGAGAGTAGGCAGCCATCAGGAAACACCTGGTCTGGGAGCCAATGCGACATTGCCGGACTTTTACGGGCAATATGTTGGAAAAAACACTGAATCTGAATTGACGGTTGTCAAAGCGGGAGCCGCCGGAAATGAAATACAGTCAATTTCCGGAGCTACCATAACGTCCAAAGCGGTCACGAAAGGCGTCAACATGGCTGTTGAAGCTTACAAGATCGTTTCGGGCCTGTAACTATCCGGAGGTGAATTATATTGAATCTAATGAAAATTTTCAAGAATGGACTATTGGATGAAAATCCTATATTCGTGCAATTGTTAGGCATGTGTCCAACTCTGGCGGTTACTACATCTGCAATAAATGGAGTTGGAATGGGTTTGGCGGCCACTGCAGTATTGGTTGCGTCCAATGCGGCTATTTCAATGATGAGGAAAATAATACCAAGTAAAATCAGAATACCGGCATTCATAGTTGTAATTGCCAGTTTTGTTACGATTGTCGGAATGTTGATGGAAGGGTATCTTCCATCTCTCTTCAAGGCTTTGGGTCTTTTCATACCTCTTATTGTAGTTAACTGCATAATACTTGCAAGAGCCGAGGCTTTTGCATCAAAGAATACAGTTATCGATTCCATTTTCGATGGTTTGGGAATGGGCCTTGGGTTTACATTGGCATTGACAGTATTGGGGTCTGTTAGAGAATTGCTTGGAGCCGGAAGTTTGTTCGGATGGCAACTTCCGTTTGCATACAAGCCGGCTCTGATGATGATACTTCCTCCGGGAGCATTCATCGCTTTAGGTATATTGCTGGCTCTTTACAATGTCGTCAAATCCAAAAAAAGTTTGTCATAAGGGGGGATTGAAATGGAAAACGCTAGTATCTTCGTTATCCTGGTCAGTTCGATTCTCGTAAACAACTTCGTTATGTCGAAATTTTTGGGAATCTGTCCTTTTCTCGGAGTTTCAAAACAAGTTGAAACTGCGACTGGAATGGGCATGGCCGTTACATTTGTTATAACATTGGCAGGTATGATTACATACCTTGTACAAAAATATATTTTGGTTTTTTTCCATATCGAGTATTTGCAGACTGTCGCATTTATACTTGTAATTGCGGCGCTTGTGCAATTTGTTGAAATAGTGCTTCAAAAATTGAGCCCGGTTCTGTATCAGGCATTGGGGGTATACCTTCCACTGATAACTACAAACTGTGCAGTTCTCGGTTTGGCGCTGCTGAACATACAATACAAACTGAATTTCGTCCAGACGATTTTCCATTCCTTTGGCGCGGCGGTGGGTTTTTCCCTGGCAATTATTCTATTTGCCGGAATCCGGGAAAGGCTTGCCATTTCGGATGTGCCCGCACCGTTTAAAGGTTTCCCGATCGCTCTGATCACTGCAGGCCTAATGTCTATGGCATTCTTGGGCTTTGCAGGACTAGTCTAAAAGGAAAGGGTGATGAATATGAATATTAACGGCTTGATTTATTCTACCTTGAGCCTTGGTGGAATGGGATTGATTTTTGGAGCCGGCTTGGCTTACGCTTCACAGAAGTTTGCAGTTGAAATAGACCCAAAGGCAGTTGCTGTAAGGGAAGTTCTTCCCGGCGCCAATTGTGGCGGATGCGGATATCCGGGATGCGACGGATTTGCAAACGCCGTTGCAAAAGGCGAAGCCAAAGTCAACGGATGCCCCGTAGGAGGATCGGAAACAGCTGAAAAAGTCGCTGAAATCATGGGACTGGTTGTTGAAGACAGCACAAAGATGGTTGCTCATGTCATTTGCAACGGAACATGCGACAATGCAAAAGAAAAATACGAATATATAGGAATACAGGATTGTAAAGCCGCCAATATAGTGAACGGCGGAAGCAAGAGTTGCTCTTTCGGATGTCTTGGATTGGGAACTTGCGTTGATGTATGTCCTTTCGATGCAATATTCATAAATGACAAAGGTATAGCCGAAGTAATTGACGATAAATGCACGGCTTGCGGAAACTGCATTGAGGCATGTCCTAAAAATGTAATAGCGCTTGTTCCTTATGGACAAGAAGTAATAGTCGACTGCAACAGCAAGGATAAAGGCAAGGATGTAAAGGCGTCTTGCGATGTGGGTTGCATCGGTTGCAAAATTTGTGAAAAAAATTGCCCGTTCGACGCCATACATGTAGTGGACAATTTGGCGGTTATAGACTACACAAAATGCACGGAGTGCATGATATGCGTTGAAAAGTGTCCGACTGGATCCATTGCAGGAAACATAGAGAACAGAAAAAAGGCCGAGATTGACGAGGAAGCATGCATTGGATGTACACTATGCACCAAAGTTTGTCCGGTTGACGCCATCGAGGGAGAAGTGAAAAAACCGCACAAGGTGGATGTTGAAAAATGCATCGGATGCGGAGCGTGTGTTGAAAAATGCCCCAAAGATGCCATTATACTAAAGTAAAATAAAAAAAGCGGGAGCGCTTAAAACAGCGCTTCCGCTTTTTTTATTGCCCTAAAAATCGCTTGATATGGCAAATTCGAAATGTTACACTTATTGTAGTTTAAAATATTGAAATTTCAACATTTATCAAGGATTGGGAGTGAGTGGATTGAAAAGAGGAAACAGGTCGGTCTTAGTAATTTCGGTTGCTGTTGTCATAGGAATGATTCTTGGTAATTTGGCGGGAAACGCACTATACGGCATTGTTCCGTTATTTGCCAAAACCATTCCTTTGGGAGTGGACAATTTTTCTTTAAAATTATATGTTCTGGATTTTCATATAGGACTGTTGTTCAATGTGAACGTAACGGGACTCATTGGAGCGTTGGCCGGGCTGTTGGCGGCTACTCGCCGTTAGGTGTGATCTTATGAAAAGAAAACAAATCGTTTTGGCATCAGCATCGGAAAGAAGAATTGAAATTTTGAAGTCATTGGGCATTGAATTCATTTCAATACCGAGTGACGTATCGGAGAAAATCGTAGAAGACGATCCGGCAACAACAGTAATGGCTTTGGCATTTGAAAAAGCATTGGATGTATTTGTCAGAAAACCGGAAAGTATTGTAATAGGAGCCGATACAGTCGTATTTTACGAAAAGGTTTTGGGGAAACCAGCAAATGAATCAGATGCAAAAGAAATGCTTGAAAGAATAAGCGGAAAGACGCACAGGGTATATACCGGCGTTGCAATCATAAGTGAAGAGGTTAAAGAGGTTTACTGCGAATATTCTTCCGTAAAAATAAAACAATTAAGCAGCTTTGAGATTGATCGTTATATAAACACGGGCGAACCGATGGGAAAAGCGGGAGGATACGCAATTCAAGGTTTTGGAGCTTCCCTGGTGGAATCCGTAAATGGAGACTATTTCAATGTGGTCGGTCTTCCTGTGGGGAGATTGGTTGAAAAGCTGAAAAAAATGGGGGGATGACATGAAAAGTTCATATGCAATGAAGGAATTGCCGGAGGATGAAAGACCAAGAGAAAAACTCGTATCAAATGGGGCGGGAAGTCTTTCCAATCCGGAGCTGTTGGCCATTTTGCTCAGAACCGGCAAGAAAGGATTGTCTGCAATTGAACTTTCAAGAAGGATCTTATGTGAAGATCGCAACGGATTGGCTTTTCTTGGAAGATGCAGGGTGGACGAGCTTGTTAAAATTGACGGGATAGGTGAAGCCAAGGCGTGCCAGCTTCTTGCCGCTCTTGAACTCGGGAAAAGAATGGATAAGTTGACCGCTACAAAAAAAGTGGATGTGCACTCACCTAAAGATGTGGCAAATCGCTATATGAGCGAGCTTAGATTTCTTGACAGGGAGATTTTCAAAGTTCTGTATCTCAACACAAAAAACGAGATACTGCGTGATGAAAATATTTCTGTAGGAAGCTTAAACGCTTCTATAGTGCATCCTAGGGAAGTGTTCAAGCCGGCAATCGTTTACAGCAGCAATGCAGTAATTCTAATGCATAATCATCCAAGCGGCAATTCGTCGCCAAGCCAGGAGGACATACAGATAACAAAGCGGCTCTCTGAGGCCGGAGACCTTATTGGTATAAAGGTACTCGACCATATAGTTATAGGTGATGGCGATTATTACAGTCTCAAAGAGAATGGCTTATTTTAGGTATTGGAAGGGGATAAAAAAATGTGTTTCAAAAACTTATTTGCCAAGGATATGGGAATAGACTTGGGAACAGCAAACACCCTTGTCTACGTAAAAGGCTCGGGAATAGTAATAAGAGAACCTTCGGTTGTTGCAATCGATACTTCAACCAATGAAATACTTGCGGTGGGAAGCGAGGCAAAACTGATGATAGGCCGAACTCCCGGAAACATAAAAGCAATAAGACCATTAAAGGACGGTGTAATAGCCGATTTCGACACTACGGAAATAATGCTCAGATATTTTATAAAAAAAGCATTCTCAACAAATGCATTCATATTTGCTCCAAGGATATTGCTCGGGGTTCCATGCGGTGTGACCGAAGTGGAAAAAAGAGCTGTAATTGATGCTGCGATTTCTGCGGGTGCCAAAAAAGCATTGCTTATAGAAGAACCGATGGCGGCGGCTATAGGTTCAGGTCTTCCCGTTGGTGAACCGATAGGCAGCATGGTTGTGGACATAGGCGGTGGAACGACAGAAATGGCAATAATATCTATGGGGGGCATTGTAAGCAACAGGTCGGTGAGAGTCGGCGGAGACGAGATGGATTCTGCAATAATAAGTTTCATGAAAAAGAAATACAGTTTGATGATTGGCGAGCGCACAGCTGAAAGAATAAAAATGACAGTCGGTTCTGCATATGTCGGAAACGAGATAAAGGAAATGGAAATAAGCGGACGGGATTTGGTGACGGGATTGCCTAAAACCATATGTATAAATGAA
>Ga0209947_1000741_pt1 | contig 19991 bp, 21 predicted proteins | sample SalPonR2_B_D2_MG_FD_185706 | JGI IMG/M metagenome (GOLD analysis project Ga0209947, IMG submission 185706) | Salt pond soil microbial communities from South San Francisco under conditions of wetland restoration - Salt Pond MetaG R2_B_D2_MG... ... | reverse complement strand
TGAGCACGCCGACCCAGACGCCGCCGGTCGCCTCCGTCATTCCATGCCGGCCAGGTAGCCGAGACGGCGCAGGGCGCGGATCATCTCCATCACCGTCGTCTCGGTGTCGTCGTAGCGGACCTCGACCTGGCCGGCGTCGCCCGCGCCCACGTGGAGCACGCCCGGGAGGGTGGCCAGCTCCCGGTGCACGCGCTCGCGGTCGTTCTCGTCGTCCAGCCCGCGCACCCCCAGCAGGATGCGGACCCCCTCGGTCCCCCGGTCCGGGCGGGTCACGGCGCGCCTCGCGAGCCGAGCGTCCGGCCGTACAGGCGGACCGGCTCGAGGCTCCAGCCCGAGGCGCTCAGCAGGTGGCGGGCGTCGTCGTCGCCTTCGGGAAGCTCGCAGATCAGGTCGTAGACGGCGGCGTCGTAGCCGCTCTTCGTGACGGCCTCGAGCAGCGCGGCGCGCGCCTCGGCGTCCGAGGGCTCGGCGACAGCCAGCGTCCGGAGCCGCACCGTCGGCCGGGTTCCGTCCCAGACGGCCTGCGCCAGCGCGAAGCCGCGTGCGCCGCTGTCGTCCTCGGCGACGAACGCGTGTCCGGTCCGGGCGTAGAACGACAGCGCTCCGCGCGTCGCCACCGGCGGTCGACGCGTGGCCCGAGCGGAGGCGGCGTCCACGGCCTGCACGCGCTCGAGGTCGCCGAGCTCCAACGGCCTCACGCGGACCACGATCCGCTCACCCCGCCCTCCTTCGAGAGCAGACGGATCGACTCGATGACGATCCCCTTGCTGCGTCCCTTGAGCATGTCGTAGACGGTCAGCGCGGCCACGCTGGCCGCGGTCAGCGCCTCCATCTCGACCCCCGTGCGGGCGTGCGTGCGGCAGCGCGCGGTGATGCGTACCGTGTCGCCCTCGCGCACCGCGGCGACCTCCGTCGCGTCGAGCGGCAGCGGATGGCAGAGCGGGATGAGCTCCGACGTGCGCTTCGACCCCATGATCCCGGCGAGCTCGGCGACGCGCAGCGGATCGCCCTTGCGCGCGTCGCCGTCCAGCTCCGCCACCGCTGCGGGCGGCAGGACGACGATCGCCTCGGCGACCGCCTCTCGCGTGCTGGGCGTCTTGTCGCCGACGTCGACCATGAGGGGACGGCCTTCACGAAAGTGGGTGCTCGCCATGAGCCGAGCCTACCTCGGCAGGTCCAGACGCTCGGCCAGGCGAACCTCGCTGCGCACGGGGCTCCACGGCTCGTATCCGGCCTCGGCGAAGTAGAGCGCGTGCGGGGGCGACGCCGGGCCGGCCCGACGCCGGTCCCTGGCCGCGAGAAGGTCGTCGACGACGTCGGGCGTCTCGCTGCGCATGCCGACCCGGATCAGCGTTCCGGCGATGGCGCGCACCATGCCGCGAAGGAAGCCGTCCGCGGCGACGTGGAGGCGCAGCTCGCCCAGCTCGGGCCGGAGCTCGCACAGGTGCACGGTGCGTACGCGGCTCCGCGTCTCCTGCGTCGCGAGGCTCGAGAAGTCGTGACGCCCCTCGAACCTCGGCGCGGCGCGGAGCATGGCGTCGACGTCCAGATCGCGGTGGATCATCAACACGCGCGACCGGTCCAGCGCCAAGCCGCGCGGCCGGCCGCGCACGATGCGCATCCGGTACAGGTAGCGGCGGTAGCGGCAGGAGAACTGCGCCTCGAAGTCGGGCCCGACCGTTCCGACCGCCAGCGCCGCCACATCGCGCGGAAGGTGGGCGTTCAGCGCCAGGCGCAGCTTCTCGTCCGGGATCGGGCTGGTCGTGTCGCAGTGCGCGACCATCGCGAGCGCGTGCACGCCGGCATCGGTGCGGCCGGCGGCGTGCACCGCACCGTGGCGTCCCGGCAGGGCCGCGAAGGCGTCCTGGAGCGCACCCTGGACGGTGCGCTCGCCGGTCGGCTGCCACTGCCAGCCCTTGAACGCGGTGCCGTCGAACTCGACGGTCAGCGCGACCCGCCGGACCTCGCCGTCGCTCACGTGCGCTCGGTACGCGGCACCACGCCCAGGCGCGCCCCGAGCCAAGGGGCGGCCACGAGCCCCGCCCACGCCAGCAGCAGGTAGCGCGCCGGCGCGACCAGGGCGTGCCCCTTCACGGCTTCGGGAAGCAGCACGCTGGTCCCGATCAGCCACGCGAACACCAGCGCCAGGCCGAGGAGCGCGAGGCCCATGCGGCGGGCGAGCCCGCCGCGGACCTCGTGACGATGCAGCAGCGGCGCCGTGCCGAAGCCCGCGAACGCGCCCGCGATCAGGCCGCTCTCGGGCGTGGTGAGCGCCAGGTGCACGCCCACGGGGACGACGACGAACGCGATCACCGTCGCGATGGTGCTCAGGCCCGGCCGCCACCGGACGATGAGGACGACCACCGCCACGGTCGCCGCCCCCAACGCCCAGCCGCCCACCACGTCGACCGGCCAGTGAACGCCGAGGTACACGCGCGTCGCGCCGATCACGAAGATCAGCGCCAACGCCGTCCAGGTCACCCAGCCACGGCGCGCCACGGCCGCTACCAGCCCCCAGAACGTCGCAGCGCTCTGCGCGTGTCCGCTGGGAAACGCGGGCCCCGGCGCGGTCAGGCCCGCCGCTTCGCTCCTCAGCAGCTCGGGGTGCTCCAGGTAGGGGCGCGCGGTGTCGAACGCCTCCTTCAGCAGCTGGTTGACGTAGTACCCGCCCAGCAGCCCCAGGCCGACGATCCGGGTCGCGCGGGCGTCGACCGCGAGGTAGCCGACCACCAGCAGGGCGACGTACGCCTGCTCCGAGCCCAGGTTCGTCAGGGCCAGCGCGACGGCGTCCAGGAACGGGTTCCCGACCGTTTGCAGGGCGACGATGATCTCCACGCGCACCTCCCGGGCCTCGAACGGCGGGCCACGGCGGACGATACCAAGGCGCACGGCGCCGCCGTCCGTCGTCGTCGGGCGCCGCCCGGCGCCGGACGGTCCGACGGACAGGCAGGCGCGGACACCGGGCGCGCTGCGAACGCGTGCGAACATGCGGCGTATGGATACGAGCCGATCGAAGGACCTGTTCGCCCGCGCGCAACGCCTCATTCCCGGGGGAGTCAACTCGCCCGTTCGCGCCTTCGGCAGCGTCGGCGGCACGCCTCCGTTCCTGGCCCGCGCGCAGGGAGCGACCGTCTGGGACGAGGACGGCAACGCCTACCTGGACGCGGTGGGATCGTGGGGGCCGATGATCCTGGGGCACGCCCACCCAGGGGTCGTCGAGGCGGTGGCGGAGGCTGCCCGCGACGGCACCAGCTTCGGCGCGCCCACGCGGCGCGAGGTCGACCTCGCGGAGACGGTGCTGGGGCGCTACCCCGGCGTGGACCGGATCCGGTTCGTGAACAGCGGCACCGAGGCGACGATGAGCGCGCTCCGTGTCGCCCGTGGCGCGACCGGCCGGGACCGGATCGTGAAGTTCGCCGGCAACTACCACGGTCACGCCGACGGGCTGCTCGTCGCGGCCGGGTCGGGCGCCCTCACGACGGGCGTCCCCTCCAGCGCCGGCGTGCCCGACGCGATCGCCGGGCTCACCTCCGTCGCTCGCTACAACGACGTGGACGGTCTGCGAGCGCTGTTCGAGCGGGAGGGCGACGACGTCGCCGCGGTGATCTTCGAGCCCGTCGTCGGCAACATGGGGGTGGTCGAGCCCGAGCCGGCGTTCCTGGACGCCCTGCGCGAGCTGACCCGCGAGCACGGCGCGCTCCTGATCGCCGACGAGGTGATGACCGGCTTCCGCCTGGCGCGCGGCGGAGCGACGGAGCGGCTGGGACTCGAGCCCGACCTGGTGTGCTGGGGCAAGATCGTCGGCGGCGGGCTGCCGGTCGGCGCGTACGGCGGCCCGGCCGAGATCATGGACCACGTCTCGCCGATCGGCCGCGTGTACCAGGCGGGGACGCTGTCGGGAAACCCGCTGGCGATGGCGGCGGGCTTGGCGACCTTCCAAGCGATGGACGCGCTCCCAGACCTGTACGCCACGCTCGAGGCCCGCGGGGCGCAGCTCCAGGCCGGACTCGAGGCGGGCGCCCACGCCGCCGGCGTCCCGCTCGTCGTGAACCGGGTCGGCTCGATGCTCACGCCGTTCTTCACCGACGTGGCCGTGCGCGACGACGTCACGGCGGGAACGACGGACACGAAGACGTTCGGCCGCTGGTTCCACGGCATGCTGCAGCGCGGCGTGTACTGGCCGGCCAGCGCGTTCGAGGCGGCGTTCCTCTCCTACGCCCTGAGCGAGGCCGACATCGAGCGCATCGTCGAGGCGGCCGCCGAGTCGTTCGTGGAGGCGGCCGGCTGAGGTGCCGCTCCCCCCGCCCGGAGACACCATCGCCGCGATCGCCACGGCGCCCGGCGAGGGCGCGATCGGGGTCGTTCGCGTCGCCGGACCGGAGGCGCTGGACGTCGCCGACGCGGTGTTCCGGCCGCTCGCCGGTCTCCCCCCTTCGCAGCGGCCGGGCCACGAGATCGTGGTCGGTCGCGTCGAGGACGCCGGCGGCATCGTCGACGAGGGGCTGCTGCTGGTGTTCCGTGCGCCGCGCAGCTACACCGGGCAGGACGCGATCGAGATCCAGACGCACGGCGGACCGGCCGTGCTCCGGCGCGTGCTCGCGGCCTGCCTCGCGCACGGAGCGCGGTCGGCGGGTCCCGGCGAGTTCACGCTGCGCGCTTACCTGGCCGGGAAGATGGACCTGGTGCAGGCCGAGAGCGTGCTCGGCATCGTGCAGGCGCGCAGCGAGCGTGCGCGCCGGAGCGCGGCGCACGGCCTCACCCGCCGCCTCTCCGACGAGCTCGATGGGCTGCAGGACGCGCTGACCGAGGCGTACGGCGACCTGACGGCCGTTCTGGACTACCCAGAAGAGGGCGTCGAGCTGAGGGACGTGCGACCGACGCTGGCCGCGGTCCGGCGTCGCATCGCGGAGCTTCTGGCCACGGCGGACGCCGGCTCGCTGGTCCAGCGCGGCGCCAAGCTCGCGATCGTGGGTCGCCCGAACGCCGGCAAGTCCAGCCTCCTGAACGCGCTGCTGGGGTACGAGCGCTCGATCGTGTCCGACGTGCCGGGCACCACGCGCGACTACCTCGAGGCGCCGCTGGAGCTCGGAGGCGTGCCGCTGACGGCGGTCGACACCGCCGGCGTGCGGGCGACGGAGAACGCCGTGGAGGCGTCGGGCGTGCAGCGGGCGCTGGAGCTGGCCGATCAGGCCGACCTGGTCCTCTGCCTGCTGGACCGGTCGGTGCCGCTGGAGCGCTCGGATCACGATCTGATCGAGCGCCTGGCGCCGCACCGGACCCTCCTCGTCGCCAGCAAGGCCGATCTTCCCGCCGCATGGAGCGAGGCCAGCGCCTTGGCGGCGCCGTCGGGAGCGATCGTCGTCAGCGCGTCTCGCGGGGACGGCCTGGCGGAGCTTCGCGACGCGATCGGCGCGCGCCTGCTGGGCGATGCGGCGGGAACGGAGCTGTGGATCACCCACGAGCGCCACGTCGATGCGTTGACGCGCACCGAGGCGGCGCTGGAGCGCGCCGCCGCCGCTCCCGAGGACCTGATGGCGCTCGACCTGCAGGACGCGCTGGCCACGCTGGCGTCGCTGACGGGTCGCGGCGACATCGCGGAGGACGCGCTGGAGCACGTGTTCGCGAACTTCTGCGTGGGCAAGTGACGCGCGCGTCGTCGGCGCGCGCGGGCGGTGGGGCGCCTCAGGCGGCGACGGTCGCCTCGTACGCCCGGGCGGCGGACTCGACCGCGTCGGGGAACCGCTCGCCCACGCGCCGCAGCACCTGGTCGGCCGTCACCTCGATCATCTTGACCAGTGCCCGGCCGCCCCAGCGCTCGGCTTCGGGCAGCGCGAGGTGGATCTCGATCTCGAAGCGGTAGCGCAGGCGGCTTCCGCCCGGCGCGGCGGAGACGACCGCGTCGCCCGACACGCGCGCCCAGCCGGGCACGTCGTCGAGCTCGAGGCCCTCGAGCACGCCGCCGGTCGGCGTCGGGACGAGCCGACTCCTGAAGCGCAGCTTCTGTTGACCGAACAACGCCGCGTTCACGGGAAGCTGCGCGGTGACGATCCCTTCGGCGTCGCTGTCGAGCCGCTCGAGGAACTCGGCGTGGGAAAGGCTCCGGCGCACGTCGCGGACGAACGACACGGCGGACGCGCGATCCAGGGTCGAGAACACGTCGAACGCCACATGTCGCACCAGCCGCACGGTCAACGTCCCTTCGTCCCGACCCACTCGACACGGACGTCGCCGGCGTCCACGGCGTCGCGCAGCTCGGCGTCGGTGGCGTTGCGGAGACGCGGCAGCTCGGCGAACGCCGGCGCCGCGCTGGCGAGGCCCACGCGTACCGTGACCGGCGCGTCCTCGGCCGCTCGGCCGATGCGCCACACCAGCTGACCGGCGAGGCCGTCGAGGAGAGCCGGATCGATCGCCGCCTCGGCGGCAGCGTCCAGCGCGTCGGTGCTCTCCGCGTCGGTTCTCGCCGCTTCGGTCCCGCCTTCCGCTCCGTGCTCCACCGGATCGTCCGCGCCGTCGCGGGCGGGCTCGGTGAGCGGGTCGTGCCTGGGGTCGCGGCCTGGGTCGCGGCTGGGGTCGTGGCGCGGGTCGTCGTCCATATCGGCAGGTCCGAGCCTACCGCACCCGGCCGCGTCGCGTCGTCGTCGTCGCACCTGCCTGGGCGCCCGCGCCCGCCGCCGCGCGTGCTAGCGTCGGGTCCGTGCTCGAGCCGGATCGTGGTCACCGCCTTTGGGCCGTCGCGTTGCGGGGGATCGCCATGGGAGCGGCGGACCTCGTGCCGGGCGTCTCCGGAGGCACGATGGCGCTGGTGCTCGGCATCTACCGGCGGCTGATCGCGGCGCTGGGCGCGCTCACGGCAGCCGGCACCTGGCGATCGCTGCTGCGCGGGCGTCTGCGCGAGACGTGGCGGCGGGTGGACGGGGGGTTCCTGCTCGCCGTGGCAACGGGCGTCGCCGCCGCGATTCTGGCCCTCCCCCGTGCGCTCCACGGACTCCTCGACACGTATCCGATCTCGGTGTACGCCGTGTTCTTCGGCCTCATCGCCGCGTCGGTCGGGGTCGTCGTCCGCAGGATCCGGTCCCGCCGGAGGGTCGCGACCGGGTTCGCCGTTCTCGGGGCCGTGTTCGCGTTCACGCTGGTCGGGGTGGTGCCCGCCTCGACGCCGGACACGCCGGCGATGCTGGCGCTGTCCGGTGCGCTCGCCGTCAGCGCGCTCCTCCTGCCGGGCGTGTCGGGCGCGTTCATCCTGGTGTTGCTCGGCAAGTACGAGCCGGTCCTCGCCGCGGTGTCGCGCTTCGACGCGTCCGTCCTGGTCCCTCTGGGGCTGGGCATGGTCGTCGGGCTGCTCGGGTTCTCGCGCTTGCTGGCGACGATGCTGGCCCGCTGGCCGGCGGCGGTGCTCGGGCTGCTCGCGGGGTTCCTGGCCGGCTCGCTCCGCAAGGTGTGGCCGTGGCAGCGGATGGAGGGCGCGCGCAGCGTCGCCGAGCTCCCCCCCGGGGCGTGGGAGGCGGTGGCCGCCGCTGCGCTCGTCGCGCTCGCGATCGGCGTCGTGGTGGCGATCGAGCGCGCCTCGAGCGACGACGATGGCGGCCGCGACGCCGAACCGGCCAGGGACGGGTCGCGGGGCGACGTCAGGGGCAGAACGCGGCCGGGTGCGGACGAGCGAGCCTGAGCGGCCGACGCTCAGAACATGTTCATCTCCAGGCAACGAACTTCTCAGACGAGGCGTCTATCCTCGACGTACGTGACACCGCGGCGTTCGTGCGCGAGCGCCGTTTCGACGAGGAGGACGACCCATGACCCGAACCCCCCGAACGCGCATCATCCTCGCATCGCTTCTCGCGGCCGCCCTATTGGCCGCAGCGTGGACGCTGACGCCGCTCACGCGCGTGGCCGCCCAGGACGACACCGAGACCGTGGCCGACGGGCCGCTCCTGGAAGACGAGCGCAACACCGTCGAGATCTTCGAGCGCTACGGCGCTTCGGTCGTCGCGGTGAACGTGACGGTCGAGGGACGCGTCACGAATCCGCTCGAAGACGTTCCCGAGGAGCAGATCCCACCGATGTTCCGCCAGTTCCTGCCCCAGTTCGAGCAGCGCCAGCCACCCAGGCGCGGATCGGGCAGCGGCTTCGTGGTCGACGCCGACGGCTCGATCGTGACGAACTACCACGTCATCCAGGCCGCACTGGAGGAGGACTCGGTCACGATGCTCGACGAGGCCGACATGACGATCAGCTTCCAGGACGGCTCCACCGTGCCCGTTCGGGTGGTCGGCGCGAACGCGCTCTACGACCTCGCCTTGCTGGCGCTCGAGGACACCGAAGACCTGCCGAGCGACCTGAACCCCATTCCTTTGGGCGAGGAGCTCCCGCGCGTCGGCCAGAAGACGATCGCCATCGGGAACCCGTTCGGGTTCGAGTCCACCGTCACCACCGGCATCGTCTCGGCCATCGGCCGGACGCTCCCCGGGGTCGGCGAGGTCTCGGTGTCGCTGGTGCAGACCGACGCGGCGATCAACCCGGGCAACTCGGGCGGCCCGCTGCTGGACTCCGGCGGCCGCTTGATCGGCGTGAACACCGCGATCATTCCGAACGTCGGCGCGACCGGCCAGCGCGGCTCGCTGGGCATCGGCTTCGCCGTCCCCAGCCCCATCCTGGCGCAGACGTTGGACGAGCTGCGCGAAGGCGGCTTCGTGAGCGTCGAGACCCGGCCCAGGCTGGGCGTCACCGTGCAGGACGTCGGCGCCTACCCGCGGCAGGTCCGCGACCGCCTGTCGCTGCCCGAGAACGGCGTGGCCGTCATCGACGTCGCGCCGGGCAGCGCGGCGGACGAGGCCGGCCTGCGGCCCAGCGGCATGTCGCTGGACGTCGGCGGGCGGACGCTGCCCGTCCCCGAAGACGTGATCACCGCGATCGACGGCGAGCCGGTGACGGCGGCACGCGACCTCCAGCGTGCCGTGTTCGCCAAGGACGCCGGGGACACCGTCACGCTCACCGTGCTTCGCGACGGCGAGGAGATCACCGTCGACGTCACGCTCTCGGTCGTACCCGAGGAGGGCCCCGAGACCGAGTGAGCGATCCGTTCACGTCTCTGTACGATCGATCGTCGCGCGGCCCCACGGGGTCGCGCGACGATGCTACGGTCGCCGCATGAGGAAGCGGCGGGGGGTCGGCTTGGTGCTGTCGGGCGGGGGCGCGCGGGGGTTCGCGCACATCGGCGTGCTGCAGGTGCTGGAGCGTCGCGGCGTCCGCGTCGACGCGGTGGCCGGCACCTCGATGGGCGCGATCCTGGGCGCGCTCCACGCCGCGGGACGCTCGGCGGACGAGATCTACGAGCTCGCCCGCGCCCTCAGCTGGCGCGACGTGCTCGATCTCAGTCTGCAAGCGGGCCTGCTCAAGGGCGACAAGCTGCAGGCGTTCCTGGCGGCGCACCTGCCGGCGACGTTCGCCGACCTCGAGATCCCGCTGGCGGTCACCACGACCGACGTCGAGACGGGCGAGGAGCACATCGTCCTGGACGGTCCGCTCGCCGACGCCGTGCGGGCGTCGAGCAGCTTTCCCGGCGCGTTCGAGCCGGTGGTCATCGGGGGGCGGACGCTCGCCGACGGCGGCATCGTGAACAACCTGCCCGTCGCGGCGGCCGGTCTGCTGGGCTGCGAGTACGTCGTCGCGTCCGACGCGACCCCGCCCCGCCGCTCGACGTTCGTCCTGGACGACGGCGAGGGAAGCTGGTGGGAGCGGATGGTCGCGACCGTGCGGCTGGAGCGCCGGAGCCCGATGGCGCAGATGCTGCTGCGGTCGACGGACGTGATGCAGGCCATCCTGACCGAGCTGCAGTACACGCTGCACCCGGCGGACGTACGGATCGCGCTGGACATGCCCAAATACCGCATCGAGTCGTTCCGCGAGTTCGAGTCGATCGTCGCCACCGGACGCGAGACGGCGGAGCGGACGTTCGAGAACCTCGCCCGCGAGCGACCCGACAAGCTGCCGCCGAAGCACCGCTCGGAGCAGACCGGCGACCAGGGCCACCAGCAGGCCGACGAGCAGGCCGCTGGCCACCGTTCCGCGCGTACGTCGTCGTCTCGGCGCAAGCCGGGCCCCGACGCCGGTCCGCGGTAGACTCTCCGGCATGCCCGAATCGCGCCGCGCGTCGAACGCACGCTCCGACAAGACCTCGCCCGGACGCGCAGCCAAGCCGTCCTTCTCGCAACGCTTCTGGACCGAGGTGCGCGGCTACGCCGAGGCGCTGGCCATCGCCTTCCTCGTCGTCACGTTCGTGTTCAACACGGTCGGCGTCGTCGGCAGCTCGATGCGTCCGAACCTGAACGGCGGCGTGGGGAGCAGCAACGTGCTGCTCTCGCTCGCGACCGGTGACCGCGTGTTCATCCCGAAGTACGACACCTGGCTTCGCCGGGCCGGCGTGCTGGGGCCGTACCGGCGCGGCGAGGTCGTCGTCGTGCGCGAGCCGCCCAACGCGCCCACCGCGCAGGAGCGCGAGCGCCGGCCGTTCTTCATCAAGCGCGTCGTCGCGCGGGGCGGCGACTCGGTCCGCATCGACGACGGCCGGGTGATCGTGAACGGCGTGGAGGTCGACCAGGGCTTCATCTCGGCCAGCGGCGAGATCACGCCCGACCGGATCGACTTTCCGGTCGTGACGGTGCGGGACGGCGAGCTGGCGGGCGTGAACGTGCGGTTCGCCACGACGCTGGGCGGCACCGCGGTGCCGCAGCTCCCGATCGACGATCGCTATCCGCCGGCCGTGCCGCTGTCCGATCCGCGCCTGCAGCTGTACTACGGCGAGGTCGTCGACGCCCTGCGGCCCATCCCGGCGGATGCGCCGCAGGGCGAGCCGTTCCTGCACGAGATCGTGCTTCCCGAAGACACCTACTGGGTGATGGGCGACAACCGCCAGGCGTCGGCGGGAGGAAGCGAGGACTCGCGCTACTTCGGTCCGATCGACGAGATCACCATCGCCGGCCGCGCCACGGCCGTGATCTGGCCGCCGCGGCGGGACGGCGAATGGAACTGGCGGCGCCTGACGCCGCCCACGGCGTTCGAAGCCGTTCCCGAGGACCCGGCCGCGACCGCGCCGTAGGCTACGCCTCGCTGCCGTCCAGTCCCAGCGAGGCCGAGCGCTCCTGCATGGCGCTCAGGACGAACGCGACGTGCTCCCACAGGTCGACGCCGAGCTCCTCCGCGCCGCGGCGCACCTCGTCCCGGTGCACGCCGCGCGCGAACGCCTTGTCCTTGAACTTCTTCTTCAGGCTCTTGACCGTCTGGTTGGCGATGTCCTTGTCCGGACGCACCAGCACCGAGGCGGTGATCAGACCGGTGATCTCGTCGCAGGCGTAGAGCACCTTCGCGAGGCGCGACGTCCGCTCGACGCCGGTGTAGTCGGCGTGTCCGAGGATGGCCTCGCACAGCTCGTCCGGCCAGCCGGCCTCCCTCAGGTGCCGTACCCCGACGTACGGGTGACCGTTCTCGGCGGGATCGGGATGGCGCTCGTAGTCGAAGTCGTGCAGCAGCGCGGTCGCGGCCCAGAGGTCCTCGTCGGCCCCCTCGGCACGGGCGTACGCGACGACGGCCGCCTCGACGGCGAGCATGTGCCGGCGTAGCGCCTCGGAAGGGGTCCACTCGGTCATCAGGCCGTAGGCACGGTCCCGCAAGGTGGGTTCGGAGCTCATGCGGGACGCTACCACGGTCGCCGAGCGGCTCCGGGTACGCTCCGGGCATGGACCGTACCCAGCTTCGTACCGTGCCCGACGTCGCATCCGCCCTCGCTACCGACCTAGCAGGCGCGATCGTGACGGCGGTCCGTCGGCGCGGGCGGGCCGTGCTCTGTCTGGCGGGCGGCGGCACGCCCCTGCCGGCCTACCGGGCGCTGGCCCGTCGCCACGATCTTCCCTGGAGCCACGTGTGGATCGCCTGGGGGGACGAGCGTGACGTGGCGCCGGACCACGCGGACCGAAACGAGCGTGCGGCCCGCGACGCCCTGCTCGATCACGTTCCCGTTCCGGAGGACCAGATCGTGGCGTGGCCGTGGGTCGAGGACGCCGACCCCGCGGACGAGGCCGACGCCTACGCGCTGGCTCTGCATCGAGCCTTCGGCGATCCGCGCTCGGGGCCTTGGTTCGACGTGACGTTGCTGGGGCTCGGCGCGGACGCCCATACCGCGAGCCTGTTCCCGGGCAGCGGCGCGACCCGGGCAGCCGGCGCCGCGACCGCGGTGCGGCCCGAAGGGCAGCCGAACGCCCGCCTGACGCTGACGCTCGAAGCGTTGTCCTCGTCGCGGCAGGTGTGGTTCGTCGTGTCGGGCGAAGCGAAGCGCGACGCGCTCCTCGCGACGTTGGCCGGAGGCGACCCGGAGCAGGTCCCGGCCGCCTCGATCACGGCTTGGGACGAGCTCAGGGTCTACACCGACCTGAAGCTGGCGACCTGAAGCTAGCGACCTGAAGCTAGCGACCTGAAGCTAGCGACCCCGCGCGAGCGACCCGGCGCGCCGGACGTGGGAAACGGACGCGGGCGTCTCCGGGCGACCGCCGACCGGCGACGCTCAGGGGCGCTCGCTGGAGGCGGCCCATCGGATCGCATGCGCGTCGAACGGGTTCGCGAGGTGCTCGTGCAGCGGGTAGGCGCGGACGCCGTACGCCAGTCGACCGCTGATCTCGGGCACGAACCGTGCCCGGTAGCGAATGCCGCCGTCGTCGTAGCGCTCGACCTCCTCCATCGGCACGACGTGCAGGTCGTGCCGGAGCGCTTCGTCTTCCGGGCTGTACACGACCTCGACGCGCAGGTCGATGTCGGCGAGGCTGCGTGGGTTCAAGACCGCGTCCAGCTCGATCGTCTCGCCGATCCGGCGGATCCCGCCGTCGGCCGGCTGGGCGGAGAAGAACACCTCGCTCCACCCCTCGCGGACGTGCTTCCGCCACGCCGCGAGGCGCGCCGCAGGCTGATGTCCGTTCTTCATCATCCGCGCGCCACGCAGCGAGGCCGGCGCGTACGCCTTGCGAACGTAGTCGCGCACCATCCGCTGGGCGTTGAACTCGGGCGTCACCGTCGCGATGGCGTGCGCCGAACGCTTCATCCACTCGGTCGGGACGTCCGCCTCGTCGCGGTGGTAGTAGAGCGGGACGACGTCGCGCTCGAGAAGGTCGTACAGCGCATCGGCGTCCGCTTCGTCGGCCCGCTCCGGGTCGGCGTACGCGCCGCCGTTCCCGATCGCCCAACCGTTCGTCCCGTCGTAGCCCTCGGGCCACCAGCCGTCGAGGATCGACAGGTTCAGCACGCCGTTCATCGCGGCCTTCTGTCCCGAGGTGCCCGACGCCTCCAGCGGACGGCGCGGGTTGTTCAGCCACACGTCGACGCCGCGCGTGAGCGCGCGTCCGAGCGCCATGTCGTAGTCCTCGGCGAACAGGATCCTGCCGGCGAAGCGCGGATCGCGGCTCAGCTCGTCGATCCGCTCGATCAGCGCCTGTCCCTCCTGATCGGCGGGGTGGGCCTTGCCGGCGAACACCAGCTGGACCGGACGGTCCGGATCGTTCACGATCCGCTCCAGCCTGCTCAAGTCGCGGAAGATCAGCGTCGCGCGCTTGTACGTCGCGAAGCGCCGCGCGAAGCCGATGGTGAGGTGGTCGGGGTCGAAGAGCGTCTCGCGGTCGTGCTTCGCGGTCGGGCTGGCCTCCTGGCGCGTCAGCTGCGCCTGGACGCGACGACGGAGAAACCGCACCGAGCGGGCCTTGAGCGAGCGTCGGACCCGCCACAGCTCCACCGGATCGAGCGCCTCCGCCGCGGCGAACACCTCCGGATCGTCCAGTCGCTTGCGCCACCCCTCGGCCAGCACGTCGTCGAGCAGCGATGCGATCTCGGGCGCCATCCACGACGCGGCGTGCACGCCGTTCGTGATGTGGTCGATCGGCACCTCCTCCGTCGGGACGTCGGACCAGAGGTCGTTCCAGATCCGGCGGCTCGTGTCGCCGTGCAGCTCGGCGACGCCGTTGCGGACCGAGGAGAAGCGCAACGCCAGCGCCGGCATGCTGAACACCGGTCCCCAGCCGTGGTCGCCGCGACCCACGTCGTAGAACTCGTGCTGCCGGATTCCCAGCGCGCCCCACCAGCCCGAGAACGCCTCGTTCACCAGGTCGAACGGGAACGCGTCGTTGCCTGCGGCGACCGGGGTGTGGACGGTGAACGCGGTGCTGGCCGACACGGCCTCGCGCGCGGCGTCGAAGGTCATCCCCTTCTCGACCAGCTCGCGACTGCGCTCGAGGGCCATGAACGCGCTGTGGCCCTCGTTCATGTGCCACGAGGTCGGTGCCACGCCCAGCGCGCGCAGCATGCGGACGCCGCCCACGCCCAGGACGATCTCCTGGGCGATGCGGGTGCGCTGGTCGCCGCCGTACAGGCGCCTGAGCAGCTGCCGGTCGTCCGGGCTGTTCCCCTCGACGTCGACGTCGAGCAGGTACACCGGCACCCGGCCGACGTCGGTCCGCCAGGCGCGCACCGCGACGTCGCGACCGAACACCTGCACGCGCACCAGGACCGGCTCGCCCTCCTCGTCCAGAACGGCGTGGAGCGGCATCTCGTCCGGCTCCCTCCGCACGTACACCGCCTCCTGGGAGCCGTCGGCGGCGATGCGCTGATGAAAGTACCCCTCGGGGTACCAGAGGCCGACGCCGACGAGCGGCACGCCCAGATCGCTGGCGGCCTTCGTGTGATCCCCAGCCAGAACGCCGAGACCGCCCGAGTACAGCGCGACCGCCTCGCTCCAGCCGTACTCGGCGCAGAAGTACGCGTAGACGTGGTCGTCGTCGGCACCGTCCAGCGCCGCGCGGGGCTGTTCCATGTACGTGCGGAACGCGGCGTAGGCCAGCGCCACCTCCTCGCGGAAGGCGTCGTCGCCGGCCACCTGGTCGAGGCGCGCCTGCGGCACGTCGCGCAGGACCATGACCGGATTGTGGCCCGACGCCTCCCACAGGTCGGGAGCCAGCCGGCGGAACAGGGCACGGACCTCCGGCGACCACGTCCAGTACAGGTTGCGGGCCAGCTCGTCGAGATGGGCGATCGATTCGGGCAGGTCGGGCAGAACGGTCAGGCGACCGAGAATGTTCATGAAGCTCTCCAATTCCGAACGCGCGAAGCGAGAACGGCGAAGAGTGTACCACCGGCGTCCCGGTACACCGTAGCAGGCGTGTCACCCTGCGGCATGCCCGGCATCGTCACGGTCCGCGTCGCGTTGCTCGCCGTCGTCCTGACCCTCCTTCCGGCCGTGCTCCCGTACGCGTCCGCGCAGGCGCTCCGACTCTCGGCGAGCGGCGGCACCTCGCCCGAACTGCGGGTCGGCGTGAGCTCCGTGCCGCGAGGGGCGGACGAGGTGGACGCCGTCCTCGTCGTGTCGTCCGATCCGGGTGCGGAGCTGCGCGTGCGCCGCGCCGAGGCGTTCGGTCCGCTGGGCACGCTGGTGTTCGAGGCGGACGCGAGCGCGCGCTTCGGCAGCGATCCTGCCGGACGGTTCGCGGTCGCAGCGCGCGGCGTGCTGGGTCCCGTCGCCGCGGCGCTCCGGGCGGCCGCTTGGGGCGCGCCGCCGGAGCGGTTCGTCGAGACCGCCGCGACCGGTCGGGCGCCGTTCCACCGCGGCGCCTCGCTTCGCGTCTCGGGCGAGGGCCGCCTGGACCGGACCTGGCTGCTGGCCGCCGGCGCGACCGGCTGGCGCGGCGCCGGCGACGGTGGCGACCGGGCGAACGGCGGGGAGAGCGCCCTCGATCTGGACGCGACCCTCCGAGGCCGGCGGGCGGCGGGACCCGACCTCGATCTGACCGTGACGGCGCAGGGCAGGCTCGCCGGCCGAGCCGGCGGGCGGGCGGCCCTCGGCGCCGGCGTCGTGCTGGCCCCCCGGCGCGCCCCGGAGATCGCGGCGAACGTCTGGCTGGACGTGCGACCGACGGCGGACGGCGTGCGGGTCGTCCCCGGGATCTCGAGCGAGGGCGTGTTGGCGCTGGGGGACGACCGCCTGGCGTGGAGCGCGACCGCGAGGCCCGGCGGCCTGGAGCGCTCGCCCTGGTCGCTGGACGCCAACTGGCGACGGCCGGCTTGGGACGGCACCGTCGAGGTTCATGGCGGGGTCCGGGCCGGCGGGCAGCCCGGTGCGGCGTGGAGCGTAGGGATCGCTTACCGAAGCGATCTCGGGGGGACGGCATGGCGGCGCGACAGGTGATCGCGGCGAACCATCGTTCAGGGGGCTCGGGGCGACGCATCGAGCTGCCGCAGGTCGCCGGTCTCGAGGTCGAGCTCGAACACGCCGCGATCGGGGACCGCTCGCAGCACCTCGATCCGTGCCGTGGGCCGGATCAGCTCGATGCGACGAAGCCCCGGCTCGATCGTCTCGGCCCATCCGCCGAGCTGGAGCCGGCCGTCGATACGGACGACGGTGCCACGCTCCTCTTCCCAGAACACCATCGGCTCGCGTAGCGGCGCGAGCTGGGCGTTGACGCGGGTGACCCGGTAGGTGCGGACCGGCACCTCGATCCGCTCGGGCGCGAACCCGTCGCGTTCGAGCAGCAGCACGTGCCGGCCCGGAAGCGCCGGCAAGGTGACCGGCGTCCTGCCCAGCGGCTCGTCGTCCAGCGACACGCGCGCCTCGGGAACCGATTGGACGCGCACGCTGCCGCCGGTGATGGCGGTCAGCACCACGTGCACGAAGCGCGTCTCGCCGTTGCGCACCTCGACGCTTCGGGTCTCGGGCAGGAAGCCGTCGGAGCGGAGCTCGACGAGGTAGCGGCCTGGCGCGAGCATCACCGGACCGACGTCGGGCGTGACGCCGATGCCGATGCCGTCGACCAGCACGCGGGCGCCGCGCGGCTCGCTGGACACGAACAGGCCGGCGTCGCCGGCGGGAAGCCGGGCCAGCGGCTGGGCGAACGCCGCGATCTCACGGGCCAGCCGCAGACCGACGGCCGCCCCGTCGGCGACCAACGGACGACTGAGGAGGTCGGTCGCGCGACCGGACGCCACGTCGACGGCGATCAGGTTCACGAGCCACGGCGCCGCCGCGTCCGGGGCGGCCTCGGCCACCTCGCCGGACACCGCGTACGCGCTTCCGTCGATCTCGCCGATCAGGCGGGTGAACTCGGGCTCCAGGCTGCCGGCGATGCCGGCCGTGATCAGCTCGCCCAGGCGTACCTCGAGTCCCGCCTCCAGAAGCCCCGCACGAATCCCGGCCGTGACCGCGTCGACGAGGGCCACGGGCACGTCGCCACGCGTTCCCAGCCGAGGGACGGTGATCTGCGCAGCGGCCCAGCCGGACAGTACGGCGAGGATCAGCGCCGATCGAATCACGAAAGCGAGCGAGCGCGCGGGCATCGCGGCAGTATAGCCCGGCCCGGCGCACGGCCAGGACGCCGACCAGCGCGGTGATATCGTTCGGCGTGCGCTACCTGGTCCTCAGCGACGTCCACGGCAACGCCGTCGCCCTCGACGCGGTGCTTCGCGACGCCCGGAAGCGGGGCTTCGACGCCACCGTGTTCTTGGGCGATGCGGTGGGGTACTACCCCGCTCCGGAAGAGGTCGTGACGACGCTGCGCGAGCTGAACCCCGTCGCCAGGCTGCTCGGCAATCACGACGCCCAGCTCCTCTCCGTCGTCGACGGGACGTCCGGGCCCGGCGGCATGGGCGGCGGCGCGATCGTCGGTCCGGTCCTCGAGCGGCAGGCGAAGGGGGTGTCCACGTCCGCGCTCGATTGGCTCCGGTCGCTCGAGGCGCATCACGTCGAGGACGGGTTCGAGGCGGTCCACGGCGGGCTGGTCCGGCCGTGGCAGTACCTGCACGGACTGGCCGAGGCCGAGGAGAACCTCCCCTACCTGAGCCGGCCCGTGTGCCTGGTCGGCCATACGCACGTTCCTCGCGTGCTGGCCGCCGCGACCGCGCCAGACGGCCACAAGCTGTGGCGTCAGGTGACGTTCCGCGACGAGGAGGGCACGTACCGCATGCCGCCTCGGGCCACCGGCTTCCTGAACCCCGGTTCGGTCGGCCAGCCGCGCGACAGCGTGCCCCTGGCCTCCTACGGCCTCTACGACGCGGAGCGCCGCCGGTTCGACGTGATCCGGGTCGCGTTCGACATCGTCAAGGTCCAGAGGGCCGTGCGGGAGGCGCGCTACCCCGAGGCGCTGGCCGCGCGTCTGGCGGTCGGCCGGTGAGCGAGGTCGTCGGCCACGAGGAGGCGCGTGATCTGCTCCGCACGGTTTCGGCGCATTCGCTGGCGTTCGTCGGCCCCGAGGCGGTAGGACGCCGGACCGTCGCGCTCTGGTGGGCGCGTTGGCTGAACTGCGAACGTCCAGGCGACGATCCGTGCGGGGCGTGCGAGAGCTGCCTCGCCGCCCGCCACGGAGCCCATCCCGACCTGATGGTCAAGGCCCCGAAGGCCACCACGCGGAGCGGCAGGGCATCGCTCAGGCCCACCTTGACGATCGACCAGATGGTGCCGCGATCGTGGCCCCAGGCCGATCCCGAGCCGCTGTCGCGCTGGCTCGAGCAGCGACCCCGCTTCCGCCGGCGCGTCGGCGTGATCGACGCCGCGCACACGCTCAACGAGGCGGCCGGAAACGCCTTCCTGAAGATGCTCGAGGAGCCGCCCGGCTGGGCGACGATCGTGCTGGTGGCGCCCAGCGCGGACGCGCTCCTGCCCACCCTTGCGTCGCGCTGCCTGGTGGTGCGCTTCGGTGCCGCACCGACCGACGGGTACGACGATCTCGCGCCGCATCCCGCCCTGCGGACCGGGCAGCTGGGTCGGCTGCGCGCCGCCCGCGACGATCCCGACGCGGAGCGTGCGCTACGGGAGGCCGCCGCCGCCTGGGTCGCCGCGCTCGAGGGGCCGCTGGACGAGGCGCTGGCCGCGGGCGAGGCGTGGCTGGCGGCGTGGGCGGCGCACCAGGAGCGCTCGCCGGCGGACGTGCTGCTGGAGCACGTCCGCCGCGACGCGCCGGATCGCTACCCCGCCGCGCTCGAAGCGGTCCGGGAGGCCGACGATGCGCGGCGCGCGTACGTGTCCGGCACCGTCGTGGCGCACGCCCTCACGCTGCGGGTACGCGCGGCGGGCTGAAGCCTTCCGACTGCGCCGACGCACAGCGCCGGGGCCGCCTCGGGGGCGGCCCGCTCACCGGTTCGTGGGACGCTCGAGCTCGTCGGCGGGAACGCTCTCCAGGTAGCCGTCGTCCGTCTTCAGGTCCGCCGTTCCGCGCAGAGGATCGAGCTTCACGACCCGTCCGCACGCGCCCGACTCGGTGTGGCACGCCTTGCCGCCGCGCTTGGGCAGCCGCTTGAGCAGCTGCTTGTACATGTCGTGCTCGTACTGCAGGCAGCACATCAGTCGCCCGCAAGGGCCGCTGATCTTCTCGGGGTTCAGGGGGAGCTGCTGGTCGCGCGCCATGCGGATCGACACCGAGCTGAAGCCTTGCAGCCAGGTCGAGGAGCACGAGCCGCTTCCGCACGCCCCCAGCGTGCCCAGGATGCGCGCCTCGTCGCGGGGTCCCACGTTCACGAACTCGACGCGAGCGGGCGTGTGCTTCACGAGCTCCTGCGCCAGCACGCGCAGCGCCGGACGCTTCTCCGAAGCGTAGTGCACGATCAGCACGCTCTCGTCGAGCGTGAACTCGAGCGAGACGATCTTCACGTCCGATCCGCTCTGGCGCGCGCGGGCGCGCAGCAGCCAGGTGAGGTCCTCGGCCCGCTGGGCCAGGTGTTGGTGGGTGGCGAGATCCTGCTCGTCGGCGATCCGCAGGAGCTCGCCCGAGCTGCGCTCCTGCGACCTGGGACCCGATCGGACCCGGCCGATCTCGAGCCCGCGCCGGCTACGGATCACGCAGCGCTGGCCGACCTCGGGAACGGTCTCGGCCGCGGTGACCCAGTGGATCTTGGGGCCGTTGTCGTACTTGACGCCGATGCACTCGGCCACGGTATGCCTCCTCGCGCGGCGGGGCCGCGTCGCTCGCGAACGTCGACTCGCG
>Ga0209947_1000738_pt1 | contig 20040 bp, 10 predicted proteins | sample SalPonR2_B_D2_MG_FD_185706 | JGI IMG/M metagenome (GOLD analysis project Ga0209947, IMG submission 185706) | Salt pond soil microbial communities from South San Francisco under conditions of wetland restoration - Salt Pond MetaG R2_B_D2_MG... ... | reverse complement strand
TACTTCAAGGGCATGTGCTTGTAATTGATCTTCTTCGATCACATCCAGAACGGCCTCCCCAATGGCACAAGAAACCGGGTTGCCGCCAAATGAGCTAAAAAATTCCATTCCATTATCAAAGCTATGTGCGATTTCACTTGTAGTTACTACGGCCCCGATCGGGTGTCCATTTCCCATAGGTTTGCCAAGGATTACCATATCCGGAACCACCTCGTACATTTCGTATCCCCAGAAATGGGAACCTAGTCTACCAAAACCTACTTGAACTTCATCACTAATGCAAATACCACCTTGCTCTCTTATTTTAGGATATACCTCCTTTAAATAGTTCTTTGCCAACGGAACTTGACCTCCACATCCAACAATCGGCTCTGCAATAAATGCGGCTATATTTCCGTGCTCCTCGGTAATCTGTTTTTTAGTGAGGTCAGAATAATAGATACCCGCTGTTAATTCTGTATCAAAACCGGAACCATATACTTTAGGCATGGGTGTCTGTAAAATATATTCCGCTTTTCCTTTTCCTCCTTTATGGTTGTATTTATAATGACTAATATCTATACCATTTTGTGTATTTCCGTGATAGCCATGTTCTAAAACCATCACCTTTTTCTTTCGTGTGTGGTTTTTGGCTATCCTCATGGCCAAGTCACTTGCCGCACTGCCAGAGTTAACAAAAAAAACCTTGTTTAGTTGAGATGGGAACTTGGATAATAACTTTTCCGAATAGGAAAGTAATTCTTCGTAAACATAACGGGTGTTGGTATTTAAACGCGCCATAGTCGTTTGGCCTGCTTTCACAACCCTAGGGTGGCAATGGCCCACTTGCATAATATTGTTATAGGCGTCCAGAATAGTATTACCGTCCGTATCGTACATAAATTGGAATGCTGAACGCGACATTTGAATAGGCTTCGAATAACTAAGGGAAAGTGCGCTACTTATAGTTTTATTTCTTCTTTGCAATTGATGTGCTACGGTGTGTTTTTCCGTTTCTTTGAAATTGCATACGATTCTAAATTCATCCTTAGCTAAAATAGGATTTATTCTAAGCCATTTTCGTAATAAATCCCATGCTGGTTGCTCGCTTATGGTAATATAATCGGAATCTGGTTTCTGTTTTTTGGTGTGGGCAGAGTTACAGACACTGGTACAGAGCCTAGCTGCAATTAAGTAATACAAGGCATCAAGCTCCACTTTTTGCAAGGGTAGCACTTGATTATAGGCCGATACCACAGTCGTTGCAATGGCTAAAGGATGTTCTTCCCCCATCATGATGTAAGTGAGGCCTATGGCAAGTTCATTGATGAGCCAGGAGTGACACATGTCTCCAAAGTCTATCACTCCGGTAACCTCTCCGTTGGTGGTAAGTATGTTCCAATCGTTGGCATCATTATGGATGACACTTTTCCTTAACACATGTTGAATAGGAATGATATGCTCTTGAAATTGAAGAAAAAAATACCGGACTAGATTTTGGTCTTTTGGGTCAGGAATAGCTTCTAGGTATTGGCTATTGTTTGGGAAATGTTTTAAATCCCAAAGTGTTTCTTTAGCCGAAATAACAGCGCTAAAATGTCCTTCCAGTGTTTTATCTATATGTGCTAAACTAGCGCCAAAAGACCGTTGTAACTTGTCATCTTTGGCAACTTCTGCTAAAAATTCTCCTTCTATAAAGGGTAAGAGTCTATAAATGAAGTCTCCAGCAATTGCGAAAGACAGATTTTCCACGGTGGGAATACTTTTTGGAAAATGCAAATGCTGTATTTGTAGCAATTTACTCGCTACGGCATCCTCTGCTTGTAAGATAGCGAGGGTTTTTTTCGCATACGGGTATTTTTTCAGAACAAAGGTCCCAGAATTCGTTGTAACCTTAAAATTGATACTGTCATAACCTTCCAAAGTTTTGAAGGAGCAGTTCTCCAGTCCGTAATAGTGCCCTAAAATAGAATCCATCTTCTGCTAATAATAATCTTTAACCATTAAAACTAATCTTGTCAATGGAAAAATAGTAACAATCAGTGTGATTGTTATGATAAATAGTCATAAAAGTATGTGTCCACAAAGTTTTATTGCTTATGCGTGGGCCGTTAAGACGATAAGAAAAGAACGAATTATATAATCACGATTATCTCAATTTTGGATAGTCTTGCGGATTCACTTCGTGCATAATACCGTATACTTTTTCAAAAATGTCCTCTGCATTGGGTTTGGAAAAGTAGTCTCCGTCGGTACCATAAGCGGCCCTATGTGCTTGAGCCGTCAAGGTCTGAGGTGCGCTATCCAAATAGCCGTAGCCTTGTTGTTTTTCTACTATTTCATTTAGCAAGTATGCGGCACATCCACCTGGAACGTCCTCGTCGATAACCAAAAGTCGATTTGTTTTCTGAACACTCTTTACCACATCATGGTTGATGTCAAAAGGCAATAAGGTCTGTGCGTCTATGACTTCTGCATCTATCCCTACCTCTAGCAGTTCCTTTGCTACTTGTTCCACTATTCTGAGCGTGGAGCCATAGGAAACAAGGGTGATATCCGCTCCTTCCTTTATCGTTTCTACCACGCCTATTGGAGTACAGAATTCACCTAAATTGCTGGGTTTAGCTTCTTTTAAACGATAACCGTTAAGACTTTCTATGACCAATGCTGGCTCATCACTTTTCATTAAGGTATTATAAAATCCTGCTGCTTGTGTCATGTTTCGTGGTGCTAAAATATACATGCCACGTAATAGGTGTATCAATCCTCCCATTTCTGAACCGGAATGCCATATCCCTTCCAGTCTATGACCACGTGTTCTTACAATCAGCGGTGCTTTCTGCTTTCCTTTAGTACGGTATAACAGTGTTGCCAAATCATCCGTTAGGGAAGACATAGCATAAAAAATATAGTCTAAATATTGAATCTCTGCAATGGGTCGTAATCCCCTCATTGCCATGCCTATTCCTTGACCGATTATGGTAGTTTCCCGTATGCCGGTGTCCGCTATTCTAGTACTACCATACTTTTCCTGTAAGCCTTCCAATCCTTGATTTACATCACCGATAGCGCCTGTATCTTCTCCAAAAACCAAGGCATTGGGATAATTTTGGAAGAGCTGGTCAAAATTGTCCCGCAATATAACACGTCCGTCCACTTTTTCTCCATTAGTATCGTATCTAGGAGGAATAGGACTGATATTGGTGGCCCTATTTTCATTTGGGCTGTATAAGTGCGAACTATATTCTGGCTGGGACTTGGCAAGAAATTTTTCTACCCAGGTTACCAAAGCTTGTCGTTCGGGCGTTGATTCTCCTAAAAGATACCGTAGTGCTTTTCTGGAAGTTATGGCCAAATCTTTTAGTATCGGTTCTTCAACCGCTATAAGATCATTTTTTAATTTTATTAGAAAGTTCTTGTTAGGACTTTTAGATGCCGCCGCATGCAAAAGTTGAACGAGGCTTTTTTTGGCTACAATATTCTCCTGCAAGAATTCTGCCCAGGCTTGTTTTTTCGCTTCTCGCACCGTCCGCTTTATCTGTTTCTCCAAATCTTCCAATTCTTCGGCAGTGGCAATTCCGGATTCCAAAATCCATTCTTTAAATCGTTTGTTGCAGTCATTATCGCGTTCCCATTCCAATCGCTTATCGTCCTTGTAGCGCTCGTGGGAACCCGAAGTGGAGTGACCTTGGGGTTGGGTAAGTTCGGTTACATGGATAATTACAGGTACATGTTCCTGCCTGGCAATATCCGAGGCATTTTCATAGGCGTGCATTAGTGCCGTATAGTCCCAACCTTTTACTTTTAATATTTCGTATCCCTCATGTTCTTCATCGCGCTGGAATCCTGACAATATTTTAGAGATATCCTCTTTTGTGGTATGGTGTTTTGCCGGCACTGAAATTCCATATTCATCGTCCCAAACACTAACGACCATAGGCACCTGTAATACACCTCCAGCGTTTATAGTTTCCCAGAACATACCTTCACTAGTACTGGCATTGCCAATGGTTCCCCAAGCCACTTCGTTTCCGGCATCGGAGAATTTGCTGCTGTCCATTTCGCGCTCCTTTCTGTATACTTTGGAGGCTTGTGCTAGGCCAAGGAGTCTTGGCATTTGTCCTGCGGTACAGGATATATCCGCACTGCTATTTTTTTGTTTGGTTAAGTTTTTCCATGTTCCATCCTCGTTTAAGCTGTAGGTAAGAAAATGACCTCCCATCTGTCGACCACCGCTCATGGGTTCCATTTCCATGTTCGTGGTAGCATAAAGTCCATGAAAAAAATCTTTTGGTCCCAAAAGTCCCAAAGCCATCATGAAGGTTTGGTCCCTGTAGTAACCACTCCTGAAATCCCCATCCTTAAAAGCTCTGGCCATGGCCAATTGAGGTAGTTCCTTACCATCGCCAAAAATTCCAAATTTAGCCTTGCCGGTAAGTACCTCTTTTCTCCCTAAAAGACTACAGGCCCTACTTATAAATGCTGTTTCGTAGTCTTGAAGTATTTGCGTCTTAAAATCTTCAAAGGAAATGTCGTTGCTAGTTTTGGAGGAGACGTTCATAGGCTATATGGTGTTGTTGCAAAAATACTTAAACAAAAGCGTTTTAGCAATGATACAACGTCAATATTGGTTGTTATATTACCAGTTTTAGCAACAAATAATTATATTATTGTTAAAAATTGCGTAATAATAGTCGCTTTTGTTGCGGATATGAAACTTAAAACCAAGTTCTTGTAAACAATCCCGTAAGCGTCCTAGGACTTACCGTAATGATAAAACGGATTTTTTCACCGTAGTTGGGTTGGCCAATTTCCCATCCATTGTTGGATTGAACAGGAAAATAAAGTTCAAAGAAATCCGTCACGAGATTTAAACGAACACCGGAATCATACACGAATTTTGCTTTTGATCCCGAATTTTTCACTAAACCGGCATCTCCATACAGTTCTATCCATCGCCAAAGGTTAAAACTGGTATTAACGGTGGTCATCCAATTATCTGAAAAGCGGTATTCTTCATCTAAAAAGGATTTAAAACCGCCCTCGGCAATGATAAGCTGCTGGCTGTAAATTCCGGAGTCTTCGGACTGACCCAAATAGTTGTAATCAAAAAGGTAGTTCGTTGGTCTATCCAAGGCAAAATTAAAGAAATTGGTATCCGTATTGTTACTCAAAAACTTACCCGCAAAAAACCGGAGGTTAAATTGTCTGTTGCTTTCAAAAAGCTTTCGGTACTCGTATTCGAAAGCTATCTTACTAAAATTACCGGCCAGTTGAAAATCTACAGACCATGAATTGTAATCAATGATTCCATTATGTCTGTTCAGATACCGAGCATTGAACACACTGTAATCGGGATTTTCCGAATCGTTGGCCAAATCTTCAATACTTTCATCAAAATCTCTTAGGATGTTGATATACCTAAAGGTTAAAAACTCACGTTTATCAGATCGTAAATCGTCAGGTCTCCAACCAAAACTAAGAGAAGGAGTTACCGATGTTGCCCTGGAGTTTACATTAAAATGAGAGGTAGAAGCGCTTAACCCATAGTTAGAGACATAGAGTCCGGTTTTGTTCAAGTATTTACGATAGTTGAACTTGCCATACCCAACGAAAGCTTTTTCCCTAAAGGAATAGGAGGGTGCAAAATCATATACAAAAGGACGTTCCAAAAACGTTTTATTATAGAGCCGCATACCTGGTGCCCAACCGTCATAAATATTAAAGTTTAATACAGGAACGTAGAACACTTGGTTGTAATTGGGATTTTCGGTGTCCTTAAAGAAGGTAAAGTGTAAATTCTTATTACTTGAAAGAAAACCACCCAGTGATTTCCAGTTATCACGCTGATTGAATTCTGGTATTTTTTGGTCGTAATTAAGTACTAATTTGTCCTCCTCCTTATTGGGTATAGTAAACGTTTCCAACTCCTCAATGTCTGTAAACCAGTATTTAGAAATTACCGTATCATTTTTAAGACCGAACATGGATATAGGGACATTTGTCCCTTCTTTATTTTTAATACTAACAGCTAGGGAGTCCCCAAGTTTTTCTACTTTTTTAATTTTAAAATCGATTCGGCTATCGGATGCTACATATTCCTTAAAAAACCAATTGATGTCATCCGTGGTCGCTCTTTTTAGAATGGACTCAAAATCGTTAACGCTTACCTTGTTTAACTGATAATACTTAAAAAAGGTCTTAATACTTTGATCTACTTTTTCTTTACCAATGTAATTTGCCAAATAGGCAAGGCCGAGGCCTGCTTTGTACTTATTGGCTATCTTTTGATTGAATTTGATAAGTGAATCGTTTCGTACGGTCAAGGCCTGATCCCTGTTACTCCTTGCCATGAGGTTATACAGGAAGGCATATTGATCATTGAAATCCATTTTGGCCATATTAAAACTGCGTAGGCCCCAAATGCGCGATAAGTTTCCAAAAAGTTTTTGATCGGGATAATATTCTTCCACATAGGCAATCATAAGGTAGTTGGCAATAGCGCTGTTGAGCCACTGTTCGCTCCTAGGGTTCAAAAACAGGGTTTCCTTGAGCATGCTGTTCAACGCTGTTTTTAAAAACTTCATTTCAAATTGAAATTGCTGCTCGTAAGGTCTTAAGAAAGAGGGTAATAGATTAAGACCAAATAATGGGTCTTTGTTATAATCCAATTGACTCACTAGTAGTTTTTGGTGTGGGTAGTCCCCAAGATTTGCATGAATAAAATCAGTTATTCTATTGATGCTTATCATTTGCTCAACGGGATTATAACGCGGTGCGGATATATCCGTTTCTATAGTTACCGTGGGCGTTATATAGGTTTTGAAATCTTTTGTAGTTCTGAGAATAAGTTCGGCACTCTTTTGTTTTTCCCCTGTAATTTGTGCGAATTGACCATTAGGAAATTTAGATTTTTTGTTTTTGCTTAAGTTCGTGCTTAAAAACAGACTGTCCGGATATTTGAAATCGATTGTTGTTTTGGTAATATTCGTATATAGGTCTTCTAAGTCCTTATTGGAGTACAATCGCCATTTACCGTCGTATACTGCAGGGGTGAGGTACCAATCCTTTAGATAGTAATTGCCCCTGTTGTCGTACCCGTACGTAGTAAATTTATCCGAGGGCAGCTTCACTTTATAGGTAATGAATATTTTGGTCGAATCTTCGGGCGCCAAGGATTCGTTTAAGCGCACTCGTATGATATCTTCCCCATCGGTTCGTTCCCACTGCAGACCCTTATATTTATCGTCTACGACACTTATAATAGTGGTGTAGCCACGTTCGCTATCCTTTGCAAGGTGAAGACTTTTTTTAAACTCCTGTGCAAAGCGCTTGGCCAACCCTGTGTTCTTTTTAGCGTAGGCATTGGCCCAGTCGTTAAAGTATAGCATGCCAAGGTTATACCGCGAGTCGTTATAGTAGGTAAATTCCTGTTTAATATCCAGTTCCTTGGTATACTCGTTTAAGTTTACCGAAAGTTTTGTTTCGTATTGGGCCAAAACAGGTACGCTCACCACTAAAAATAGCAGTAAGCCGAGTGTTTTGGTATAGTAGGGAAACGTTTTCAAAGGATATTTTAGAAGTTTGGACTTAAGGTGTGTCCCTTGTAGAATGCATCAATAATTTCTACCACTTCGTCTGGTGTATCTACAATTTTTATCAAGTTCAAATCCTCTGGACTAATGGTACCATGGGTTAACATTGTGTTCTTAATCCAGTCTAGAAGGCCGGTCCAGAATTCACTACCTACAAGGATAATCGGAAATTTTCCAATTTTATGCGTCTGTATCAATGTCATGGCTTCAAACAGTTCGTCTAAAGTACCAAAACCACCGGGCATGACCACAAAGCCTTGGGAATATTTTACGAACATTACTTTTCTTACGAAGAAGTAATCAAAATCCAGACTTTTATCGTCGTCTATATACGGATTGTCATGCTGCTCAAAGGGAAGGTCTATATTTAGCCCTACCGATGTGCCACCGGCTAAATTTGCTCCTCGGTTCCCTGCTTCCATAATGCCTGGGCCACCGCCTGTGATAACCCCGTAGCCCGCCTCTGCAATATTTTTGGATATTTCTACGGCCAATTTGTAATACTTGGCGTCTTCCTTGGTACGTGCAGAACCAAATACAGATATACACGGTCCTATTTTGCTCATTTTTTCAAAACCATTGACAAATTCACCCATAATCTTAAAAAGGGCCCAAGAGTCATTGGTCTTAATTTCGTTCCAACCTTTATGATGTTTTTGTGATCTCATATATTTTTAGCTAATTCCAAATTTGAGTATAAATGTTTTTATAATTTTCCCAAAATTGGTTTATTTCATATTCATTTCCTTTCTCAAAAACGCTGCCGTATAACTTTTCTTGTCCTTACAAATTTCCTCAGGTGTTCCTTTGGCCACCAATTGTCCGCCGGCACGGCCACCTTCGTAACCAATATCGATCACATGATCTGCCAGTTTTATGACGTCCAGATTATGCTCAATGACCAAAACGGTATTTCCTTTGTCCGCCAGTTTGTTCAAAACGTCCATCAAAACCCGAATATCTTCAAAATGAAGTCCCGTAGTGGGTTCGTCCAAGATATAAAATGTATTGCCCGTATCCCTTTTAGATAGTTCAGTAGCCAGTTTTATACGTTGTGCTTCCCCACCAGATAGTGTAGTGGACTGTTGGCCTAAGGAAATATAGCCTAAGCCAACATCCTGTATGGTCTTTAACTTCCTATGGATTTTAGGTATCAGTTCAAAAAAAGCAACGGCTTCATCTATGGTCATTTCCAAAACATCTGCGATGGACTTGCCTTTATAGCGAATTTCTAAGGTTTCCCTGTTAAAGCGTTTTCCGTTACAGGTTTCACATTCTACATAAACATCCGGAAGAAAATTCATTTCAATGACCCGGAGACCACCTCCTTGGCAGGTTTCACATCTACCACCTTTTACATTGAAGCTAAACCGTCCGGGTTTGTAACCACGAATGGCCGCTTCCGGCGTTTTGGTAAACAAGGCACGTATTTCACTGAACACCCCGGTATAGGTTGCTGGATTGGAACGCGGGGTGCGACCAATGGGCGATTGGTTGATGTCTATGACCTTGTCTATATGTTCCAGCCCTGTAATCTTTTTGTAAGGCATAGGTTTTTTAACGCCATTAAAATAGTGAGCGTTCATAATGGGGTATAGGGTCTCGTTGATCAGGGTAGATTTACCACTGCCGGATACGCCCGTTACGCCGATCATTTTCCCTAGTGGAAACTCCACTTTTACGTTTTTTAAATTATTCCCCGTACAGCCGGAAAGCACTATTTTTTTGCCGTTGCCTTTTCTTCGTGTTTTGGGTACTTCTATTTCTTTTACTCCGGTGATATAATCTGCCGTAATCGTATGTACATTTTTGAGCTGCTCCGGGGTGCCTTGGGAAATAATTTCTCCCCCATGCTTCCCCGCTTTTGGTCCAATATCGATTACATGGTCTGCACATAAAATCATATCCTTATCATGCTCTACTACGATAACCGAGTTGCCAATATCGCGTAAGGATTCCAAAGATTTAATCAAACGGGCATTATCGCGCTGGTGCAGTCCAATACTGGGCTCATCCAAAATATAGAGTACACCTACAAGCTGTGAACCTATTTGGGTGGCCAAACGAATGCGTTGTGCCTCACCACCAGAAAGCGATTTAGAACTCCTGTTCAACGAAAGATAATCGAGGCCAACATCCAATAAGAAACGAATACGCGTACGGATTTCCTTTATAATTTCGCCCGCAATCTTTAATTGGTTCCCCTCCAGTAGCTCTTCTAAATTTTCAAAAAAATCCGCTAGTTCAGAAATATCCAAATGGGCTATTTCGGCGATGTTCTTATTGTCTATTTTAAAGTTCAGAGATTCTTTTCGTAGTCTAGCCCCGTCGCAAGTAGGACAGGTAATCTTGTCCATATACTCCTTTGCCCATCTTTTGATGGAAGTAGATTCTGCAGCCTCAAACTGACTCTTTATAAAATTGGAAATACCCTCGTAATCTATTTTATAGGTACGTTTTACGCCTAAGGCCTTTGAATCGATTTCAAAACTTTCGTTGCCACCGCGCAACAATACCTCCATCGCTTCCTTTGGAATCTTGTCTATGGAGTCCGTTAGTTCAAAATTATAGCGTTGTGCAATGGTCTCTATCTGTTTAAAGGCCCAGGATTTTTTGTATTCGCCCAAGGGCGCAATCCCACCGGCTTTAATGGATAGTTTTTTATTGGGAAATATCTTTGCTTCGTTTACCTCGTATACATGTCCCAGACCGCTGCAATTGGGGCACATCCCTTTTGGTGAGTTGAACGAAAAGGTATTGGGCTCGGGAACAGGGTAGGAGATACCCGTGGTAGGGCACATAAGGTCCCGACTAAAATATCGGGGTTCCGCGGTGCCCTCTTCCAGAATCATCAACACGTTGTCGCCACTGTACATAGCGGTATTTATGGTCTCTGAAATACGTTTGTGCAAATCTTCCGTTTCTACCACTTTTAAGCGGTCTATAACGATTTCTATGTCGTGGGTTTTGTAACGGTCCACTTTCATGCCCTTAACAATATCCTTAACCTCACCATCTACCCGCACTTTCACAAAGCCCTGTTTGGCAATCTGCTCAAAAAGCTCTCTGTAATGCCCTTTTCTGGATTTTATAATGGGAGCGAGTACGTTTATTTTTTTGTCCCTGTAGGATTCAATAATCAATTCCTTAATCTGTTCGTCGCTGTAACTTACCATTTTTTCGCCTGTATTATAACTGTGCGCATCTCCGGCACGGGCAAAAAGCAAGCGTAAAAAATCGTAAATTTCCGTTATCGTGCCCACGGTGGACCGGGGCGACTTGGAGGTCGTTTTTTGCTCAATGGCGATAACGGGCGAGAGTCCGTCTATTTTATCCACATCTGGGCGTTCTAAACCGCCTAAAAACTGCCGGGCGTAGGCCGAAAAGGTTTCTATATACCGCCGTTGGCCTTCCGCGTAAATGGTATCAAAGGCCAAGGAAGATTTACCGCTACCGGAAAGGCCCGTAATCACTACCAATTTCTCCCTTGGTATGGTAACATCGATGTTTTTAAGGTTATGAACGCGAGCGCCCTTCACCTCTATATTTTCTTCGTAATTGATCATGGTTCATAGCAAAGTGCAAAAGTACAATAATGACTGCGAATTACGAATTGTGGGAAGGTTGTGTTTTTTGGTTGATCTACGATAAAGTTATAAGTCTATGGCTTCTGATACTGCGGTTCAGGTACAACTATTTTTGATATTAACAGAAATTTTGTTGCCATGTATACTTTTATTTTTCCAATACCGTGTATTCAAATTGTTGTAGGACTTTTTGAACGTATTATCTAGAAAATGCTCATGACTCCCTTAAAATTGTATGTTGGACCATGGTTTTTAATAAAAAAACCCTGTTAAAATAACTTAACAGGGTTTTCTAATACATGTTGTGATTAATTAATCTCCTTCGCTTAGCGAAAAACTACCGTCCCCCTTAAAGTCGGAGACTGTAATATTTACGGTCCATATACCTGAAGCGCCTGATGAAGTAACGCCACCTATCGTATCTGGCTCCGTGTTTCCATCAATGGTACTGTCAAGTACCGTAGTTCCTTCGGAATCCTCAACAGTAATTCGAAATGTACCCTCAGTAAGCGCTGTAATGTCTGCATTATAGTCTGCTGTATTGAGGTTGTTATTCCAGATAAAGGAGCGCGTTGCAGAGCCCCCATTTCCGGTAAAACTGGCATCTATATCTCCGTTAAAATCTGAACGATCACCAACGAGCAGGGTACCGTTTACGGTTACATTGGCAAAGGTGTCATCATCTTTACTACAACTGACAATTAAGACAAGGGTAAGCGATAACATAGCATTTTTTAAAAATCTTAGGTGTTTCATAATTTTTATTTGGGTTATAATTTCAAAAAACGGCAAGAGAGATAATAAATTATATTAAAACAAATTATTAATTACATAAGAATATCTAATACATAGAATTTTAACTCTTTGCTTTATAGGCTTAGCTAAAGATCATAGCACAAATTGGAGGAGGCTTAAAGTAACATCACTATTTTCAAGGTTATGCACACAAGCGCATTTTACGACTATATTTTATACGTAATTGATCATATATAAGAGCACCGATGAAAACGTACAATAATGAGACCTATTTGGGAATTGTAGTTGTCCTGTGTTTTTTGGTTGTTGATGGATTGGGTTATTGAAAGTTGCTTTAGAGTGCTTTAGTCGCAGGGTAGCTTGTTCTTTTGCGTTTTGTCCTCATATAGACTCTAGGTAGTTGTATAGGTTACACTTTACGTATAGAAATACTCGCCAAAATGATAATTATGTTCAAACTTTATGTCGCTCAACATAAAACTGGTGGTAATGAATTATGCAATACTTTTATTGGGTTATTTTGTGAACTCATTTATGGAATCAGTTTCAATATTATTTTTGTATTGCATGAACTTCTTTAGCATAGGATTTAGAATAGAATCATGACTATGGAGAAGGTTTATCACTTGGTAAGGGTCATTCACAATATTGAATAGAAACTTTGGCTTCTCGCCTCTATCAAGGATTAATACCCAGTCGCCATCTCGAATGGCCCATTCATTAATGGGGTCATCTTGCCCCTCCATATCTATAGTCCATATCATTGGCCTTCCACGATCAATGTCTTTCCCTTTCATAGTGTTTACTATGGACTGACCATCAATCTCCCGGTCAGTCGGCAAGTCAAAATCCATTAGTTCTGCCAATGTTGGTAGCCAATCCAAACCATATACTGGGGTGTGAGATATTTGTCCGGGTTTAATCATTTTAGGGTATCTTACTATTGCTGGAACACGTATTCCGCCTTCAAACAAATTGTCTTTTCTACCTCTTAGACCTCCCGTTTCACCAGCCATGTTAAGTTCCCAGGGTTTTCTTGCTTCACGTGTTACAGGGCCATTATCTGAAGTTAATATTACAATGGTATTGTTCAACTCACCTAACTTTTCCAGTCTCGCCATGATCTTGCCCACTTGAGCATCAACAAAACTAATATTGGCGTAATACTCTCCCTGACCCCTATATGGTTGGTCTACCCAGTCCCAGTGGTATAGGTCAGGGTTATTTTTAGCGGATTCAGTTATATAGTCACTATACATCTTAAGGTATTTTTTTGGCGAAGCAATAGGGGTGTGAACTTCAGAGAAGGGTACATAAAGGAAAAATGGATTTCCTTTTTCGTGGTTATCCAACCAAGAAATAACCTCATCAGACACTAATTCTCCACTGAATTTTTCTGTGTCACCAATAGGCTTTCCATTACGCCAGAAATTATCTGGATACATCTTGCCATGGCGGAGCGTTCCGTCGGTGGGTTTGGTTTCAATCTTCTTATTTTCCACCCAACCACCCGGTATAATAAAGCTATAATCAAATCCCATATCTTTTGCTTGAGGCTGATCAGTCATCTCGGCACCACCGTTTAGATGCCACTTTCCCATCACAGCAGTTTCATAACCTTTTCCCTTTAACAAGTGAGCAAGTGTAATTTCATTTTTTCCTATATGTATATTCGAGCTGGCTGGAATCCAAGAACGGATACCCGTGCGATACGGAGTACGTCCGGTTAGTAGGCCAGCACGCGATGGCGAACACAACGGAGACGGTGCATAATATTGAGTGTACTTAATACCATCACGAACTAGTTTGTCAATATTTGGTGTTTTTACGATCTGATGACCGTAGGAAGCTAAATCACCATAACCAAGATCATCTACTAGTATTAAAAGTAAATTTGGAGTCTCTTTAATTGTTTGATTGGAATTGACATTACAAGCTGTTAATAAAATAGCTGTCATCGCGCAAACAACAGCTACTAATACTCCAAACATTTTTGAATTAAACTTTATCACTGGATGTATATTTATTTGTTGATAGTTATCATGTTGTGTACTAAATGAGGTCTCCACAATTTTTAAAGCATAAAACCTAAAGTTTGGATAAGTAGCCTTTCAATTCCATTTTATCGATTTTTAGAAAAGCTCGTAGCCTAAAAACGCTAGTCACTATTCGGAAATTGGGTTTTTTACAGCTCAACAACAAAAGCTTAGGTCTGGTGCATGTGTTTACAACTCCATAAAATCATACTAATTTTTTCGTTGTGCCTTAATAAAGACGTCAATGTTATCTGGTCTTTCGTTCACAAAGCGTAGGGAGGTGCGTCCATCTTCGGTTGGAGCAATTACTGCAGGGATGGAAGAGGTGGTCAAGAACCAACCCTCAGGTAATACTACGGTATTTCGGTTTCGACCAAAACTCCGGTCCCAGACCAGTTGATTCTTATAGATGGTGTAGCGTTTTGGGTCCGTATAGGTTTCGGTAATGCGCAAGCGTTTGGATGCGCCTTCTGCTACGGCATCAAACCAAATGGCAACCACTTCGGTATCTGCTTTAACTTCCGAACCAATATCAATACCACGTTTTGTAATGGCATCCCCGATAAGCGTTTCTACTTGTAGCTGTTCTCCCGTATCCAAAATTACGGCAGACGGGTTGGAGGCTTTGCTGCCAGCTCTCACCACATTAATGTAACGGTCTACACCTGTGCGCGTCTCCGTATAATCGTGGTATAATAGAAAGGAACTCGTTTCAGGTTGCTGTAGGAAATAGGTGATATCCCGGTCTTGGAAGGCCCGCTCGGTAAAGGTGTAGCCTAGTCGCGCGGTAGAGGCATCCCTGCCGGTACCTGTACCAGGGCTGTACGGTTCTTCGGCTATTATATTTATCTCCGTAATTGCCGGTAGCGGTTTGGCTTTGATCACCAGCGGAACCGCAGCGGGACTTACATTCATAAAACTCACTTTTATACGGGCATCTCCGGTAAGGTCCACTTGCGAAGGATAGTTGCAATGGGTGATTTCATATCCTTTTGGCAATACGATGCTGTTGCGTTTGATGCCCAAGGTTCGGGAAAATACTAGGGCTCCATCTTCGGTAAAATAGCTGGCCGGGTCGGTATAGGTTTTATCAATACGAATTCGCGCTTGTCCGCCTTCCGGAACGGGTCTCGCTAAGGTAATTTGAAGATAATCGGTATCCTCCGATGCAGAGGATAGCCCGTTTTGTTTTGCGGTTACATTATCCACGATTTGCCATTGGAGTTCTTCTCCAGAAAATAGGTCCCAAACAGTGTTGACGACATGTTCGCTACCCCGCCTTAGGGTATTCCAATAATAGGTGCTATTTGCCGCAGTAGCGCTTACGTCATATATAATCCGGAAGGAATGACTCTCTGGCTCCAGTAATTCGTATCGGGTATAACTATCGGTCTGCGTTTGTTGCGCTTGAAAACATATCGTCGAAAAAAATAGGAGTAGGATAGCAGCACTACATTTTGAAGAATAGGTGTTGGTTGGCATATGCGTTCAGGTTTGGAATGGATTATCGTTCTCCCCCGAAGATATGCAAAGTTTCCGTGTGATGCACTTACTTATCCGTACGCTTCCTTTGGTACACCTCTTAGGTGCAAAGTGCAAAAGCCTGCTTGGCAATTTCCAATTCCTCGTTGGTAGGAATGACCAGAACCTTCACTTTTGCAATGTCGGTACTAATTTCACGGAGCACGGATGATCTTTGTTCATTTTTAGTATCGTCCAGCGTAATACCCAAAAAGTCCATATCGCTACAAACCAGTTTTCTAAGCACAGCAGAGTTCTCGCCGATGCCAGCGGTAAAAACGATGGCATCCAACCCATTTAAAGCGGCTGAATAAGCACCAATATATTTTTTAATAAGGTAGGCGTTCATGTCCAAGGCGAGTTGGCAATCACGATTTCCATTTTGCGCTTTAGTCTGGATGTCGCGCAGGTCGCTATAGCCCGTGAGACCAAGCATACCGCTTTTTTTTGTGAGCAATGTATTTACCTCGTCCAAAGAATAGCCGAGTGCATGTACCAAGTGAAAAATTACGGCATGGTCTATATCGCCACTTCTAGAGCCCATGATAAGTCCGTTACCCGGGGCAAAACCCAAACTATGGTCCATGCTCTTGCCGTCTTTGATTGCCGTAATGCTGCAGCCATTGCCCAAATGAATGCTCAACACTTTGGCGGAAGGTTTGTTGAGGTAGGTAATCGCTTTTTCCGATACATACTTATGGCTGGTGCCGTGAAAACCGTAGGCCTGAATGCCATGTTCCTGGTACAAAGCGTTGGGAATGGCATATTTACGGGCCTTTACCGGAATGGTCTGGTGGAAGGCCGTATCAAAAACCGCTACCTGTTTGGCATTGGTAAACAATTCTTCCGAAATGGTAATACCTTCCAAATTATGTGGATTATGTAAGGGCGCAAGGGTGGAAAACTCCAGGATTTCTTTTTTAACGGCAGGGGTAATCAGGGTAGTGGCAGAGAAGGAATCGCCCCCATGTACCACACGGTGTCCTACGACATCAATCTCATCGTTATTTTGTATGACTCCGTCTACAGGATGTAATAATATAGCCGCTATTTTATTTAGTCCGTCTTTATGCGTTTTAATAGCCCTTTCTTGTTTTATGGATGCTTTAGCTGACTTGTAAGTGAAGACCGCTTTGTCCGAACCGATACGCTCTACCATCCCGGAACAAACGACAGTTTCTGTTGGCATTTGTATGAGTTGGAATTTTATGGAGGAGCTTCCGGCGTTTATGATGAGGATGTTCATGGTTTCGTAAGTTGCTTCAATTTACTGTCAGTTCGAGTGGTTGAATTTCCGATTTTTCATCGGAAAGGCAAGCGTATCGAGAACCTTTTTTGATTGGAGACTGTTCTCGATACACTTTAGTTTCCTCGCTGCGCTGCGGAGCAAAAGCACTCGAACAGACAATCCACTTCTAACTACATACTACCCGCTGGTTAAAGTCCTTCCGCCTGTATGGCCGTTATCACTACGGTGTTAAAAATATCATCTACGGTACAGCCACGGCTTAAATCGTTTACAGGTTTGTTGAGTCCTTGTAGCATGGGGCCTATAGCCAAGGCACCGGTTTCACGCTGTACCGCTTTATAGGTGTTGTTTCCGGTGTTAAGGTCTGGAAAAATAAATACGGTCGCTCTTCCGGCTACTTGGGAATCCGGTAATTTGCTCATGCCTACTTTTAAATCTACCGCAGCATCGTATTGGATAGGCCCTTCAATTTTTAAATCGGGCCGTTTTTGTTTCACGAGTTCAGTCGCTTTGCGTACACGGTCTACATCTTCCCCAATCCCAGATGCACCAGAGGAATAGGATAACATAGCAATACGTGGTTCTATACCAAAAGCGGTGCTGGTATCCGCAGAGGAAATTGCGATTTCTGCCAATTGTTCCGCATTGGGGTTCGGGTTAATGGCACAATCGCCAAAGACCGTAACCCTATCTGGGAGGCACATAAAAAAGACGGAAGAAACCAACGAAACCTCAGGTTTAGTTTTTACAAATTGCAAGGCTGGCAGTATGGTATGCTGTGTAGTATGTATGGCACCGGAAACCATGCCGTCTGCATCGCCTTTGTATACCATCATAGTGCCAAAATAGGATACATCTGTCATTAAATCTTTGGCCATGGTAAGGTCTACATTCTTGTGTTTTCTCAGCTGGTATAGCGTATGGGCATAGTCCTTAAACTTTGGGGAAGCTATAGGGTCCACGATTTGGACCTTATCCAGATCCAGGACCATATCCAATTTTGCCAGTTTATCCAGAATTAATGCTTTGCTGCCCAGTAAGGTAAGACTAACCGCGTTTACATCCATCAACTGCTTTGCCGCTCGTAAAATACGTTCGTCCGATCCCTCTGGTAGCACAATATGCTTCTTGTGCTGCTTTGCGCGTTTCAAAAGATTATATTGGAACATTCTAGGAGTTATTCCAATAGCCTTGAAGGTAATCAACCGTTGCGCCAGTTCCTCGGTTGGGATGTATGTATCAAAATCGTTGATAGCGGTTTTTATTTTTTCGGTATTTTCGGCATACATCTGGGATTTAATAGATCCAATACTGTTTGCCATACCAAAGGTGCCACCTTCGACGGAAATTATGGGGACAATATCGGATAGGCCTTCTATAAGTTGAATGATGGCCTTTTCGGGAATTAAACCTCCCGTGAGTACAATACCCGAAATAGCTGGATAATTTGCTGAAATATTAGCCTGTAAGGCCCCTAGGATGATATCTGCACGATCACCAGGGGTGATCACCAAACCATTTTCTTTTATATGCGTTAGGTAATTACGTAACTGCATGGCACCTACACTAAAACCATCGACTCTGTTATTAATGTAGTTTTCTCCAAAGAGTATCTTCCCTTTTAAATTTTCGTTGATTTCCTTTACCGATGGGTTGGATAATATGGGATTAGAAGGAATTGCAGCAACCAAAACCGTTGCAGGAAGCTGTTTTTGTAGTTCTGCTATTACCTTCGTTACATTTTCCGGCACTACCTTGTTCGCAATAGCTGCCAACACCTGTACACCTTTGTCATCAAAGGAATCATAGGCAATTTGAAGGTTGCCTACCAAGGCATCCATGGTTTTGCCCACACCACTTGCCAAAATAATGGCAGGTATTCCTAAATTTTTGGCAATAACTATATTGATGTCGAATTCTATCATGGTGCCTTCCCCCGTAAAATTGGTACCTTCTACCAATACAAAATCCGATTGCTCCTCTATAGCCTTATACTTGTTGATAATCTTATTGATAATCGCATCGTCCTCATCATCATTTTTCATACGAATTACCTGACTTCTGGTGAACGCGTAGGAATCCGAGAAAGAACTATCCAAATTAAAATAGGAAGTTATGGTGTTGATATGATTGTCTATACCGCCCGGCTCAACATCATCTATTATTGGTCTAAAATAGGATACTTTGGCAGCTTTGCCCAACAGCAATTGCATTAGGCCTAGGGAAATAATAGATTTACCACTATTTGGCTCGCTAGTGGCAATATAAACAGCTTTACTCATGCGATATATTTAAGACTACAAAATTAAAGGTTAAATCTGTAAGCTGATAGTGGTTTATCAGCAATTTTGGAAAAGCGGTGTAGTAAAAATTAGGTCTGGAAAATATTGCTGATTTTATCTGTCAATAAGTATTGATTTACTATTATTCGTACTTCCTAACTATTAGGCTGAGCGTGGACGAACCCCAATTTTGGTCCTAGAAGGTTTTCGACTACGATCAAACCGACAGTAAGCAAAACCGTAAAGTACTTACTTTGATATTCTTCATAAGAAGCAACAAATGTTATTAGGAAAGAAGATAGACTACAAAGAAGCCAAGATAGCTGCCCAAGGCGATACCCAGGGTGCCTACCAAGATGGCAGGTAGCACCAAGTCTTTACGGTTAAAGGTTTCCGCCAGCGCAATAGCCGTGGCGCCACCGCCTACATTTGCCTGACTAACAATAGCTATCATTTCCCAATCGCGATACAGCAACCCACCTATCAATATCACCAAAACACCATGAAACACAACCGCTAAGCCAGCGAATAGGAGTAGGGTAAGACCAACTTCCTGTAGCTCGGCTACCGCACTTAGTTCGCAGTAGGCACCAATGACGGCTAGGAAAAGAAAAACCAGGTACATGCCTAAATTATGACTGCCTTTTAAATTTGCGACAAACTTGAACTGTGCCAAAATAATCCCCAGCGTGGATAGGATAAGAATGGACGGAATTTTCGGCACGAAATCTGACATCATTTCTGAGGCAAAATAGGCAGCGATACCTAGAAAAAATAACCAAATCAGTGAAGTAAAATCCATACGCTCCTCTTCCATATTCGTTTCAATCTCTTTTTGGCCTGTAGGTTTTACCCTAGTTTTATCTTTCCAAAAACGTCTTAAAAAAACGGGAAAAGCCAAGGTGGCCACAATCCATAAGGTGGTAACGACATTATCTACCGCAATGGTACCCGCGTACAAGATTCCTTTTTCTTGGAAGCCGTATTCCAATGCTACGGCATTAAAATTGACGCTACCACCGGTATATGTTCCGG
>Ga0209947_1000737_pt1 | contig 20054 bp, 21 predicted proteins | sample SalPonR2_B_D2_MG_FD_185706 | JGI IMG/M metagenome (GOLD analysis project Ga0209947, IMG submission 185706) | Salt pond soil microbial communities from South San Francisco under conditions of wetland restoration - Salt Pond MetaG R2_B_D2_MG... ... | reverse complement strand
CATCACGGCGGCTGGACCAGCGAGAGACCGTTCTTCTTTTCCGCGAATGTTCCCCCAGGAAACTATCGGGTTACCGTTAGTGTCGGTGATCCCCATCGTCGCTCCAGCACGACCGTCAAAGCCGAATTACGACGGTTGATGCTGGAAAACGTCACGACCGACCCAGGCCAGTTTGTCCATCGCAGTTTCATTGTTAACGTTCGAACTCCGCAGATCCCAGGCGGTGGCGAAGTACGGCGAAAACAACCTCGGGAAACGGTCGACGAAGCTTGGGCGTGGGATCGACGGCTGACCCTGGAGTTCAACGGCGACGCGACGTGTGTCCGTTCGCTGAAGATCGAACCGGTTGATGTTCCAACCCTGTTTCTGCTGGGCGACTCCACGGTTTGCGACCAACCACACGAACCGTATGCCAGTTGGGGCCAGATGCTGCCACGCTTTTTTGGCCCAACGCTTGCGGTGGCAAATCACGCTGAGTCGGGTGAGAGTCTCCGTTCCTCCGCCGGCGCTGGACGGCTAGATAAAGTCCTCGCCGAAATCCAGCCCGGTGATTTTGTCATGCTGCAATTTGGGCACAACGACATGAAATCGAAAGCACCCGACGCGTCGGCAGTGTATGCGCAAACGCTGGTCGATTGGGTGCGAAAACTGACTGCCAACAAAGCGATAGTGTTGTTGGTGACTCCGGTCAGACGCCATCGTTTTCGAGGCACCCAAGTTATCGACTCGCTGCTCGATTACCCTGCGCGCGTCCGCGAAGTGGCGGAGCAAGAAGCGGTTGCCGTGATTGATTTAAATAGGATCAGCAAAATCCTATATGAAACGCTGGGTCCAGAAAAAGCCGCCTTGTTGTTTAAGCACGATTTTGCCGGCGACCCGAAATTTGATGCAACTCACCACAGTCCGTACGGCGCCTATGAACTATCGCGTTGCGTGATTGGGGAACTGGGTACGCTAGATCATTCGCTTGCCGATCATGTCGCTGAGGACATACCGACGTACGCTCCAACAAGCCCTGGGCAGCCGGCTGATTTCGCAGTCCCGTCCAGTCCCGGCCGAACAGCGCTGCGGCCCTTGGGCGATTGACCTGCGTCGGTTGCGAGGGATCTTTCACCTTAGGATTGTACTTGCGCTTGCCGTTGCGATGGAGCAGAACATTGCGGGGGGAGAATCGTTGCGCATTGCGTCTGGTGATAGCGCATCGAACGCAGAACTGGCACTGCACAGCCGTTTAGGCCTGGGAGCTCGCAAACCTGCCGAGACGATGCAAGCAATTGGGGTGGTAAGTTTACCGGGCTGCGGATCTCATTTTTTTGAAATGTCCCGTTGCGCCGTAACAACGATTCGGCACTAGTTTTACTGCGGTCATGTAGGCCGATGTAAAATTTCATCAGCCAGCGTTTCATTGACCGGCAAATTCTTCCAGCCGCACCAACGGATTAGCGATGCCCGATCCTAAACCGACCGATCCCAACGACGTTGCATCCGTGGCTGAAGAGCTTTCACTCGAAGCCGACGAAACGCTCTCGCAATGCTCCGCAGACGAGCTGGTGAGCATTTTGGATGAATACCTTGCGGCGTTGAAAAATGGCACCGCGCCGACTCGCGAAGTCCTGTTCGCCATCTATCCACATGCGGCGCGTCAATTGGCGGCTTGTCTGGCCGGTCTGGAATTCATCCACGGTGTGCAATCTGCCGCGTTACAGGAGCAATCCCTAACACAGCACCAATTGGGAGACTTTCGCATCATCCGCGAAGTCGGACGCGGCGGGATGGGAGCGGTGTACGAAGCCAAACAGGTTTCGCTTGCACGGCGCGTGGCCGTGAAGGTCCTGCGTTTTGGCTCGGCCTCGGACAAAGAATCGATTGAACGTTTTCAACGCGAAGCCGAAACCGTCGCAACGCTCCACCATACCAACATCGTTCCGATTTTTTTTGTCGGCAGTGAGGATGGCGTCAACTTCTACGCAATGCAGTTTATCGATGGCCGCGACTTGGCAGCGGTCATCACCGATCCTGATTTCAACATTTCATCGGATCAAGTGTCGGATTGGGCTTTGCAGGCCGCCGAAGCACTCATGCATGCGCATCAGCGCGGTGTCGTGCATCGAGATGTCAAACCATCGAACTTGATTTTAGATCAAGAAGGGCGGTTGTGGCTGACCGACTTTGGTTTGGCTCGCCGGCTGGATGATGTCACGATCAGCATGACGGGAATGTTGATGGGGACGCCACGATACATGAGTCCGGAGCAAGCCGCGGCGTCATCCAAACGCGTTGATCATCGCAGCGACTTGTTCAGTTTAGGGGCCACGCTTTACGAATTATTGACCGCTACGCCGGCCTTTGCAGGCGAGTCACCGCATGATGTGATTCAGCATATTTTGAATCATGAGTCGGTGCCGATTCGGAGGCTAAATCAGGCCGTTCCGAAGGATCTGGAAACCATTGTCATGAAGTGTCTGGCCAAGGAACCGCAGGCGCGCTATCGGTCCGCGCTCGAACTTGCTCAGGACCTGAGGGCGCAGATGGAGGGTCGCCCGATCCGAGCTCGCCGGGCTCATCCGATCGAGTTGGCTCAGCGTTGGCTGAAACAACATCAAAGCAGCGTGCGGCAGATGTTGGCTGCCGCTGCCGGAACCATGTTGTTGATCGTGTTGTGTTCGCTCGCTTGGCAGGCTTACGCGTCGTGGAATCGATCCAGCCTCTTGCTTGATGCGCTCGACCCACTTCTGGTTACCGAACTGCGGGATGCGAGTGGGAGGTTGCTGGAGCCAGAGACCCTACCGATGCAAGCTCCCAAAATACTGCCGGCTGGAGATTACCAGGTTCGCGTATCGGACCCTGGGCAGCTGAGTGAAACCTATGAGGTGGAACTCGAGCCGGGACGCAGCGATCATCGCTTCACCGTAGGATTATCCGACACGTGGTTGCTTCCTCCGCAGCCGCTGGAAGCAACATGGGATGTAGTGGATCTTGGCGCAGAGCACGGAGTTGTCTTGTGGAGTCCCGAGGGAGTTGCACTGCGTCGGTCGCAGCGACCGGAAGCGAACTGGTCTTTGGCACTCTTTTCCGGGGACAGCTCTGTGGTGGAGCGATTTCCTGGCGTGCTGCCGCCTGGGGATCAGCCGTCAACCTTTCCTTTTGCGGGGCGGCCAGCCAGCGATTTGCAGCCTTATGTGCTCCCAACGTACATTGACGTTAATGGTGATGGGGTTGGTGATATTCTCTGCGCGGCGAGGCATCAAGCGTGGTTGATGGCGGTTTCGGGTACCGGACAGGAGGTGCTTTGGTTTGCAGGTCGCGGCGAAGAACTGTCGCAACAGAGAAGGACAAAAAAAATATCGGTTTACTTCAGTTGTGCAGTTCCATCGTACATCGCCCGCTGGTCGTGGGGGATCTGGATAGCGATAACGTGCAAGATCTCGTTGTCACGATGGTTGACCTCGGTAAACAACCCAAGATCCGCCAGGGCCAATATGACTGCACGCGGTCGTTGGAAGCGATTTCGGGAAAATCAGGGAAAGCGATTTGGCGTTACGAACTGCCAAACTCGCTCTTTCAACTCGCCAACAATCAAGACGTTCCGTATGCCTTCCGGTGGTTTGCGTCGCCCGATAGCGGACGAGGGCGAAGTGGTGGAAACTCTATTCCAATGGGTCAACACTTGGTCCGAGAACCAGCCGCGCATCAGCTAGGTGGACCTTTTGCGTTCGTTCCCGATGCAGCACAATTGATAACTACTGGGGGGCAGCAGCGGCTTGCTGTTGTTGCTGGGAATAGTCTGTTGTTTCTCGACCCCCTCACCGGCCAGCTTTCGGAAGCCGTCCCCCTTGATATTCTGCCCGCGCAAGCGGTGCAGTGGATCGATGTCGAAGGGGATGGTGATGATGACTTAGTGACGCTGGCAGAAATTAAATCAACAGCTCTGTCCGGCTTGCCTCAACCGCGACTGTGCGTGTGGTCTTCTAAGCACCGACAAACATTGTGGTCGCAGCCGCTCGATGCCTATTGGCCGACTAAGCGAGGCTGGACGATCGATTGTCCGCAGTGGCCGTTGGTGGCCGACCTGGAAGGTGACGGGAAGGCCGAGATATTGGTGCCTAATGGTCGTACGCACAGTGCAGACTCTTTTTCCGGCGGTTTTTTTTCTCGCGTAACGCCCAGTGGCCGTTTAGCCTGCCTGGAAGCCGAAACAGGCAATGCGATTTGGTCGACGCCGTGGGTTTCGATCGATTCCCAAGTCGATCGGTTTGCACCAGGCCCCGACATCGATGGTGATGGTACGGATGACATCTTCGTCGCGTCATTGGCTGGGACTGAAACTCATCTTCATGTTGACGCTGTCTCCGGGCACACCGGAGAAATTTTGTGGGGTGCGAAGCAGCCGTTAAGTTCGACAATTCAGCCCTACGTCGACTGGCAATTAGGTGCTCTGCAGTGGTGGCACGCGGGAACCGATGGTTGGTCACAGTTGGTCGTCAACGTGAAGAACGAACATGCGGGCCGGATTGATTCGTCATGCTTTCTGTTTTCGGCTGGCACCGGCGAACGAATGCATCAAGGCGACCATATTAAGGCGGTGCGTCCCGTTGATTTAGATCACGATCGCATCGAAGACCTTTGCGTTGTCGCAACCGGTTCCACTCGCGAGATTCATCAGCCGGGTACCTTGCATTGCGTCCGAGGGATTTGCGGCCAGCCGTGGAAGCGACTTGGTTCGTATGGCCAGCCGATCGCCGATGTCGATGCTGACGGAGTCCAAGACTTGGTCCAGTCCTGGGCAGACGGTACGTTGCGAGCCACCAATGGGGCAACCGGCAAGGAACTTTGGCGCTGTAGCGAATTGCGGGCGACCAGTGAATGGGGAATCCAGCACGCTGGTTTTAGTGGCTACACGAACACTTTTACGGTGCCATCGTCGGATGCGGAGCGAAGGGTAGAGGGCGATTTAAATGACGATGGGTATGTCGATCTATTAGTCTACGAGACGCACATCTCGAATCGTGTCGTCTCGCCCTTACATGCGGTTTCAGGAAAGTCAGGGCGACGACTGTGGACCCTTCAAGACGTACTTGTTCGCGCCATTGACGGAAGCGTGGCATTGCAGAGCGTCGATTTGGATCACGATGGATTGCTGGAGATTGTTTGGCTGGTTGCCTTTGATCCGCAAACGGAATCAGCAGCAACCCCGAAGGTGCAATGGATGGCGTTGGTAATTTCCGGGCAGACCGGAAAACTGCAGTGGATGCAACCCCTCAGTCCTCTATATGACGGTCTCAAAGGCATTTCATCGCCGATCCATTTTGACATCGCATCGCTGGAAGTGACGATCACCGATCTCAATGGAGACGACACGCTTGACTTAATTGTTCCAGCACTTAGCGAAGATCATTTGCTCGAGACTCGGGCGCTCGATGGGAAGCAAGGCCTGACGCTCTGGAGGCGGGATCGTCAACCAGATGGTCTAGGCAACCAATCACTCCAGAATTGGACACCCGCGACGGTCTGTGATTTTGAGTCCGATGGATCTTTGGAAGTCGTGTTGATCGAGCCTCGAGGACGCGCGAACTCCGGCAGCATTCCCTTGGTAGACGTGGCCGTAACGGCAGTTCGAGCCGACAATGGTCGATTGCTGTGGTCGGTCACCACCGACTGCAATTTCACGCACTTCCACACCTATTCGCCGCTCAAGGGAAGTCTCTTGCGACCGTTGGTCGTACGCGTCGGTGACGGCCGACAGCGAATTGTAGTCACACTTCCAGGAACAGAGCCCCAGGTGATGACGTTCGATCAACAGGGGGCCGTGGACTCAAGAAGGCTCAAACATGAACGCTCGCTAAATCGTCTCTTGGTATGCGATGGAGATGGGGATCAGCAGGATGAACTCTATTTTGTCGATCAAACGTCAATCTATGCCGTCCGTCACGATTCGCTAGATGTTCCGCTTTGGATGCGAGAATTTACCAATCATCGTCAGTTGCAATTCATAGGAATGACTAGCGAATCGGAGACTCAGTTCTCTCAGATCGTTGTCGCTACCGATGCGATTCATAATGTCGTGCTGGGACTGAACGCCACCAATGGGCAGACGGATTGGACTTGCCCGGGGCCGATCACCAGACAGGGTGCCGGCGGCGCTTATGTGACGCCGCAAGCGATCCGCTATCTCGGCATCAAACCAGGTCTTGGACCGCTGACGTTATTCCAATATGCGGACTGGTCCGTTTGTCGAAGTGCCACCACACAGGACCGCCTCTCAGGTGTTGCGGTAACGCCAGCGAATACATCGGGAATCGATCGCGATTCGCGTTGGTTACGTCAGCTGCCATGGGTTTCGGGTTTAAATGAAGGTCGTACCGAGTTGCCACGCATGATCGGTTGGGGCTTACTGTTCACAGCCACAATGCTGCTGCTGCCGTTGGCCTATTTTGGTTGGCTGTTCAAAAAAGACGTATCGGCCTTGCATATTTGTTGCTGTTTCCTCTCGTGTCGGCGTTGTTCGTGCACTCGTTGTGGATGCCTGCTCCTGCGGAGTATGGGCTTCACTCTTTGAGTAGTCGATTTTACTGGGCGGGCGCGTTCGCACCTCCCTTCTGCTGCGTGCTGTTGTTGCCTTACTGGTTCGCTAGGCGACGTTATCGGCGTTTGCTGTTTTGGCTCGGATTCGTGACCTTCTTTTCGCTGGTCGCAACCTTGCTAGGCATTCAAGTCGACCAGAAGGCTGCGCCTCTGCTGGCACAAGAAAGCTACGACTGGACCGGTTGGTACCTGATTCTTTTTCCGGTCAGCTACGCAACGTCTTGGTTGATGCTTGCGACCCTGTTGGCCGAGGCACTGCGAAGCGAGATGTTGCGACGAAGCGACGCCGGCGGTGAGCAAGATAAAAAGTCAGGATCGTTTGCGGGTGGCGTACCGCTCGAAGGTTAGGTGTCCCGGCAGACCAGACTCGCGCCGGGAAAGCTCGCACCACCGCCCGCTCTGACGGATCCTTTGATTTCAGCATTGCCTGGTTCGCTAGTGTTGACGCAATGTTAAACTCAGGCACACGGTGATGGTCGTCGCCCAGTTTTGACGGGGCGTTTCCGTTTCAGCCCGGCTGGAACGTCAAACCGATGCGGCTGATCTCACCCGTTATTTACTTCGAAGCTTAAATGAATTGATGTCTTCCTCCGATCTTTCTCCCGTGGGTCCTCCGCTGTTGAACCAGTCCGGCTTACCCGATGACGACCGCACTCGTTGGCTGATGAAGCACGAACCGTGGCTGCGTCTGTTGGTGCGGCATGAAATTAACCAAAGATTTGCCGGAAAGTTCAATCCTTCCGATGTTGTACAGCAGACCCTGATGGAAGCTTGGCAGGGATGGGACGGGATGCAAGCTCAAGAAGAGGCCCAGCGGCAGGCGTGGTTACGAAAAGTCCTGGCAAATCAGTTAGCCCATTTTGTTCGCCACTATCAGGGCGTTAAAAAACGAGATCTCACCCGCGAGCTTTCGATTGAGCAGAGTCTGCATCGATCAGCCGAGCGCATCGAGGGCTTGTTAGTGGCACAAGGTCCGTCGCCAAGCCAGTTCGCGGTAGTCAATGAGCAACGCGCGATGCTTGCCGATGCGATGGAACAACTGCCCGATGCGTACCGGCAAGTGATTCTTTTGCGAAGCGTAGAAGAGCTGTCTCACCAGGAAGTTGCAAAGCGGATGGGCAGGACCGAGCCTGCGGTGCGCATGCTGTGGCTGAGGGCGTTGGCGGCCCTGGCCGAGGAGGTAAAAACGCGAGCGAGCAGACAACTTGGAGAGTCACTGCCGCCTTATCAATCTTGATGCCGCGGTTATCTTGTACCGTCGGCCTCTGCCAGTCTGTTATCAATCATCGCTAATTTGATTCCCCTTTTTTTTGGTGTCGTTATGCCCGCTTCTCCTCGCGGAGATTTTCCCGCCACACGTCTGCGCCGGACACGCCGACATGAGTGGTCGCGTCGCTTGGTTTGCGAAAACCACTTGAGCGTTCACGATTTGATTTGGCCGTTGTTTGTTGTCGAAGGCAGCCACTCCGAAGCGATCACGAGCATGCCCGGTGTGGAACGCTTGCCGCTCGACGGAATCCGCCGGTCCGTTGCCGAAGCGGCTGAATTGGGAATTCCCGCCGTGGCCCTATTTCCCGCCACCGAAGAGACCCTGAAGACCGATGATGCGGCTGAGGCGGTCAACCCGGAAAACCTTGTCTGCCGAACGGTGCGGGCAATCAAGCGAGAAGTCGGCGACGCGGTCGGAGTCATCTGCGACGTCGCGCTCGATCCTTACAGCCGTCATGGCCAAGATGGATTGGTGCAAGACGGTTATGTGGTGAATGATCCGACGCTTGGCGTCTTGCGGCAACAAGCGATTGTCCAGGCCGACGCCGGTTGCGACATCATCGCGCCGAGCGACATGATGGACGGTCGCATTGCCGCGGTTCGAGACGCATTGGATGAAAAAGGATTCATCGATGTGCAAATCATGTCCTATGCCGCGAAGTATGCCAGTGCCTTTTACGGACCATTCCGAGACGCCGTCGGATCGTCAGGCAACCTGGGCAGTGGGGACAAAAAAACCTACCAGCAGGATCCCGCCTCTAGTGACGAAGCGTTGCATGAAGTTGCACTCGATTTGCGAGAAGGAGCCGACAGCATCATGGTAAAACCTGGCATGCCGTATCTCGATATCGTGCGCCGTGTCAAAGACCAGTTCGCGGTACCGACCTTCGCTTATCAAGTGAGCGGGGAATATGCGATGTTGATGGCCGCCGCGCAGCACGGTTGGCTGAACCGCGAGAGTGTGATGCTGGAAAGCCTGCTCGCCTTCAAACGAGCAGGTGCGGATGGAGTGTTGACCTATTTCGCCCGAGACGCCGCGCTGCAACTCAAGGCGATGGGGCATCTCGGCCGTTAAAGAAACGGCACTCAGCGAGTTCTAACGCCACAGCCATTCGCTAAAGCCGGATGTGACCCGCGTCGGTTGAAGCACGACTAATCCCACAACAATCGACAGGAACAAAAGGCCAAATACCAGCATGCCGACGCCGCTGAATCGTTGCGGCGATGGCGTTTCCTTCAGCTCGTGTCGCAAACCGCTGAGCAATTGCTTCCAAAATGCCGGCGTCAGATCGGGTTCGAACGCGACCACTTGGGAGGTGTCGAACTGCCGGTGTCCGTCTACTCGAAGACGGATACCTAGATTGGGCATGCAAATTTGACGTTGGGCTGAATGGAGTTCCGCTTGATTGTCGAGCCGCTTCGCGGTTCGTAGCAACGGTTCGAGAATCTCCGGCGATGTCGCGCCATAAATGATCAATCTAGGTTGCGTTGAAAGAATAATCAGCGTCACCGACAAGATGTAGAACAGCAGCAGGCACAGCCAAACATAAGGCCCCAGCGTCACCGCTGCGGCACCTGGAAAAAACAATTCGAGCGGACCGATCGCGAATAGTCCCACCATCCCCATTGCCAATGCTGCCAGATCCCGCCCCCCCGTTGTTACAAGCGGACGCGCCAACAGGCGTACGCCGCCAAGCAACAGCAGATAGGCGGCAAGGGGCAGCATCGCCAGCACGATCGCGAACGGTTCAAACCACATTCGTTGGACTCAGTTTGCAGGAGAAGCGGGTGGAGAAGGAGCGATGGCCTCTGGAGATACGGCTTCAGCGGAGACTTCGCCGTCGGAAGGTAGGGTGGCCGGCTCATCTGACGTTGTTTCCGAAGTCGCCTGAGTGGCATTGGCTCGGTCACCACGATCGATGATTTGAGGAAAAGCCGGTGGCGGCGTTTGGCTCTGTTTGTAAGCCAGAATACCAGCCCCGAGGAGGATCAAGAAAAGCGAAAAACCAACCAGAAAATTCCCGTGATTCTCTCGCCAAGCATTCTGGGTGGAAGTAAACGGTTCTTCAGACATGCTGAACGTCCTTGACAGTAGAAAAGATCAAAGTTTTGCATTGTCAGCCATAATGACAATTCGATCAAGTAAGAGACCCGCTGTACCCTGTGTGGTGGGGGATGGGCCTCTGGACGGCGTCAAAAGCCCTGGGAGTCGGGCGTCGCTTGGTAGCGGATGCCAAGCGAAGTCGCGCGCCACCATCCCAGCGAAACAAATCGAAGCCCCGTTTGACAAGGAGAATATTGGCAGGTTGTAAAGTGCCAATGTCGTGAGGCCCTTCAACCCGTCTGGACCAGTCCCGCCCGGCTCGGTTCAGCACACACGCAAACCTGTTAGGGCATGCCCCTCTGCCGGAACGCGTTAGCGCTCGGTCCTCGCGGCAAGCGCCTAACGGTTGAGAGACCGGATCACTCATGCTTACCAGCATCATGATTGTGATGTTTAGCGCACGTGATGTTCAAGGTCCCGGGCTCGATTTGCAGCGGGGTGCCATTTCAGACGTCTCTCTCTGGGGATGTCCTTTGCCGAAACTGGATCCAAGGAAAAGGGAGATTCGGATCAACAGCGGCACAGACCCAAATGGCGGCACTCACGTTTTATGGTCGAACGCGAGCTGCGTCTTTATCGATGCCTAACCACAGTGGCTGGCACGCCCGCAAACGGCTTCGTATTGGTGCAACATCTACCAAAGGTTTGACGCAACGCCTGGAAGGTTCATTGGGATGAGAGCCGCTGGCTACCGTGGAGCAATCCATCACATCACTGCGTTGATTGCTAGGTTCCATACAGTCAAAGATTTTTGGCATCGGGGGGAATGGAAGGCCTGTCTCGCTAAAACCCTTGCTGGTCAGGTGAACAGTCGCTGCAATCGTTTCAGAAACATGCTGAACGCACCGCAGTGAGAGATTCCGAAAGGCTTTGCTGGATGTTGCTTTGACTTGCTTGCCGCTTCACCTTTTAGTGAATGACCTACCTGTAGAGGCGGAGGGACTTTCAAAAACCCTGTAAGATAAATTGGCCATATTTTTGCAAGGCCAATTGACAGAGGATGCGGTAGTATCACACTATCGACTTCCAATCTATTTTTAAATTCATTGAGTTCAATAGATTGGATTTTTCATGAAGAGCAGACTCACTGAGTTTGCGTTGCTCGCTAGGTAAGGAAAGAAGGACATGGCTAAGAAAAGAAAAGGGCCGAACAAGTCGGCTGCGATTCGCGCTTTCTACGAAGGCAACCCCGAGGCGAAACCCAAGGAAGTTGCGGACGCCCTCAAAGCTCAGGGGATCATTGTCAATCCACAGTTTGTGAGCACCATTCGCTCCAAGCACGTGCACGGCGACGCCACTCCAAAGAAGCGTGTTGGTCGTCCCAAGGGCACAACCAAGAAAACCGTTTCCAAGGCTGGAACAGCACGTCGCGGTCGTCCACCAAAAGCTCCCTCGGCTGGAACCGCCAACATGTCGCTTGCCGACTTGCTGAAAGCAAAGGAAATGATCAATGAGTTGGGTGGTATCGAGAAGGCTCGTGCAAGTATTGATGCCATCGATCAACTGTCTGACTAATTCGCAGCTACAGCATGCTTTGACCGTCAACGGAGCAAGCTACGGCATTGTCCATTCGGTGCCGCTGTAACTGGATTTCAAGGGAAGCCCAGCAGCAACCTGGATCGTCACGCATTTGCTGACCCGCAAACAACCCGCTCGGCAAGAGGCTCGGCGGGTTTGTTTTTTGAATGTCGCGAGTTTGCTTATCGACGTGAGTTTGCTCGTAGCGATGGGATACCCTCTTTTTGAATACCGTATCAGGCGAAAACCTTGTCGGGCTCGTACCCTCCCTGATAGACCAATGCTAGGCTATCCAGAGCGTGGCAAATGAGCTTCCTGTGCCGCGTTAGTTACGAAAGTGGCTTGCGGCCAGTGTCGTCTATGGGGATAGGCCCGAGCCAACGTCTCCTGGCGCTAAACCGCGGTTCTGTATCAAATCCCTCTAAGCGAAAAGGCTGACACGTGGATCAGCAAGAAATTGCCGAATTCATCTCCGTGGGAACCGATTACTTGTGGCTCGATAAAATCATCGAGCAAACGGCGGACAAGGTCGTTGCCACCAAATATATCGATCCACAGCTTCCTGTTTTAGCAAGTCACTACCTTGGTTTCCCGCTCTTCCCCGGTTCGCTGCAGTGCGAAGCCTGTTTCCAAGCGTCAAACGTGCTGTTGACACGAATCCTGCCTGCAAATCCTGGCTACCTGCCTGTGATTGCACGCGTGAATCGCGTCAAATTCAAACGCTTGGTGCGACCGAGCGAGACACTGACCATTCAAGTCAATTTGCTGGATCGGCAATCCAAGGCGATTTATTTACGCGGACGCTGCTCTGTTGCTGGGCAGACGAGCGCGGTTTTAGATTTCGTGGCCACCGAAGCGGAGTTGCCTCAATGGAAGGCGCCGGAAACCACCAGTGCACCGTGAGACCGAAAGGCATGGAGGTTGCCGCCACTGGGTTAAGCGTCCGCTTTGCCGATGGCAGCGTGGGGTTCGAAAACGTTGACCTGCAAATTGACGCTGGTCAGTTTGTTGGCATCGTGGGCCCTAGTGGTTGCGGCAAAACGACCCTGCTGCGTGTACTTGCCGGCTTGCAATCCACCAGTTCCGGGACGCTCTCTTTCAATCCACCGGGAAAATCTCAAGGTGGGCAGTTGGGATTCGTGTTCCAAAAAGCAGCATTAATGCCGTGGCGAAATGCATGGCAAAACGTGGCACTTCCGCTGGAGTTAACCCGTCGGACGATTGGCGAGCCTAAAACAGAAGGTGGAGAAGAAAGCGGGCCGATTGTAGACAGGTACGCGCGGGCTTGTGATTGGTTGCGCGAGGTTGGATTGCAGGAGGCCGATTTCATCAAACGCCCCGATCAGCTTTCGGGGGGCATGCAGATGCGTGTCTCCATCGCGCGGGCGCTGGTCACTAATCCGGCCATGCTGTTGCTCGATGAACCGTTCTCGGCACTGGATGACCTGCTACGCACACGGCTGGGCATGCTTGTGCAGCGGCTTTGGATGCATGAAAAACGAACCGTTGTGATGGTAACGCACAACATTCAAGAAGCCGTTCAGTTGTCGCAGCGCGTGTTGGTCATGAATCGCGGTAACCTGGAAGGAGAAGTGGAAGTGGACCTTCCATATCCGCGCGAAGGCTCAATCGCGCGAAGCCCGAAGTTGCTGCATTGCATGGAACAGGTCAGCGATCTGTTAGAGAAGGCAGGTGCTTGATGAAAGGTGGCGGCAGGCATCTTGGCGGTTTGATACTGCCCGTGGTCTTGGTTGCCACGATAGTCGTTTTCTGTTGGGAGGCGATCATCTGGGCCGGCGATATTCATCGCGTCTTGTTGCCACGTCCGCTAGAGGTTGTGCGGGACGCTTGGGAGCAAAGGCGTGCCCTATTGCTGGGATGCATGATGACGGGTTGGGCCGCGATCGCCGGTCTGACAGCGAGCATTCTGCTTGGAACCACGATTGGGATCGTGTTCAGTCAGTTCCGTCGAGTGCGCGTTGGCTTTTTTCCCTATGTCATGTTTTTACAGACCGTGCCGATTATTGGCATCGCACCTTTGTTGGTGACCTGGAGTGGTTACGAATTTCGGACGGTTGTCTATGTGGTTGTCATTATCAGTCTGTTTCCGATCATCAACAGCGTGACGACGGGTTTAATGGCAACGGAACCGCAGTTAAAGGACCTGTTTCGACTCTACGGTGCCGGTCGCATCCGCACTTTGTTGAAGCTTCGCTTGCCGGCCGCGGTTCCCTACATGTTGGTAGGCGTACGCACGAGCGGAGGACTGGCGGTGATCGGTGCGATCGTGGGGGATTTCTTTATCGGCTTTGGTGGCCAGCACGATGGTTTGGGGACATTGATGCTTAGTTGGCTGAACCAGCAACGGACCGCTTCATTGATCGCTGCCATGTTTGCCAGTGCCGTTGTTGGGCTGGTCCTATACGGACTAGTCAATCTGATTGCGGTGACGTTGCTAAAGCGTTGGAATCGCGTCTTCGACGCGTAAGGCTTTGTGAGAGTTGCCGGGGTTCGCGTCAGGCTGCGCTGCGGCGTGGGGTGTGATTCCGCGCAGCCCATGCTGAATCTTCCGTTCCCTGCTTATCCACGGCATTTAACAGGCCCCGCGGGTCGCAACTTGCAGATCGCGGGTCGCAACTTGCGATGCAGTGGCTGCTCGCATCTTGGGACTGTCAGCGCACGGGAGTGGTGGTAAGTGGACAGAGCTTTTCGAGTGGGCCGGTTTGCCGGCATTCAATGGAACGTGCACTGGACGTTTCTGTTGTTTGTGGGCTGGGTGTCGGCTATGCAGTGGTTGGTAAATGGCTTCGGCAGCGCGATGTGGGAGCAAGTTCTTTTTGGTGGGATGGTGTCGATCTGTTTGGTGGCTCATGAATTAGGTCACGTGTTGGTAGGGTTGCAGTTCGGCATTCAGACCCAAGAAATTACGCTGCTGCCAACGGGAGGATTAAGTCGTTCGAGGGAGGTTTCTGGCGATCTGTGGACAGAACTGTGTATCGCCTGCGCAGGGCCCTTGGTACATGTTCTGATTGCGTTAGGGATCGCAGCAGTCTTGGCCGCGCAAGGAAATTCGCTGGTTGTCTCAAGCTTTGGGTGGATTGGGACGTCGGCCTCGGATCAGTTTTGGCAACAAATGGTCTTTGTCAACCTTTCGCTCGCGACGATTAATCTGATCCCGGCACTGCCACTGGACGGAGGACGGGTTTAACGAGTCTGGATGGCGAAAAAGATAGAACGCGTTCGAGCTACCGACATCGCTGCCACCATTGGCCGGCAACTCGCGGCGGCCATGGCTTTGGCCGGTCTTTTGAGTCACCCCTTCTTGCTGTTAATCGCCTTTACCATCTATCTCGGCGCTCGTGCGGAGGCGTCCCATGTGCCCTACAGCGCACTCATTGGGGACCTGCCGGTTCGGGATGCGATGTTAGACAGAGTCACATGCGTGCGTGCGATAATCTGCAAACCGTTTGCGACTGACCGCTGCAAGGGATGCAGCAAGACTTTCCTGTCACCGATTCGTCAGGAAAACTGCTCGGCATGCTTTATCGCTCGACGGTCGTGACCGGTTCGCAACTTGGGCTCGAAACGCAATCGGTGGAGCAAGCGATGTTGCCGAGAGTGGAAGTAGCGATCCACCCGGAGGACCGTATCAAGACCGCAATGCGACGAATGCAAGACCACGGAGTCATTGGCCTGCCGGTTGTCAGCGGACGCAAGGTGCTCGGCCTGGTAACGCAAGAGCGACTCTTCGATTTGATGATGAGTCGAGAGGACGAAGCTGCGATCGGTATCCGAACCGAAGGTGCAGTGGCCTCCCTGGTTGGGCCGCTGAAAAATTGATTCAAACGAAACCAAGGCGGCTCCTGATCGGCCACGCTACAAGAAAACCAACCGCATGGTTCCTTCGTTAGACTTGAACTAAATTTTGGCGATTGCCTGAGGGGTGTGGCGATCGCATTCTCGTCACACGCCTTAGAGCCGATCCGAATACAGTGAGCCAACGGCGCTAGCAGCGGGCCTTTCTGAGGTTTTCGGATAAGCTCCTAGAACACCAATTTATAAATGATGTAGATCACGATCACGATCACGATCATGACAAACGTTTCGCGCTCTCGTCGTCGACGTGTGCGCAAGGCTTTGAGATCGGGAACGGGCGATTCTGTATTTGAATCGGTTGGTGAATGTTGCTGAGCCACGATAGCGTCTGTCGACTAACGATTTTCTCGTAATGCATCGAGGTACTGCTGAGCGTGCTCGCGTTCGGTTCTCGGTAGCGCCTGGTTTTCAACCGGAGCGCTTTCTTCGGACAAGGCGCCGCGAATCGACTCCTGCAATGACTCTTGCGTTATTCCTTTTTTATTCTGGCCACCTGCGACACCGGCAATAATTCCGCGACCCTTTTGGGGCTTACCTCGAACTTGCGTTTCGTAGGTGTTGGTGTCGTCTTCTGCTTCGGGTCGATCTCCTTTACCTGCGCCGCGCCCCAAGCCATCCCCAGGCTTTTCACCAAGGCCCTCGCCCTGTCCGTTCCCACTTCCCTGGCATTCCTGGCAGCCATTTCCTTGGCATTGTTTGCAACGCATCTGATCCTTAGCTTGCGACAGCTCGTCCAATGCCTCATCGAGGTCTTCCAGTTCGTCCAGTTCTTCTTGCATGTCGCCGAGTTCATCGGCGATGTTTTCCAGTGCTTCCGAAGCGGCCTTGGAGTCGCCGTTTTGCATCGCTTCGGAGGCCTTGCCCAGCCCTTCGGCCATCTGTTTCATGCGATCCATTTGCTCCTGTTTTTGCTGCAACTTGTTCATTTTCTCCTGCAGCTTATCCGCATCGGCGTTGCGGCCTTCTCGTTTGGCTTGATCGATCTGGCGCTGCAAATCGGCTTTGGCTTGCTCGTGTTTTTTGGTCGCTTCGGCAATCTTCTCCTGCATCTGCTTGACCTGTTCCTGCAGTTGCTTTTTCTCCTCCTCGCTCAGTTTGCCATCACGCATTTTCTGAGCAAGATCCTTAATTGCTTTCTGAGCTTCGCCAAAGTCGCCTTGTTGGAGCGACTTTGCCACGCGATCTGCGGGGCCTTTTTCCATATCGCTGAGGTTCGACAGCGACTTCCGCATTTCATCTGGGGAACCAAGTTTCTCTCGCCGTTCCTGCAACGTTTCCTTTAGGTCATTGAGTGCAATCATGGCCTCCTTGCGGTCGACTTTTTCTTTTTTGGTGATCTTATCTAGCTTTCGTTCCAGCTTGTTGAACAAGTCTTCCGCATCGGTCAACCCCTTCTCTTTGGCTTGGTCACGGGCTGCTTGGAGCTTGCGTTTAAGAAGTTGTGCCGATTTCTGAACCTGTTGGGCTTCTTGTTTGGCGGCCAGCGATGCACTTGCGGCCGATTCGTCTTCGCGGGTTGCGTCAGGAACAAAGATCAAGATCGCCAGCATCGCCAGTGGGACAAGCGGCAACAGTCCCAGCCGAGCGGGCTGCAATTGAAACTGATCGCCGATCGCCAGTTGGCTCGCTCGACGCTCGGCGTCGTCAATCACGGCTCGGCCCGCTTCGCTATCGCGGTCCACGGCGGCCATCATCAGCGAACTGCTAAGTCGTTCGCGGAGTGCGAAACGACGGTCGACTTCGGAAGCGGCATCAGTGATGGAAGGTCCCCGCCATAACGTCCAAGTGATCGCCGTCAGCAGTCCGACAACCAGCGATCCGATCACCCACGCCAGATTCCACGTTTCGAGATCGATCGAAAACGCCCAGATTTTTGGTACTGCCAGGGCGACCAACGCCAGCGTCATGCAACCAAACATCGTCCAGGAAAGAACGCGTCCAAAGGCTTGTAGCATCAGTCGACGGCGTGCTCGAGAGACTTGCGTTTCGATCTGGTTCATTTCAAATCTACCTGAAAGAGGGGTCCGCCGTTGGGCGCCGTCTGTTAGCCCGTCTGGTCACTGCCGGTTAGTATAAGGGGCTTTCGGTGCTACAAACGATTCCGGTTGCCATCTTTTATGCAGTTTTTTGCTAACTGAGAAGGCCTTTTGGAACAGGCAATGCACAAACGTTCCGTTGTTCCGCAGGGCCATCCGCTTTGGACGCTGACTTTGAAAAAGACCATGAATAGTCGCAAGCGACTGCCAGACCCTGACGAAAGACCGGAATCGGACGTCGTGATCTACGACGGTCAGTGCGTCTTTTGCACTGCGGGAGTCCAACAGTTGCATCGGTTGGATTGTTGTGGGCAACGACTTTCGTTTCTTTCGCTTCACGATCCCCGCGTCGACCAACGGTACCCAGAATTGTCACACGATCAATTGATGGACGAAATGTTTGTGGTCCGACCCGATGGGACTAAATATGGAGGCTCCTCGGCGGTCCGATTCCTGTCTCGGCGTTTGCCTTTGCTATGGTGGGCAATGCCGATTTTACATCTGCCAGGTTCCGCAGGTGTGTGGCGTTGGTTGTATCAGCAGGTGGCGAAGCGGCGCTATAGGTTGGCCGGCAAGTCTTGCGAGGGCGATACGTGCAGCGTTCATTTTGGCGAGAGCCGAAAAACGCGTTAGAGGCGGATTGGAGTTATCAACTCGCCTGAGAAGACGCCTTTCGAGATACAGGTTGGCTGGACAATGCGGCTACACTACAGGCTATCCCAGGCCATCCCGCTGAGAATTCGTCACAAGCCGTTGTTCAAACAGGAAGTCGTTCATGCGTTCGTTCTCGATCTTCCGTCCGCTTTGTCAAGTTCTTTGCGGCGGGCTGATTGGCTTGTCCTGGGCTTGCGTTCCCCCTCTTGCGAACGGTGATGACTGGCCGCAGTTTCGTGGCCCCAACGTCGACGGGGTGGCGCAGTCGGAATGCCCCGTGGCCTGGGAAGTCACTGCGGATTCGACGCGGAATGTGCGGTGGCAGGTCGACGTTGCTGGAGAGGGATGGTCGGGCCCGATTGTGTGGGGCGAACAGGTCTTTTTGACAGCGGCGATTCCTGTGACAACTGTCGACCCAACCGCAACGCGGCCCGAAGCTTACAGTGGCGGCGGGGGAAGACGCCGCGATGATCTTACAGAGACCGAATATCGCTACGAAGTCATTTGCTTAAACGCCCGATCAGGCGAAACCGCTTGGCGTCAGACGGCCCGTAGCAGCCGTCCGCCGATTCCACGCCACAGTTCCAACACTTTCGCAACCGAGACTCCGGTCACCGATGGACAGCATGTGTTTGCTTACTTCGGTATGGCGGGCGTTTACTGCTTCGATATGCAAGGAAACTTGCAATGGGAAAAGGACCTCGGCGTGTACGAAATGCGAGCCGGCTGGGGAACCTCCAGTTCACCGGTTTTATTCGATGGCAAGCTGTTCCTACAGATTGACAACGAGCAGCAATCGTTTATCACGGCCTTGGATGCCAAATCGGGTCGGGAGTTGTGGCGGTCGCCGCGAGATGAAGCTTCGCAGTACAGTGCTCCCATCATTTGGCAAAACAGTCAACGCAATGAGTTGATCGCCGGTGGAATGCACACCCGATCCTATGATCTGGAAACGGGGCGATTGCTATGGGAATTGGACATGGCGAAGGGCCGCAGTTCCGCCACCCCCATCGCCGTCGATGATCGGCTGTATGTCGGTACCGAGTATCGCAATCGAGGTGGAGCGGACGATGGCGGCGGATTTTTGTTCGCGGTCAAACCGGGTGGTCAAGGCGACATTACGCCGGCCGACGAAGCGGACTCCAGTGAATTCATCGCCTGGAACCTCGCTGGTTCGGACATTCAAATGGCTTCGCCGGCGATTTGCAAAGGCCATCTGTACTTGCTGGAACGACGTGGTGGGAATTTACACTGCATCAATGCCGAAACCGGCGAAACCGCATATCGCAAGCGAATTCGAGGCGCGCGAGCCTTTTGGGCGTCTCCCTGGACATCGGGTGATCGCGTTTACTGTCTCGATAGTGGCGGGACGACTTTCGTCATTAAGGGAGGTGCCGAATTCGAGTTGCTGCGGACCAACGTGATCGATGAGCAGGCTTGGTCGAGTCCGGCCGTTGCCGACGGAGCGCTGTTTCTCCGTACCATCGATCGACTGTATTGCATCGACGAACATCCCGGCTCGGCGGCGCCGTAGACCGCCGAACCGTTTGGTGTCGAGAGCGTGCATTTGCTGGTGGAACTAGCCAGTTGTCGCAAGCTGCTACCAAGGCGGACCGTGCCGCTTTGGAACTTCAATTTGCGTGGGCCAACCTCGGTCCAGTAGAGCGTGATGTCTTCGATCACGGACGCCAGGGCGGCCCGCAGCGTCTGTGGTTCGGCCAGGGCGAACGTTTCCCGTAGGTGGGCCAGTTCGGCCGGGACGCGGTCATCCGGCCTGCGAAATCGTCCCAGCTGATTCGGCCTTGGACGACGCAGATCCATTCAACCCCGGCGCGGCGTAACGGCGAGATCCATTCGCCGGTTTCGATCGAGTGAAAACGGCCGAACCAGTCTTGGTCCCAACACAGAATCGCTCGGCAGTCGCCCAGGCGTTTCACTTCGTCAATCATCCACCAACCAATCGGGGACACCAACCAATCGGGGACACCAACCAATCGGGGACACCAACCTTCCGT
>Ga0209947_1000731_pt1 | contig 20148 bp, 20 predicted proteins | sample SalPonR2_B_D2_MG_FD_185706 | JGI IMG/M metagenome (GOLD analysis project Ga0209947, IMG submission 185706) | Salt pond soil microbial communities from South San Francisco under conditions of wetland restoration - Salt Pond MetaG R2_B_D2_MG... ... | reverse complement strand
TCGCGAAGCTCGATCATGCGGAAAAGAACACCTCGGTCAGCACGTAGTTGGAGGCGAGGATCAGCACCGACGAGGCCACCACCGCCGATTTCGTGGCCCGGCCCACGCCCTGTGCGCCGCGGCCCGAATTCATGCCGTGATAGCAGCCCATCAGCGCCACGATGAAGCCGAACACCGCCCCCTTGATGAGTCCCGAGACCACGTCCCACGTCTCGAGAAAGTCGATGGTGGTCTTGAGATAGGTGCCCGCCCCGAAATCGAGCCGCCCGACGCCCACGAGAAAGCCCCCCATGATCCCGATGGCATCCCCCACCGCCACCAGCATCGGGACGGCGAGCGTCGCTGCGAGGACGCGGGGCAGGGTGAGGTATTTCATCGGGTTGGTCGAGAGGGTGGTCAGCGCGTCGATCTGTTCGGTCACCTTCATCGTGCCGATCTCGGCGGCGATGGAGGAGGCCACCCGTGCCGCCACCATCAGCCCGCCAAGGACGGGACCAAGCTCGCGGGTGAGGCCGATGGCGACGATCGAGGGCACCACCGTCTCGGCGTTGAATCGCGCGCCGCCCGCGTAGATCTGCAGCGCCAGCGCACCGCCGGTAAAGAGCGCCGTCATGCCAACGACGGGAAGCGACAGCCAGCCGATCTGCATCAGCGCATGGCCGAATTCGCGCCAGTAGAAGGGCGGGCGCGCGAGGTGGCTCACGGCATCCGAGGCATAGAGCGTCACCCGTCCCACCCCGGCCAGCGCCGCGATCACCGAGCGCCCAATGGCCGCGAGAAAGCGCAGCACCGGGCTCACGCGCCGATATGGCGCCGCGTGTAGCGCGCCCCCAGCGAGGTCAGGATTTCATAGCCGATGGTGTCCGCGTTGTCGGCCAGCACGTCGATACCCTGCTCCGGGCCCAGAAGACGCAGGCTCGACGGGTCGTGGCCCAGATCGGTGATATCCACCCCGATCAGGTCCATAGAGATGCGTCCGGCGATGGGGCAGGGCGTATCCTCGGCGTAAAGCGACGTGCGCGGCCCCATGCCCCGCAGGATGCCATCGGCATAGCCCGCCGAGACGGTGGCGATCCGGGTATGGCGGGCGGCGGTGAAATCGTTGCCATAGCCCACCGTTTCCCCGGCCTCCAGGTCACGGCACTGGATGACAGGAAGGTCAAGCGTGACCACCGGCTGCGCGTCCGTGAAAGGTGCCCCGCCATAGAGCCCGATCCCCGGGCGCGCGAGGTCGAAATGGTAGTCGGGGTGCATCAGGATGGCACCGGTATTGGCGAGGCTGCGGGGGATATCCAGCCCCTCGGTCATCTCGCGGAAGGCGCGCAACTGCTGCGCGTTCATCGGGTGATCCGCATCGTCGGCGCAGGCGAGGTGCGACATGATCAGCCGCGGCCCCTGCGCCAGCGCGATCTCGCGCACCGCCTGCCACTCGGCGGGCTCCATTCCCAGCCGGTTCATGCCGCTGTCGAGCTGAATGCCGAAGGCATGGCCCGGCAGCGCCTCGGCGTGGCGGATCATCTGATCGACCGAGTTGATCATCGGCACGAGGCCGCAGTCGGCGATCATGTCGGCATCACCGGGCATGTGGCCGGAAAACACGTGTACCGCCGCCTCCGGCCCAACCACCTCGCGCAGTGCGGCCCCTTCCTCGGCGATCGCCACGAAGAAACTGCGCGCCCCCTCGCGCGCCAGCCTGCGCGCCACCCGCGCGGCCCCGAGGCCATAGGCATCGGCCTTGACCACCGCCGCCGTCTCGGCGGTGTTGGCGGCGTCAAGCGCGCGCCAGTTGGCGGCGATGGAGTCGAGGTCGACGGTAAGGGGGGCGGTGCTCATGACCTTGGGTTTTGACAGCCGGGGCGCGGGCGTCAAGGGGAAAGCAGGCTCCGCGATCGCGGGCGGGCGGGATAGGCCGCACCGCCCGGGGGCGCGTCAGAACCAGCTTTGGACGCCGCGCGCGGCACCGGAGATGTCGCGCCCGATGCCATCGACGGTGGCGCACCCGGCCAGCCCGGCGATCAGGGTGAGGGCAATCAGTTTGCGCATGTGCTTGCCTGTACTTGGTTGCTCTGCTCGTGTAACGGTTGCCTTACGGCTCTTCGCTCTTCTTGTCCCACCAGACCGTCGGCAGGAAATGAATCCCGTCGCCATAGATCGGCAGGTTATCCACAGGATAAGCCAGATCGGCCTTGTGGGCAATACGCCCCACCGCATAGCGGTGGATCGGGATGACATAGCGCCCGGCCGTCAGCACCCGGTCGAGCGCGCGGGTGGCGGCGACGAATCCTTCCCGGTCGGGCGCGGCGAGCATGGCGTCGATCATCGCCTCGGCAGCCTGCGAGCGCATCCCCATCAGGTTGCGGCTTCCGGGCTCGTCGGCATGATCGCCGCCCCAGTAGAAGCGCTGTTCGTTGCCGGGGCTGAGGGACAGCGACCGGCGCATCATCGTCAGGTCGAAATCGAACCGCGCCGCGCGCTCGGCATATTGCGCCTTGTCCACCGACTCGATGGTGAGCGCGATACCCAGCCGCGACAGCGCACGGGCATAGATATCCATCATCGCGCCCGCCTGCGCGATCAGCCCGTCCTGTTGCAGCAGGACCGTCAGCTCCAGCGGGCGGCCCGCGTCATTGACCAGCCGCCCCTCGCGCACCTGCCAGCCCGCCTCGCCCAGCAGCCGCATCGCCCGGCGCAGCCCGGCGCGGTTGCGGGCGGTGCCGTCGCTCACCGGCAACTCGTAGCCCTGAAGCGCGCCGGGCAGGAGCGAATCCTCGAACGGCAGCAGAAGCGCGCGCACGCGCCCGTCGGCAGGGCCGGGGCGCATGGCCAGTTCGGAGCCCGAGAAATAAGATGTGATGCGCGGCTGCCGCCCGCCGGTGAGCGTGTCGTTGATATGTTCGAAATTGAACGCGGTGATGAGCGCCTCGCGCACCCGCCAGTCATCCAGCGGCGCGTGCCGCGTGTTCATGACAAAGCCGGTCATGCCGGACGGCTGTTCATGGGGGATTTCCGAGAGGACGATGTCGCCGCGTTCAACGGCGGGGAAATCGTACTGCGTCGCCCAGGCCTCGGCGTTGAATTCGCGCACATAGCTCAGCAGTCCGCCCTTGAACGCCTCCTTTAGCACGGTGTCGTCGCCGTAGAACTCGATCCTGATCTCGTCGAAATTATGCGTGCCACGGCGATAGCGCAGATCGCGGCCCCAGTAGTCCGGGTTGCGCATGAGCGACACGAAGCGGCCCGGCTCGTACTCATCGACCACGTAGGGTCCGCTGCCCAGGGGAATGTCGGCCAGCCCGGCCTCGGCGATGTCGCGCCCCTCCCATTGCGCCTTTTGCAGGATCGGGCGCATCCCGGCCAGCAGCGCCAGTTCCCGGTTGGCCTCGTTGAAGCTGAGCCGAACCTTGCGCGGACCGGTCGCCTCGATCGAGGCAACCTTGTCCCAGAAGCCGCGATAGCGCGGATGGCCGCGCCTGCCCAGTGCCTCGTAGGACCAGATCACGTCCTCGACCGTGACCGTCGTGCCGTCGGAGAATCGGGCTTCCTCGCGAAGGGTGAATTCCACCCAGGAGCGGGCCGGATCCGTCTCGACCGATTCGGCCAGAAGGCCGTAAAGCGTGAACGGCTCGTCGTAGGAGCGGCCCATCAGCGTCTCGTGCGTGAGATGCGCGATCTGCCACGGCGCGGTTCCGCGCAGGATGAAGGGATTGAGCGAATCGAAGCTGCCGACATTGCCGGTGACGATCCGCCCGCCCCTGGGCGCATCCGGGTTGGCGTAGGGCAGCGACACAAAATCCGGTGGTAGGGCAGGGGTGCCATACATAGCTATGCCATGTGTCGGCTCTGCACGCAGCGGTGAGATCGTTAGCGCGACCGCGAACGCTGCCAGGGCGGCGCGCCATGTGGAGAAAAAATCCGGTGCCATTTTGGCGACAATTCCTGCTCTGCCTTGTTTTCTTAATGCCAAGCCTAAGACCGGATTCACGTCTTTTCAAACTTTTAGCTTGGAGAGCGGCTCAGGATTGCTTATAAAGGGATCACTGCTCGATAGGTTTCTTGCCTGTATGAAACCTGCCTCAATGACTAGACCCCGGCCTTGTGCCGGGGCTTTTTTTTGTCCGCCCGGTTCGGCTCACACCGACGTGACCGCACGGTCCCCGTGCAATTCCGCGATGCGGCATCTATGCTGCGCGCGCAACGCATATCGGGAGACACAGCATGAGCGTGAAGGGCAAGACCGCCGTCATCACCGGATCCAATTCGGGCATCGGTCTCGGCATAGCCGAGGAATTGGCGCGCGCCGGGGTAAACGTGGTGCTGAACTCGTTCACCGATTCGGAAGAGGACCACGCACTGGCCCGCCGGATCGCCGACGAGACGGGCACCAACGCACGGTACATCAAGGCCGACATGTCGAAACCCGCCGAGTGTCGCGACCTGATCGCACAGGCGGGGGCGTGTGACATCCTCATCAACAACGCGGGCATTCAGCATGTCTGCCCCATCGACGAGTTTCCGCAGGACACGTGGGACGCGATCATCGCGATCAACATGAACTCGGCCTTTCACACCACCGCCGCCGCGCTGCCCGGGATGCGCAAGGCGGGGTGGGGCCGGATCGTCAACATCGCCTCGGCGCACGGGCTGCGCGCCTCGCCCTACAAGGCCGCTTACGTCACCGCCAAGCATGGCGTCGTCGGCATGACCAAGACCGTCGGCCTCGAAACCGCCAAGGAACCGATCACCTGCAACGCGGTCTGCCCGGGCTATGTGCTCACCCCGCTGGTCGAGGCGCAGATCCCCGACACGGCGAAGCAGTACGGCATTTCCGAGGAGGCGGCGATCGAGCAAGTCATCCTCGCCAAGCAGCCTTCCAAGGATTTCGTGACGGTCGAGCAACTGGCCGGGACGGTACTCTACCTGTGTTCGGACGCGGCGGCGCAGGTCACCGGCACGACGATCAGCGTCGATGGAGGCTGGAGCGCGCAGTAACCGCTGGGCATTGGCGCGGACGCGCGGGCGGTCTATATCGGAGGCATGTTTGGAGATTTGCTCAATCGGCTTCTGGCCCCCGCCCCCGAGACCCTGCCCGACGCCGATGCGCGGCGCGCGCTGTCGGCGCTGATGGTGCGCCTTGCGCGCGCCGACGGGCATTACGACACCGACGAGCGTGCGCGCATCACGCGCATCCTGTCAGAGCGTTACGCGCTGGACGAGGCAGGGACCGAAGCCCTGCGGGGCGAGGCCGAGGCGCTGGAGGCCGAGGCACCCGACACGGTGCGTTTCACCCGCGCGATCAAGGATGCGGTGCCGCACGAGGCACGAGCCGAGATAATCGAGGCATTGTGGCAGGTCGCGCTGGCCGATGACGCGCGGGATGCGCATGAGGATTCGCTCATCCGGCTGGTGGCGAGCCTTCTGGGCCTGACCGATCAGGAAAACGCCCGCGCCCGCCAACGGGTGATGCGCGGATGATCGCAAGCCTGCCGATGTATGATCGGCCCGAGACGGCGGCGGCCAATGACCGGTTGTGGCAGGGCGTGCGCGCGCGGCTGGGCGCGGGGCCGGAGCGGCTTACCCGAGACGGCGACCCTTGGGAGCACTGGCAAAGCCCCGAACTTCTGCTGTCGCAGACCTGCGGTTTACCTTATCGGTCAAGGCTTTACGACAAGGTCCGTCTGGTGGGCACGCCCGTCTGCGACCTGCCCGGTTGCCCGCCGGGGCAGTACTGCAGCGTATTCGTTGTGCGCCGCGACGATTCGCGCGACGATCCGCGCGAATTCGCCGGGGCGGTGCTTGCCTATAACGAGGCGCTGTCGCAATCGGGCTGGGCCGCGCCGCAGGCATGGGCGGTGGAGCGCGGCGGCGTCTTCACCGAAACGCTCCGAACGGGCGCGCATGCCAATTCGGCGCGTGCGGTGGCTGAGGGGCGCGCGGACATCGCCGCGCTCGACGCGCTAAGCTGGAGGTTCATGGCGCGAACCGACAGGTTCGCAGAGGGCTTGCGGGTGATCGGGCGCACCGATCCCACGCCCGCGCTGCCCTGGATCACCGCCGCCACCCGCGATCCCGCCCCGATCCGCGCCGCGCTGTCGGCGACGCTCGCCGCGCTGTCGCCGGAGGATCGCGACACGCTGGGAATTTCCGGTCTGGTGGAGATCGCCCCCGAAGAATATCTCGCACTGCCGATCCCGGTGCCGCCTGCCTCCGAATTGACCTGACCGGGCATCAATCCGGCGGGCAAGCGCCCCTTATCGCCGCATTGCAAGTTGCATCGCGCAGAATTTTCGGCCCTATTGTCACAAAGGCGTCGCAAGACGAAAGTCCGACTGGGGGGTGCGCGTGTCCGAGACACCGGTTATCGAAATCCGCAACCTGCACAAGGCCTACGGGTCTCTGGAGGTGATCAAGGGCGTCGATATCACCGCGCCGCGCGGCCATGTCATTTCGCTCATCGGGTCGTCTGGATCGGGCAAGTCCACCATCCTGCGCTGCGCCAACCTGCTGGAGGACAGCCAGCAGGGCGATATCCTGTTCAACGGCGAGCCGGTGAAATGGAAAGGCGAGGGGCCGGGCCGCCATCCCGCGGATTCCAGACAGGTCCTTCGCATCCGCACCAAGCTGAGCATGGTGTTCCAGCAGTTCAACCTGTGGGCGCACATGACCATCCTTCAGAACGTGATGGAGGCACCGGTGACGGTGCTGGGCCGCGACCGCGCCGAGACGGAGCAGGCGGCGCGCGGCTATCTTGACAAGGTGGGCATAGGCGACAAGTGCGACGTATACCCTGCGCAGCTCTCGGGCGGGCAGCAGCAGCGCGCGGCGATCGCGCGGGCGCTGTGCATGGAGCCCGAGGCGCTGCTGTTCGATGAGCCGACCTCGGCGCTCGACCCCGAGCTCGAGCAGGAGGTGATCCGTGTCATCAAGGATCTGGCGAACGAGGGGCGCACGATGATGCTCGTGACCCACGACATGAAGATGGCCCGCGACGTGAGCGATCACGTGGTGTTCCTGCACCAGGGCCTGATCGAGGAGGAGGGCGCGCCGGAGACCCTCTTCGGCGCACCGAAATCAGAGCGGCTGCAAGGCTTCCTCAGCTCCACGATGGCCGCCTGACATTTACCAACCAAGAGGGAGACACTCATGAAGAAACTACTGATTTCCACTGCCGCCGTGACCATGATGGCCGGCATGGCGATGGCGCAGGACGTGGTGCGGCTCGGCACCGAGGGGGCCTATCCGCCGTGGAACTTCATCAATGACGCGGGCGAGGTCGACGGCTTCGAGCGCGATCTGGGCGACGAGCTGTGCAAGCGCGCCGAGCTCAATTGCGAGTGGGTGACGAATGATTGGGACAGCATCATCCCCAACCTTGTCTCGGGCAATTACGATGCCATCATCGCGGGCATGTCGATCACCGACGAGCGCGACCAGGTGATCGACTTCACCCAGAACTACGCCCCGCCGGACCCGTCCGCCTATCTGGGCATGTCCGATGGCGTGGACCTGTCGGGCGGCGTGATCGCGGCGCAGACCGGCACCATCCAGGCGGGGCATGTGGCCGAGTCGGGTGCGACCCTGCTGGAATTCGCAACGCCCGAGGAAACCATCGCCGCCGTCCGCAACGGCGAGGCCGACGCGGTGCTGGCCGACAAATCCTATCTCGCGCCCATCGCGCAGGAGGACCCGGACCTGATGTTCGTGGGCGATGACGTGCCGCTTGGCGGCGGCGTCGGCATGGGCGTGCGCGAATCCGATGGCGATCTGCGCGCGACCTTCGACGCGGCGATCAGTTCGATGAAGGATGACGGCACGCTCAATGCCATGATCGAGAAGTGGGAAGTGTCCTCGACCTTCGAGTGACCGCTTTCATCCCCGCGCGCCATGCGGCGCGCGGGCCGATCCGCCGGGGGCCGCGCGCATGTTTTCCTTCTGCTCCGATCCATCGACGCTGGAGGGTCTGCGCTGGCTCGCGTGTTACCTGACCACGGTCAAGCACGCCAATCTCTACATCGCGGTCGGCACGGTGCTCTTGCTCTTGGCGATCACGGCACCCACCGCGCTTGCCTTCGGCTTTGGCGGGGCGATGGCGGCGCGGTCGCGCATCTGGCCGCTGGCGTGGGTCGGCAAGGGCTATATCGCCATCGTGCGCGGTGTGCCGGACATCGCGTTCTTTCTGTTCTTCGTGATCGCGCTCGACCAGATTTTCGAGATGATCCGCCACAAGGTCAAATGCCCCGACTGGCCCGATGCGATCTGGCAGGGCAACGATTTCGTGGTGTGCCAGGCGGCCAAGCTGCCGTTGGGCAACTCGCCGCAATGGGTGCATGACACTTACGGGTTCTTCCTTGCCGTTCTGACATTCGCCATCGTTTTCGGGGCGTTCGCGGCCAATGTGCTCTATGGCGCGATGCGCGCGGTGCCGCGCGCGCAGATCGAGACGGCGGAAGCCTATGGCATGAGCCGTGGGCAAAGCTTCTGGCGTATCCTCGTGCCGCAGATGTGGGTCTATGCGCTGCCGGGCCTCAGCAATCTTTGGATGGTACTCACGAAGGCGACGCCACTGCTGTTCCTCTTGGGCGTCGAGGATATCGTCTACTGGGCGCGCGAGCTTGGCGGCACGGCGCTGCCGCGCTTTACCGACTTTCCGCATGGCGACTGGCGGATGTGGTATTTCCTGGCGCTGCTGGTGTTCTACCTCGGGCTGACCAAGGTTTCCGAGGTGGCGCTTGAGCGGCTGATGGTGCGCCTCAGCCATGGGCAGGCCACCACCGGCGGCGAAGCGCAGCGGAGGGCGGGCGCATGAGCTGCTGGCAGACGGTGCAGGATTACGCGCTGCGCTCTTTGGGCTATGGCGAGCGGCTGTTGCCGCGCGAGGGCTATACGCTTTGCGAGCATTTCACGCTGATCGGCTCGGGCATGATCTGGAACGTGTATTTCGGGGCGCTGGCGCTTTTTGCCGGGTTTTTCCTCGCCACGGTCGTGGCGCTTGGCAAGGGATCGCGCAATCGGGTGATCCGCAAGCTGTCGGAATGGTTCATCTTCATCTTTCGCGGCTCGCCGCTCTTCATTCAGTTCTTCTTTGCCTATTTCCTGTTCCTGTCGCTGAAATCGGTCAGCCCGGTCTTTGATGCGTTCACCTCGGCCTGGCTCGGGGCGCTCATCGTGCTGTTTCTCAACACGGCAGCGTATTCGGGCGAGATTTTCTACGGCGCGTTGCGCTCGATCCCCAAGGGCGACGTCGAGGCGGCGGATGCCTACGGGTTCTCGGGCGTGCGGCGGTTTCGCAAGATCGTGTGGCCGACGATGCTGCGGCTGGCGTGGCCTGCCTATACCAACGAGGCGATCTTCCTGTTTCATTCGACGACGCTGGTGTTCTTTTCCGGCTTTCCGGCGTGGCAGCAGCGGGGCGATGCGCTCTATTATGCCAACTATTTCGCCGACAAGACGTTCAACCCCTTTGTGCCCTACCCGATCCTCGCGGGGTATTTCATCGTGCTGACGCTGGTAGTGATCGGGATTTTCGGCGCGGTGAACCGGCACCTCAACAGGCATCTGCCGCGCGAGGCGCGGCGGGGCCTGCGGCTGCGGCTCAACGTCATCCGGTGAGCGGCGCGGTGGCGATCCTCGTGCCGGCGGCAGGGGCGTCGCGGCGGATGCGGGGGCGCGACAAGCTGCTGGAGGAGGTGCGGGGGCGGGCGTTGCTGGCCGACCGGGTGGCGATGGCGCTCGGTCTCGGGGGGGAGGTTCTGGTGACGTTGCCGCCGGGCGGCGACGCGCGGGCACAGGCGTTGACCGGACCGACCGGGCCGCGGCTGTTCGTTGAAGAGGTGCCGGAGGCCGACGAGGGGATGGCCGCCTCGCTGCGCCGGGGGGCGGCATGGGCGCAGGCACGCGGGGCGGGGGCGCTGATGGTGCTGTTGCCGGACCTCCCGGACGTGACCCTTGCGGACCTGCGCGCGGTGGTGGCGGCGTTCGACGGCGCGCGTATCCTGCGGGCGACGGCAGAGGATGGCCGCGCGGGGCACCCGGTGGTGTTTCCGGCGCGGTATCTGCCGGATCTGGCGGCGTTGCGCGGCGATGAGGGCGCGCGGGCGATCCTCGCCGCGCATGATGTGGCGCGCGTCGCGTTGCCCGGAGACCGTGCGGTGACCGATCTCGATACCCCTGAGGACTGGGCGGCGTGGCGCACGGGCGAGACACCGAAACCTTGAGAAAATGTAAATAATACGGGCGTTTGGCTGGTTGCGTGCGTTTGACTCACTGAACAGCTTCTCGTATAGGTTGCATTATGCCGGACGAGATGGGCAGGCGGCCCCGGGATACCCCCGGTGGCCGCCTTTTCATGTCCGAGCGGGCAGAGGGAATCGTGAGAAGGGAAACGGCATGAGGCAGCGACACGCATGGTTCTGATCACTCCGGAGGAGGGGCCTTCGGGCCTGACCAGCGCGATCAATGCGCTTGAAGAGCAGCTTGCGGACATGCGCGGCGAACTCGAGGCGCTCTATCGGCGGATACGGGCCGGTGAACTGGACGAATTGAAGAACGCGACGCGGGCCACGACGGAAATCCGTCAGTGGCTCAAGATCGCCATCGAAATGGAGGCACAGCTTGAAAAACGCAGACAACACGAGCGTGGCATCGTCCACGGCTACGCCATCGACTTCGACGCCGCCCGGGTTGAGATCCGGTGCCGCATGGATCGTCTCGCTAGGGCGCGATGCGCAGGACGAGTTCCTCGATGCCCTCAGCGAGGGTGAGCTGCTGGCACTGCCCTACATTTTCGAGTTCTGGGCGATGGAGCACCAGATGCCGCCCGAAGGCGACTGGCGGACCTGGGTGATCCTGGGCGGTCGCGGCGCGGGCAAGACGCGCGCCGGTGCCGAATGGGTGCGCGGTCGCGTGGAGGGGGTGAAGCCGCTGGACGCCGGCGCGTGCAAGCGGCTGGCGCTGGTGGGCGAGACGGTGGAGCAGGTGCGCGAGGTCATGATCTTTGGCGAGAGCGGGATAATGGCGTGCAGCCCGCCTGACAGGCGGCCTGAGTGGCAGGCCACCCGCAGGCGGCTGCTGTGGCCCAACGGGGCGGTGGCACAGGTATTTTCCGCGCATGAGCCCGAGGGGTTGCGGGGGCCGCAATTCGACGGGGCCTGGGTGGATGAGCTGGCCAAGTGGAAGAAGGCCCGCGACACCTGGAACATGCTTCAATTCGGGTTGCGGCTGGGCGAGGCACCGCGGGTCTGTGTGACCACGACGCCGCGCAACGTGGGGGTGCTCAAGGACATCCTCGGCAGTGACAGCACGGTGGTGACGAGCGCGCCCACCGAGGTTAACGCCGCAAACCTCGCGCAGGGCTTCCTCGAGGAGGTGCGGGCGCGCTATGCGGGCACGCGGCTGGGCCGACAGGAGCTTGACGGCGTGCTGGTGGACGCGGCCGAGGATGCGCTCTGGACGCCGGCGATGCTGGAGGGGGCAAGGGTCGGGGCCGCGCCCGATCTCGACCGCATCGTGGTGGCGGTGGACCCGCCGGTGACGGGGCATGCCGGCTCGGATTCCTGCGGGATCGTGGTGGTGGGCGCGGTCACGCAGGGGCCGGTGCAGGACTGGCGCGCCTGGGTGCTTGCCGATGCGAGCGTAAGCGCGGCTGGCCCGGCGGCCTGGGCCCGCGCCGCCATTTGCGCGATGGAGCGCTGGGGGGCCGACCGGCTGGTGGCCGAGGTCAACCAGGGCGGTGACCTGGTCGAGCAGGTGATCCGGCAGGTGGACCCGCTGGTACCGTTCCGCAAGGTACATGCGAGCCGTGGCAAGGCGGCACGCGCCGAGCCGGTGGCGGCGCTCTACGAGCAGGGGCGGGTGCATCACCTGCGCGGCCTTGGGACGCTCGAGGACCAGATGTGTGCGATGACCAATCGTGGCTACGAGGGGCGCGGCAGCCCCGACCGGGTGGATGCGCTCGTCTGGGGGCTGACCGAGCTGATCGTGGAGCCGGGTGCCAAGTGGCGGCGTCCGGGTGTGCGCGCGGTATAGCCCGTGACGCCGATGGGTGACGCGGTCACGACCGCCGCGTCACCGCTTGCACGCTCCGGGCGATGCGCGCGCCACTCACAGCTTGCGGATTTTCAGCCGGGTGATGCGGTTGTCCTTGCGGGACATGACCTGGAAACGAAAGCCGTGGAAGCTGAACACCTGGTCCACGACGGGGATGCTCTGCGCCTCGTGGATGACGAGCCCCGCCACCGTGTTGGCGGCATCGTCTGGCAGGGTCCAGTCGGTCGCGCGGTTGAGGTCGCGGATGGTCATGGCCCCGTCGACGATGCAGTCGCCGTCGCTGGCCCGCCGCAGCGGGTGATCGGCCTCGGCGTCGAACTCGTCGACGATTTCGCCGACGATCTCCTCGAGGATGTCCTCGAGCGTGATCAGCCCCTGCAGCGCACCGTACTCGTCCACCACCAGCGCGAAATGACTGCGCATGCGCAGGAACTGTCGCATCTGCTCGTCGAGCGTTGTGGTCTCGGGTACGAAATACGGCTCGCGCGCGATGCTGCGAACGTCGAACGCGTCAAGCTCGTCCGTGCCCGTCTCACCCTCCACGGCGACCTGGTGGATGGCGCGCAGCAGGTCCTTGGCGTGGACAATACCGACGATGTTGTCCTGATCTCCCTCGTAGAGCGGCAGGCGCGTGTGGTTGCTGGCGAGGCACTGCGCGAGGATCTCCTGCGGGCGCGCCTCGACGTCGAGCATCTGAATCCGCGAGCGATGGATCATCACCTCCTCGACCGCACGGTCGCTGAGATCGAGCGCGCCGAGGATACGGTCGCGGTCCTCCTTCTCGACCACGCCCTCGGACTGCCCCAGCCAGAGCGCGCCGGCGATTTCCTCGCGCACGGCGAGGATGTGGCTGTCGGGGTCGGTCTGCACGCCGAATCCGCGCAGGATCAGCCGCACCAGCCAGCGCACGGCAGCGACCACGGGATCGAAAATGCGAACGACCCAGACGATCACCGGTGCGGTGCGTGCCGCCGCCTTCTCGGCATTGGTGATGGCGTAGGTCTTGGGCAGCACCTCGGCGAAGATGAGCACCAAGAGCGTCATCACCAGCGTTGCCAGCGCCACGCCGCTCTCGCCGAAGAGCCGGGTGAAGAGCGCGGTGGCCAGCGAGGCGGCGAGGATGTTGACCAGGTTGTTGCCCAGCAGGACCGAGCCGATCAGGCGCTCGTTGTCCTCGGTGATCGTCAGCGCGGTCTCGGCCCCACGCGAGCCCTTTTCCGCCTGCACGCGCAGCTTGCCGCGCGAGGCTGCCGTGAGCGCGGTCTCGCTGCCGGAGAAGAACCCCGAGAGCACCAGCAGCCCGAGGATCGACAAGGTGGTGATCCAGAAGGTCGGGTCGAGAGTGGCGGCGAGCGAATCCATGGGTCTGCGTCCTTGAGATGATATAGCGGGGTTATGGGGCCTCGGGGCGGCGCGTTCAAGGCGGCGCAAGCGCGCGTTCAGCCCTCCGCGTCGGTCTCGCGGCACGCGGTGCCGAGCGGGTGATGCGCCTCCACCAGCGTGCGCAGCCGCGCATCGAGGACGTGGGTGTATATCTCGGTGGTGGCGAGATCGGCATGTCCCAGAAGCGTCTGGATCACCCGCAGGTCGGCCCCGTTCGCCAGCAGGTGCGTGGCAAAAGCGTGGCGCAGACGGTGCGGGGTGACGGTGTCGGAGGCGACCCCGGCATGGGCGGCGATCTGCTTGACGAGGCCGTAGAACCGGTGCCGCGTCAGGTGCCCGGCCCGGCCCGAGGAGGGGAAGAGCCACGGCGAGGCGGCGCGCCGCTTGTCCCGCGCGCGCACCGCGAGCCACGCGGCCAGTGCCGCACGCGCCGGCGGTGACAGCGGCACCAGCCGCTCCTTGCCCCCCTTGCCGCGCACCAGCAGCATTTCGGGATCGCCCTGCGCCGCGGCCAGCGGCAGGCCGACAAGTTCGCTCACCCGCATACCCGTGGCATAGAGCAGCGCCACGAGCGCGCCGTTGCGCACTTGCTCGGTGTCGCTGCGCCCGACCTGCGGGGCGGCGTCGAGCAGGTGACCGACTTCCGCCTCCGAGAGGGTGCGCGGCAGCGCGCGGCGGCGTCCCGGCCCCTGCAGCCGGATGGCGGGGTTGTCGCCGCGCCAGCCCTCGTCCACGGCGAACCGGTAGAATTGGCGGATCGACGAGAGACGCCGCGCGCGGGTGGCCTGCGCCAGCCCCTCGGCGTCGCAGGCCACAAGATAGGCCTCCACGTCTGCTTGCGTGGCGAACAGCAGGTCGTGCCCGCCACGCGCCGAGAGCCAGTCCGCATAGGCGCGCAGATCACGACCGTAGGCCATGAGCGTGTTATGCGCAGCTCCCATCTCGGCGGCCTGTGCCTCGAGAAAGGTCTCGATGCGGGTCGTTGCGGGGCTCATTGGTCCGGCCCCAGCAGAACGATCTGCAAGGCGGCGCGGCGAGCAGTGTCCTCCAGCCCGGCGGCGCGCAGGGTGGCAAGGGCGGCCTCGACAGCCGAGGGCGCGACGCCCTCGGCCCCTTCATCGAGAAGTGCGGCGGCGGCGAGGATCGCCTCGCCCAGCCGGTCGCCTGCGATCAGGCGGCGATGTTCGGGCGCGGCGGCCGTGGCCGCGACGCCGGCGGCGATGGCCGATTGCAGGCGCGTGTCGGCATCGGCGTCGACCGGGCGGCCCGCGGCGACCCCCGCGAGGAACCGCTCGCGTTCCGTGGCGGGCGCGCGAAGTTCACCCACCCGGGCGTATAGCGGCGACAGCAACACCATCTCGGCGGCCTGCGCAGCGATCCGCGCGGGCAGCGGGGCGGCGGCGAGGAGTCGTTCGGCAAAGATCTCCGAGAGCACGGTTTCCAGCCCAATCGCCCGCGCGCCCTCCAATGCGGCTGGCAGCGCCTCGGTCAGCGCGTCCGGACCGGCCTCGGGTGCGAGCGCGCGGTCGAGCGCCTGCACTGCGGCGACACGCTCCCACACCCCGCCGGAGGCGGCGGGCCTGCGCGCCGTGTAGAGCCCGAAGAGACGCGTGGCCGCGAGCGCGCCGGTCTGTGCCAGCCGCTCGGCGGCCACGATCTCGGCCTTCCATCCGGCGGTGCCGCGCAGGTCGGCCATGGCGTAGGCGCGCGGCAGGTCGCGCGTGCCCAGCGGCGCGCCGATGGACTCGAAGAGACGAAAGCGCAGCGGCGTCATCTCGGTGGGGGGCACGGGGGCGGCGATCTCCTCGATCAGTTCGGGTTCGAGATGCAGCGCGAGCAGGGTCACATCGGGTTCGGTGATCGCGCCGCTCGCCTCGGCCCCGTGCAGGATCAGGGCCGCCGTTGACCAGTCCCCGGCGCGGGCAAGGCAGTAGATGCGTGCGCGCGCGTCGCGGCTCAGATGCGGCGCGCCGGCAAGCGCGGCGCATGCGCGATCCTCGCGACCGTCGAGCAGCGCCAGGTCAAACCAGGCATCGAACAGCGCGGGCCGCGCCCCGCCTGCACGCTCGACCAGTGCCAGCGCAGGTTCTACCGCGCCGAAATGGCGCAGCGCCGCGAGGCGTGCGCGCAGGAACGGCGCGGATGCTGTGCTTTCGGCGGGGGGATTGGCCTCGGCCAGAAGCAGTGTGTAGTAGAGCGCCTGCATGGCGGGCAGCGGACGCTCGGGCAGCCGCTCCAGATAGCGCATGAGGGCGGCGGTCGTGCTCGCCCCCCACAGGTTCCGCGGCAGACCTGTCGTGGCACCGGACAGGAGCCCCGTCGCATCGGCACGCGGCGCGCCGAGGGGCGTCACGGTCACGTCTGGGCGGTCGGCGCTGTCGGCAGTGTCCGGTGCATCGGGACCGGGGGGCACGACCGCGACGGTGCTCATCTCGTCGAGCCAGTCGATGGCCGAGAGCGGGGCCTGGGCCGTGGCGCTGCCGGACCAAAGCAGGAGGGCGAGAAGGGCGCTACTCGATCTCAAGGATGATATCCTGCCGCGTCTCGGTTTGGGTCGGCGTGAAATCGGCACCGAGGAACGGGCCGATATAGGCATAGGCCACAAGCCCGATGAACCCGAGAATTGCAATGTAGAACAACCATTTGATAAGGCGAAACATGGGGCGGTCCGTCTGCTCTCGGAGTGATTTTTCCCACTTATAGCTGGCATTTCGGGCAAGATCACGCCATTGAGTGCAAAATGTCCCGATCAGGCAAGGGAGCGCCGGGCGTGGCGGTTGGCAAGCGCTGGAAACTGAACAGGACGGTCGTGCTCGTCGGCATGATGGGCGCGGGTAAGACCGCCGTGGGGCGCGCGCTCGCCGCGCGGCTGGGCGTGGCGTTCTGCGACTCGGATGTCGAGATCGAGAAGGCGGCCAACATGGCGATTTCTGAGATATTCCAAAGGGATGGAGAGGAGTTCTTTCGTGCGCGCGAGGCGGAGGTGATCGACCGCCTGCTCGATGCGGCCCCGGCGATCCTTTCGGTGGGCGGCGGGGCCTTTCTCGCCGAACGCAACCGCGAGACCATCGCGCGAAAGGGGCTCTCGGTCTGGCTCGATGCCGATCTCGATCTGTTATGGTCCCGAGTAAAAAATAAGAATACCAGGCCTTTGCTGCACACAGCTCAACCACGCGAGACGCTGCGCCACCTTTGTGAGGCGCGCGTGCCGCTTTATGCGCTGGCAGATATGCGGGTGGCGGCGCATCGCGACTACACCATCGACGACATGGCCGCTCAGGTCGAGGCGGCGCTGGCGGCGCGCGAAGACGTTCTGGAGGAGATGACGTGATCGAAACCGTGCATGTACCGCTGGATGAGCGGGCCTATGACGTGGTCATCGGGCCGGGCCTGCTGGATGCGGCGGGCGCACGCGTCGCGCCGCTGCTGCGGCGGCTGCACGTCGCGGTCGTGAGCGACGAGACGGTGGCCGATCTGCATTGGGAAACGCTCCGTAACGGTCTGGCAAAAAACGGAATTTCTGCCGATTTCCTGACCCTTCCACCGGGCGAGTCGACCAAGTCCTGGCCCCATCTCGAGCGTGTTGTCGAATGGCTTCTGGAGTGCCGGATCGAGCGCGGCGACGTTGTCGTGGCGTTCGGTGGCGGGGTGATCGGCGACCTTGTCGGCTTTGCCGCCGCGATCCTTCGGCGGGGGGTGCGCTTCGTGCAGATTCCCACGAGCCTGCTGGCGCAGGTGGACAGTTCGGTGGGGGGGAAGACGGGAATCAACTCGCCGCGGGGCAAGAACCTGATCGGGGCGTTTCATCAGCCTAGCCTCGTGCTGGCGGATACGGCGGTGCTGGGGACGCTGACACGGCGCGATTACCGGGCAGGCTACGGCGAGGTCGTGAAATACGGGTTACTGGGAGATAGCGCATTCTTTCAATGGCTTGAGGGGCACGGTTCATCCTCGGCAGAGGGGGACATGGCGGCGCGCATCCACCTCGTGAAACGCTCGGTCGAGATGAAGGCGGGGATCGTGACGCGCGACGAGACCGAGCAGGGTGAGCGCGCGTTACTCAACCTCGGCCATACATTTTGTCATGCGCTGGAGGCTGCAACGCAATATGATGGGACGCGCCTGCTGCATGGCGAGGGTGTGGCGATCGGCTGCGCGCTGGCGTTCGAGCTCTCGGCGCGGCTGGGGCTGTGTGCACAGGAGGAACCGAGCCGCGTGCGGGCGCATCTGCGCGACATGAACATGAAGACCGATCTGTCTGATATTCCGGGGGAATTACCGGATGCAGAGGGTCTCTTGTCTCTCATGGCGCAGGACAAGAAGGTGGTGGATGGCACGCTGCGATTCATCCTCGCACGCGGCATCGGTGATGCCTTCATCACTTCCGACGTGCCCCCCGACGCGGTGCGACGGGTGCTGGAGGACGCGCTGGCGGCCCGCGCGAACCTGTAGGTTCGGAGCGTCAACCGCACGGTTGAGCGCCCCCGGCGCACGCGGCGTCAGGACTTCGGAAACCAGTGCCGCGTGCGGTTGGCAAAACCCACGAGCGAGAGCATCACCGGCACCTCGACCAGCACACCCACAACGGTTGCGAGCGCAGCACCCGAGCCGAGGCCGAAGAGGCTGATGGCCACCGCCACCGCGAGTTCGAAGAAATTCGACGTGCCGATGAGTGCGCAGGGGGCGGCGACGTTGAACGGCACGCGCCACGCCCGCGCGAGGCCGTAGGCCACGAAGAAGATCCCGTAGCTTTGCAGCAGCAGCGGTACGGCGATGAGCGCGATGACCATCGGCGTGTCGAGGATCACCTGCCCCTGGAAGCCGAAGAGCAGCACCACCGTAACCAGCAGCCCGAGGATGGTGACCGGCTTGATGCGGGCGCGGAACGCCTCGACCGCCCGCTCGCCCCCCTGCCGCATGAGGCGCGCGCGCGTGACGATTCCGGCGGCGAGCGGGATGACGATGTAGAGCACCACCGACAAAAGCAGTGTCTCCCACGGCACGGCGATATCGGTCACGCCCAGAAGGAGCGCCACGATGGGCGCGAAGGCGAAGACCATGATCACATCGTTCACACTGACCTGAACGAGGGTGTAGGTGGCATCGCCGCGGGTGAGCTGTGACCAGACGAAGACCATCGCGGTGCAGGGCGCGGCCCCGAGCAGGATCAGACCCGCGAGATAGGCCTGCGCGTCATCGGGCGGGATGAGCCCGGCGAAGACATGGTTGAAGAACAGCACGCCGAGCGCGGCCATGGTGAAGGGCTTGATCAGCCAGTTGACCGCGAGGGTGATGACGAGGCCCTTGGGCCGGTCTCCCACCTGCCGCAATGCGCCGAAATCGACGCCGACCATCATCGGATAGACCATTGCCCAGATGAGCAGCGCCACGGGCAGGTTCACGCGGGCGATCTCGGCCGCGGCGAGGGTCTGAAACAGGGCGGGTAGCAGATTCCCCAGCATCAGCCCCGCGCCCATGGCCAGCGCCACCCAGAGCGAGAGCCAGCGCTCGAACGTGCCCATCCCGCCGGGGGCGTCATCTGCGGTGTGATCGGTCATGTCACGAGGGATAGGGCCGCGTCGCGCGGGGCGCAAGCGGGAGCATTGTGAAGGTTCGATGACGGGGCCGGGGGTCCGAAGTCTTGAAAAGACGTCGGTCCGGTTTCTTTCCAAGAAACCGGGGTGCTGATCACTCGGCGAGTTTTACCAGCGCGTGGCGCTTCTTGCCCGCCGAGAGCTTGATCGGCGAGGCGAGCGCGCCCGCGTCGATCATCAGGCCCGCGTCGGTCAGCGGCGCATCGTCGAGCCGCGCGCCGTTCTCGGCGATGAGCCGCTTGGCCTCCTTACCCGATTTGGCGAGCCCCGCGCGCACGATCAGCTGCACCACCGATATGCCGTCCGCCACCTCGGCGGCGCTCAGGTCGAGCGTCGGCAGGTCGTCGCCGACGCCGCCCTTCTCGAACACCTCGCGCGCCGTCGCCTCGGCCGCCTGCGCGGCCTCGCGCCCGTGCAGCAGCGTCGTCACCTCGTTGGCCAGGATGATCTTGGCCGCGTTGATCTCGGACCCCGCGAGCGCACCCAAGCGGTCGCATTCCTCTAGCGGCAACTCGGTATAGAGCCGCAGGAAGCGGCCCACATCGGCATCCATCGTGTTGCGCCAGAATTGCCAGAACTGGTACGGGCTGCACATTTCGGAATCGAGCCAGATCGCGCCCTCGGCGGATTTGCCCATCTTGCGCCCGTCGGCGGTGGTCAAGAGCGGCGAGGTCAGCCCGTAGATCTCGTGGTCGAGCACGCGCCGCGTCAGGTCGATCCCGCCCACGATATTGCCCCACTGATCCGAGCCGCCCATCTGCAGGATGCAGCCGTAGCGCCGGTTCAGTTCGAGGAAGTCGTAGGCCTGCAGGATCATGTAGTTGAATTCGAGGAAAGACAGCGACTGCTCGCGGTCGAGGCGCGATTTCACGCTCTCGAAGGCCAGCATCCGGTTGACCGAGAAATGCCGCCCGATATCGCGCAGGAAGGCGATGTATTTCAGGTCATCCAGCCATTCGGCATTGTCGAGCATCAGCGCGTCCGTCGGCCCGTCGCCATAGCTGATATAGGCGGCAAAGACGCGGCGGATGCCCTCGATATTGGCCGCGATCGCGGCATCGTCGAGCAGCGGGCGCTCGTCGGCGCGGAAGGAGGGATCGCCCACCTTGGTGGTGCCGCCGCCCATCAG
>Ga0209947_1000730_pt1 | contig 20167 bp, 24 predicted proteins | sample SalPonR2_B_D2_MG_FD_185706 | JGI IMG/M metagenome (GOLD analysis project Ga0209947, IMG submission 185706) | Salt pond soil microbial communities from South San Francisco under conditions of wetland restoration - Salt Pond MetaG R2_B_D2_MG... ... | reverse complement strand
TGCTCTTGCCCTCGACGACGCGGTCGCCAGAAACGACCAGCCCTACCAACTCGCCAAAGCTCTTGCCGTAGAACGGGCTGTCGAGCGTGAACCAGAACAGCTCCCAGCCGAAGGCATAGCGCATCACCTCGGTGCGCGCCTTGGTCAGCGTCACGCGCCCGCCCTCGGTGGTGATATCGACGCGCGCGCTGCTGGCGCTGATCCAGTCGGGCACCATGTCGATGGGCAGGTCGAGCACCACGCCATCGCGGCGCGACACCTCCGCCGTGATCAGCCCATAGCCCGGCACGTCATAGCGCAGTGTGTTGCCGTCGATCAGCACCTCGTGGCCATGTTTCAGCGCCACGCGCGTGCGCTCCTCGCTCTCCTGCGTCACCCAGTCGGGGCTGCGCCCCTCGGGCCATGTGCCCTTGTTCTCGCCTTCCACGGCGATGGTCAGATCTCCGGTGCGGTTGTCGCGCGTGACATGCGTCTTGTAGCTGTAGCTGTCAGCCACAAGGATGCGCGCATTGTCCATCCGTGCGCGATCCGCCAGCCCCGGAATGTCGAAGGCAAAGAAAATATAGACGAAATAGGCCAGGATCACCGCCGGGACGGCGAAGGCCATGAGTTTCTTGCGCCGAAAGAACCCGGACGCGTCGAACCCTGCGTCGCTTGCCATGGTCATGGTCTCACTCTCCCCCGATCAGCTTGTTGCGATAGCGGCTCGACAGTTGGTCGAAAAAGACGATGGTGCCGAACAGCAGCAAAAAGATCGCCGCCACCTCGTCATACCGCCCCTGCCCCCAGCTGAACGCGTTCTTGAGGTCATAGCCGATGCCGCCCGAGCCGACGAATCCGAGGATCGCCGAGGCGCGGATGTTGATCTCGAAGCGCAGGAGCGCGTAGCTGAGGTAATTCGGCGCCACTTGCGGGATCACCCCCAGCCACATGCGCTGGCCCCATGTGGCCCCCACCGACGAGAGCCCCTCGACCGGCTTGAGGCTCGCATTCTCGTTCACCTCCGAGAAGAGCTTGCCCAGAGCGCCCACGGTATGGATCGCGATGGCGATCATCGCGGGCACCGGCCCGCCACCAAGGATGAAGATCAGCACCAGCGCGATCACGATTTCGGGCACGGCGCGCAGGATATCCATCACCCGGCGAAACACCCCGATCAGGCGCGGCCACTTCGCCAGTCCCCGGGTCGCCAAAAGCGAGATCAGCACCGCGCCCATCGCCCCCAAAAGCGTCGAGGCTGCCGCGATGTTGATCGTCTCGATCAGCGAGGGCAGGAATTTCCACATCAGCCCCGGCAGGTTGGCGATCTTTTCGCTCGCCTCGGCCAGCACCTCGCCCGGAAACTGGAATATATTGCCGATCCCGTCCCAGAAGCCGCCCGCGTTGCGCCCATCGGCCACCTGAAAGCCAGAGACCATCAGCGCGATGAACAAGATCAGCATCACGCTGCCATAAAGCCGCTTGCGCCGGGTCATCGCCATATAGGCAGATTGCACGTCCTGTACCCGTGCCGCGCCTGCCTGCCCTGCTGTCAGATCGCTCATGCCCTGCCCCCGGTCAAATGAGACCGGGCCTGCGCACATGGCAGGCCCGGCCCGTGTATCAGCGTGTGCGGCTTACATCTTGGATTTGCGCGCCTCGATGATCGAGAGGTAGGCGTCATGGTTGATCGGCTGGAAGCCGAGCGCCTCACCGGCCATGAAGTTATAGGCGCAGTCGGCGTCCATATAGGGCAGCGAGGCGGTCAGCGTGGTGATGTCCAGCTTGACGCGCTCGGGCAGCGCCTTGCGCAGCACGATCGGGCCTTCCGGGATCGGCTTGGACTGCCAGATCTGGACGATCTGGTTCATGTCGACGAGGCCCGCATCGGCGGCCTTGCGCAGCGCGCCGGAGTTATAGCCGTCTTCCCATGCGCCCATACCGTCGGCCCAGGTCACGCCGGCGTCGATATCACCGTTGGCGACCGCGACGATGGTCTGCTCGTGACCACCGGTGAACTTGACCTCACCGAAATACTCGCCTGATTCCATGGTGATCTCTTCACCCTCTGTCGGGATCTCGATCGAAGGGATCAGGTAGCCCGAAGTGGAGTTCGGGTCGCCGAAGCCGAAGACCTTGCCTTCCATGTCGTCAAGCGAGGTGATGCCGCTGTCCTTGCGGGCAAAGCCTACCGAGTAATAACCGTAGGACTTGTCCATGTTGGTCTTTACCATGACCGGCTCCACGGCATCCGGATCGGTCAGGTAGGTCTTGGCATAGGCCGAGGCCCCGAGCCACGCCATATCCAGCGTGCCGCCCAGCAGACCCTGGATCACGCCGTCATAGTCGGCGGGCGTGAACAGTTTGACCGGCACGCCGAGAAGCTCTTCGGCAGCAGCGCGGTAGCACTCGTTCGAGGCCATACGGTCCTGCGCGTTCTCGCCGCCCAGCACGCCGATGCGGAATTCCTCGATCTTGTCCTGCGCCAGCGCGGGGCTGACGAGAGCGGTGGTGGCCACGATGGCAGCAAAGATTTTGGTCATGTGTCTCTCTCCGGTTGGGTTGATGGCCCGCCACCCCCCGGCGGGCCAAGGGGTCGTCAGACCGCGGCCTCGGCTTCGCGCAGCGTGCGCACCGCTCCACGGTCCAGCGTTTCGATGGAGGTCGATGTGCTTTCCTCGGAAAAGCTCGCATCGGCCCCGTAAATGTCGCGCGCCACGCCTGTGGTCAATTGTTCGGGCGTCCCGTCAAACACCACGCGCCCGTGCAGCATGCCGATCACCCGGTCGCAATAGCGCCGCGCGGTATCGAGCGTGTGCAGGTTCGCGATCACCGTGCGGCCGTCCTCTTCGTGGATGCGGCGCAGGTCATCCATCACCAACTGTGCGTTCATCGGGTCGAGACTGGCAATGGGTTCGTCCGCCAGCACGATCTTGGGGTCCTGCATCAGCGCACGGGCAATCGCCACGCGCTGCTGCTGCCCGCCCGAGAGCGCTTCGGCGCGCTTGGGCGCATGATCGGCAATGCCCAGCCGGTCAAGGATCTCGATGGCGCGGTGAATGTCCGAATCGGGATAAAGGTTGAACATCGTCGCCAGCGTCGAGCGGCGGTTGAGCGTGCCGTGCAGCACGTTCGACACCACATCCATGCGCGGCACGAGGTTGAATTGCTGAAAGATCATCGCGCAGTCGGATTGCCAGGCGCGTTTTTCCGCCGCCTTGAGGCGCGTGACCTCGCGGCCCTCGAACATGATCTGGCCCGACGAGGCATCGGTCAGGCGGTTGATCATTCGCAGCAAGGTGGATTTGCCCGCCCCGGACCGCCCGATGATCCCGATCATCGCCGGTTTCTCAACGGTCAAACTTACCTTGTCCACTGCCGTGTTGCGACCGAATGTCTTGGTCAGCGCGTCGATGCTCAGCACGAAAGATGCCCCCTTGGTTTGCACCCCACCTACGCGGCGAACTCAAAGAGTTTGCGACAGCTTGGTAAAAGTTTTTTGACGGTCGCTTGACGTGGCGTGACATTCGCAACCCTTGCGGCAGTGCAACGCCGGGCGTAAACCAAAAGGCATGATCGCCCGACGCCGCCCCCGCCTGACCCGTGACGACTGGCTTCTGACCGGCCTTGCCGCGCTGTGCGAGGGCGGGCCCGGCACCCTTGGCGCGGAACCTCTGGCGCGCCGCGTGGGCGCGACCAAGGGCTCGTTCTACTGGCATTTCGACGATGTACCGGGCTTTCACGCGGCGCTTCTGGATCTCTGGAAGAGTGAGGCCGAAACAGCCCTGCTCACCGCCGACGGTGTCACCGACACCGCCCGGCTGCGCGCCACCGCCCAGACCATCGCCGACAGCGCCATCAGCGACCGCCCCGCCCTGCGGTCCGAGCCCGCGATTCGCGCCTGGGCGCAGGGCCATGCGCCGGCTGCGCGCGTGGTGGCGGGCGTCGATGATATCCGGGTTGCGCGGCTGCACGATCTTCTCGCCGCCTGCGGCATCGGAAATCCGGAAATGGCGCGTATTCTCTATGCCTCGGCCACCGGCATGCAGAGCTTGCAGGACAGCGCCCGCGACACGGCGGCCAGCGCCATCGGCTCGCTTGTCGATCTGATTCTCGCGCTGAGGTAAGGCGATGCGCGCCGCCCTCTTGCTGATTGCGATGTCGGGCTTGGGCTATTGCAAGGACGAGACGGTCTCAGGCCATGGCGGGGGCGGGGCGACATGGGTGCTCCAGAGCATCGACGGCACGCTCTTTTCCGCCCGCGCGACCCTGAATTTTCCGGAGGAAGGCACGCTCGCGGGCGAGGCCCCGTGCAACCGCTATTCAGGCGCGCAGACCCTGCCCTACCCGTGGTTCCGCGCCGAAGCCCTGATCACCACCAAACGCGCCTGCCCCGATCTAGAGGCCGAAACCCGATACCTTCGCGCCCTCAAAGACATGACGCTTGTGGAAGTCGCGGGTGACACGCTTCTGCTAACCAATGAGGCAGGGCGCGAGATGGTGTTTCGGGCGGGGGAGTAACGCGGGGTGCGGTTGATGGCCTGAAGCTGCCGTTGCTGTGAGCCGCGCATCGTCGTGCCGCGGTGTGGCGAGCTTAGGCTGGTTTGGCAGCGCTTAATGCCAGCCAAATCTGAAAAACATCCGAGCGCAGAGCAGGTTGCAGCCAAATCACCGCGCCGGGGGGCGGCACGGCGATGCGCGGCGGCCTTACGGCCGCGTTTCGCGCAGGTGCTTCAATTGAATGTCCGCTCAAGGCCCACACATGCCCGCGCACCCGCTTCACTCACTTCCAAAACCCCAGCCTCACCCCGCCCCTGACTGCGCGGCGAACCGCGCGACAAAGCGGGCGCGGGCATCCGGCAGGGGTTTGTTGCCCATCTGCGGAGCGAGATGGTGCATCAGGAAATAGCCGGTCACCTGAAACCCCTGCAGGATCTCAGTGTCCGGGGCCGGCCCTTCGCCTAGCAGGCAGGGCGGCAGCGGCAAGAGCCGGTCGGCCCACTCGCCCGCGCCCGCGCGCGATACCGCGCGCCCGGTGCGGGGGGATATATAGCTGAGGTCATTGGCTTTTTCCCCCATCACCGCGCAGCGGCGCAGGTCAAGGCCAAAGCCCATCTCCTCCAACAATGCGAGTTCCCAATTTAGATAGGCCAGCGGCCATATCTCCGGCTGATCCAGGAGATCTAGCAGGATCAAACTCTTGCGATATATGCCGGCATGCGCCTCGCGCTCAGGCAGCGCGAAAAACAACAGCGCGCAAACAGCATTGAGCCCTGCCAGCGCCATCCGGTCCCCCATCGACCATGCCCTCGATTTCATTGGCTCGACCCGGAAGGTGCCCAGATGATCCTCCAGCCGCGCGCGCCATTCCACGTCGAGTTGCGCGCCCGGTTGCAGCACCGGTGCCATCCTGCGCGACGCGCCGCCGCGCACAACGCCTGCGTGCCGCCCGTGCTCAGCCGTGAAAACTTCAATGATGGCAGAGGATTCCCCGTGGCGGCGGCTGCTCAGCAATATCCCCTGATCACGCCATTCCATCGCCCGACCCTAGCCGCTCAGCCCATCCGCGTCGAGCAGATGCCGCCCGGCCCGGTCCTCGACCTCGACTACCCAGAGATCGGGATCAAAACCACGCTGCCGGGTGATCGCGGCATCCACCTCCGCCTCGTGGCCCTCGGCCAGCGTCATCCACGCTCGTGCGCCCGTCGCGAGATCGAAAGACCGGTGGAACAGCTGTGCCTGCCCATCGAGCGTGTTCAGCTTTACCAGGACCGCCCCCCCCGTGTCATCGCCATGCGCCACGACGAAAGCCGGGATATCCGTCAGCCGCAGGCGCGCGAGATAGGCGTCGATCCAGAAGCGCGCGGTCAGCCGGGCCACGAGCCTCAGTTCCCGTCCTTGAAATCCAGCCCCATCTCGGAATAGCGCTCGGATTCGTCCATCCATCCGGTCCGTACCTTGACCTGCAGAAACAGGTGTATCCGCCGCCCGAGGAATTCTTCCAGCTCTTCGCGCGCGGCCTTGGAGACGGCCTTGATCGTCTCACCCTTGTTGCCCAGAACGATTCCCTTGTGGCCGTCGCGCAGCACGTAGATGATCTGATCGACGCGGGCCGAGCCGTCCTTGCGCTCTTCCCAGGCCTCGGTCTCGACGGTCAGTTGATAGGGCAGTTCCTGATGCAACCGGAGCGTCAGCTTTTCGCGGGTCATCTCGGCGGCGATCATCCGCATCGGCAGGTCGGCGATCTGGTCCTCGGGATAGAGCCATGGGCTTTCCGGCACTTCCGCTGCCAGCCAGTGGCGCAGATCGTCCACGCCGTGGCCCTTCTCGGCGGAAATCAGGAATGTCCGCTCGAACGGAAACCGCTCGTTCATTGTCTTGGTGAGCGCCAGCAGAACGGGCGCCTCCACCCGGTCTATCTTGTTGATCGCGAGGGCGACCCTGCGCCCTTTGGCGATGTCCTGCAAGCCGTCGAGGATACGCTCCACCCCTTCGGTGACGCCGCGATGCGCCTCGATCAGCAGCACCACGATATCGGCATCCGCCGCCCCGCCCCACGCGGCGGCGACCATCGCCCGATCCAGCCTGCGACGCGGCTGGAAAAGGCCCGGCGTGTCGACAAAGACAAGCTGGCTCTGGCCCTCCATCGCGACGCCGCGAATGCGCGCGCGGGTGGTCTGCACCTTGTGGGTGACGATGCTGACCTTGGCCCCCACCATGCGGTTGAGCAGCGTGGATTTGCCCGCATTGGGCTCTCCGATCAGGGCGATGAAACCGGCGCGGGTGGTCATGTCTGGCTCTCCAATGTATCGAGCAGCGCGCGCGCCGCCGCCTGTTCCGCCTGCCGTTTCGATCCTGCGGTGGCGCTTGCCTGCTCGCCGCTTTCCAGCCGCGCCTCGATGGTAAAGACCGGTGCGTGATCCGGCCCGGAGCGCGCCGTCTCGGCATAGTCGGGCGGTGGCAGGCCGCGCGCCTGCGCCCATTCCTGCAAGGCGGTCTTGGCGTCGCGCGCGTCTTCCTTGACAGCGCCGATGCGTCCGCCCCAGAGCCGCAGCACCATGGCGCGCGCCGCCTCGAACCCCGCGTCGACATAGACGGCGGCGATCACCGCCTCCATCGCATCGCCCAGGAGCGCCAGCTTGCGCCGCCCGCCCGAGAGCATCTCGGAGCGCCCGAGTTTCAGGACGGTGCCAAGGTCGACCTCGCGCGCCACATCGGCGCAGGCTTCCTTGCGGACCAAGGCGTTGAAGCGCGGCGCAAGCTGCCCTTCGGTCGCGGCACCGTCATGCGCCAAAAGCGCCTCGGCCATAACCAGGCCAAGCACCCGGTCCCCGAGGAATTCCAGCCGCTGATTGTCGTCGCGATTGGGCGAGGACATCGAGGAATGGGTCAGCGCCCGGACGAGCAGCGCCGGATCGGAAAACTCATGCCCGAGCCGCGCCTGAAACGCTGCCATGTCGCGTGACAGTTTCACTCCAGCCTCTCGAAGAACCGATCCCCGCGCCAAGTCCAGAAGGCCAGCATCGACGAGCCACCCGAGGAAAAGATCACCCGGTTGGCCCGCCCGATCAGGTTCTCGTACGGCACGAAGCCGACACCGCCGACAGCCTGCGGAAAGCGTGAGTCGGTAGAATTGTCGCGGTTGTCGCCCATGAAGAAGTAATGCCCCTCGGGCACGGTAAAGACGCCGGTATGATCCGAGCGCTGGTCACCGATATTCAGGATCGCGTGGGAATGGCCATTCGGCAGGGTCTCGATCTGGCGGGATTTGGTGCAATCCGCCCCGGCCCCGACAACGCCGTTTTCACAACGCGGCCGAATGCCCATCGGCCCTTGCCGCGCGAACTCCTCGACGAAATCGCCTGCCGGCTCCAGCTTGACCGGCTCCTCGTTGATATGCAGAACACCATCCCGCATCTGAACGCGGTCACCGGGCAGGCCGATAAGCCGCTTGATGAAATCTGTGCCGTCGGCGGGGTGGCGGAAGACGATGATATCGCCGCGCACCGGCTCGCCGCCCAGAATACGGGTGTTGTCGCCCCCCAGAAAGCCGCAGATATCCTCAGCATCGACATTGATGAAGCCGAGCCGCACCGACGGGCAGGAGGCGTAGGAGTAGCCATAGGCCATCTTGTTGACGAAGAGGAAATCGCCGATCAGCAGCGTGTCCTTCATCGAGCCGGACGGAATCCAGAAGGGTTGGAAGAAGATCGTACGAAACAGCCCCGCAATCACGAGAGCCCAGAACACCGTCTTGATCGTCTCGACGATGGAATTTCCTTTTTTGGCGTCAGATGCCATCGGGCCTCTCCGGATAGGGCTGGTTTGGGTCCCGCGCTACATGCGGCGCGGGCGCCGGGGTGTCAAGGCGAGAGGGGTGGTGATCGCCGGTGTGTGACAGGCGGGATTGTGGAATATTTGGTTTGGGGGACAGGCGTATCATCCGATTGAAGCACCCTGCGCGAAACGCGACCGAAGGCCGCCGCGCATCGCCGTGCCGCCCCCCGGCGCGGCGATTTGGCTGCAACCTGCTCTGCGCTCGGATGTTTTCCGGGCTTGGCTGGCATAAAGCACTGCCAACCCAGCCTAAGCTCGCCAAACCGCGGCACGACGCTGCGCGGCTCACAGAAACGGCAGCTTCAGGCCATTCGCGCCCGCTACCCAATCTCACCCTTCGGCCGCGCCTCGATCACGACAAAGGCCTGCGCCCAGGGGTGATCGTCGGTCAATGTCACATGGATGATCGCCTCGTAACCCTCGGGCGTCATCTCGGTCAGCCGCTCGGCGGCCCATCCGGTGACGTGCATCACCGGCTGCCCAGTCCCGAGATTGCTGACCGCCATGTCCTTCCACGCGATCCCCATGCGCAGCCCGGTGCCGAGCGCCTTGGAGCACGCCTCTTTCGCCGCCCACCGCTTGGCATAGGTCCCGACCACATCGGCGCGACGCTCGGCCTTGGCCTGTTCGATATCGGTAAAGACGCGGTTGCGGAACCGGTCGCCGAACCGTTCCAGCGTGCCCGCGATCCGATCGATATTCGCAAGATCGGTGCCGATGCCAAGGATCATCCCTGCCCTCCGGGTGCAAAAAGTGGAAAGCTCACGCCTAGCGCCCAGGCGAGGATCAGGCCGAGTGCCACGCCCGCCGAGACCGCCCCCGCCCGCGCCGCCACCCAACGGCCCATCAACCCGAAAATCAGGAAGAAGAGCAGGATCACCGGCGCGATCATGGCGAGGAAGAACAGCCGCTCGGTATCGAGCAGCACGGCGAGTGCGAGCGACAGCAGAAAGCCCAGCCGTGCCGTGATGCGTTGCCAGAGGGTCGCACCGTGTGCCAGCAGCGCATCCCCCAGCATGAAGGGCAGCGCACCAAGGCAGAGCGCCGCGATGATCGTCAGGCGCTCGGGCGTCGGCCAGAAATTCGCGCCATAGCGGTCGAGCGCGAAGCCGAAGACACCCAGCCCCCAGGCCAGCAGCGCCAACACCGCGACGGGGCGCAGTGCCTCGGGCCGCCGCCCAAACCACCACAGCAAGGCGAGTTGGCACAGGCCATAAATCACCAGATGCAGCGCAAGGTAATCCGCCACCAGCACCGGCAAGAGCCGGGTTTCAACCTGCACCGCCAGAAGCGGCGCAATCAGCGCAGGCACGCCCACGGCCAGCGCAAACCGCCCCGGTGAAAGCGCCCCCGGCACCGGCGGCGCACGCTCCGGCAAAAGGCGCGAGAGCGGTGCTGCCAGCGCCACGATGGCGACCATCAGCGCCATGAACCACGGCCCGGTCGCGCGCACCGCGATATCGCGCGCGCGCCCATAGGCGGAATCGAGCCAAGCCACGGCCTCGGCCCGGCCTGTGCGGCTATGCAGCACCGCCACATGCTCGGCCAACGGGGCCACGACCGCGCGGCGGATCACGTCCGCGTTGCGTGCGGTGTCGCCCTCGCCCTTGCCGGGGTCCACCATCGCCACAGCATCACGGGCAAAGCCGCGCAGCCCCGGCTCCCATGCGCCGGTGATGAGCAGGAGATTGTCGGGCACGGTCCCCGTCACCGCCTTGGAAAAGGCTGAAATCGCCACCACGGGGCCGATACGCGGATCGTCAATTGCGGTGCGGATGATGATATCGGTGGCCATGGAATGCCCCAGAAGCGCGGCTTCGCCCTCCCAGCCCTCCGCCGTCAGTGCCGCACCCACCACGGCGCGTGTCTGCTCGATCAACAGGCGCGTCGTGCCGTCGATGCTGTTCACGTCGCCCGACATCGGCACCGGGTGCCGCCCATGCCCGAGAAAGTCGAACGCCCAGACCCGATAGCCCGCCCGCGCCAGATCGTGGCCATAGGCCTGCATCATCTGCCGCGACCCGGCAAAGCCATGCGCGACCACGACCACCGGGCCGTCAGAGCCCGGCTGCGCGATACGCGTCACCGGCGTCTCGCCCACAGTTTGCGTTGTAATCTCCAGCCCCACGCCTTGAGATTCGAGCTGCCAGAGCGCAAGCGCGGCCAGCGCGAGGCCAAGCAGCAGGACGAACAGCCTGCTCATGCCCCACGCCCCGTGCCGCCCCGGTACATGTCCAGAACACGCGCCTCATGCAGCCCGCCGAGATATTCGAACGCCTCACCAGAGGCTGCGCGCAGATCGGCAATTGTCAGTTTGCCGAACTTGAAAAACCCCTCGCCCAGCGCGTCTTGCCGCGCGGCAAAGATGAGGCGCGTGATTCCCGCCCAGCGCATCGCGGCAAGGCACATCTCGCAGGGCTGACAGGAGGATAAAAGCGTGTGCCCGGCAAGGTCCACCCCGCCCCGTGCCATCCCGGCCTGCGCCATGGCGGCAATCTCGGCATGGCGGCTCGCGTCACAGGTCTCGGCCACGTCGTTGCGGGCGCGGGCCACCTCGTGATCGCCCTGCATCACGGCGGCGGTGAATTGCCGCCCGCCGCGTACGGATGCAAGATCCAGCGCCCAGTCGCAGAGTTCCGACAGCACTCGATCTTCCGCTTCGGTCGGGATCACGCCGGCCGTCGTCATGTCGCCCCGTGCCTCACTCCCGCGCCTCGTCCATCAGGCGGCGCATTTCGGCAATCGCCGGTCCCAACCCGAGAAAAATCGACTCGCCGATCAGGAAATGCCCGATGTTGAGCTCCATCACCTCGGGGAAGGCGGCGACGGGTTGCACGGTGTCATAGGTCAGGCCATGGCCCGCATGCACCTCGAGCCCAAGCGCATGGGCGTAGGTCGACATCTCGCGCAGCCCCTCCAACTCGCGGTCGCGGGTGTCGACATCGCCCTCGGCATGGGCGTCGCAATAGGCACCGGTGTGCAGTTCGATCACCTCGGCCCCGATCTGGTGCGCCGCCTCGATCTGACGCTTATCGGCGGCGATGAAGATCGACACCCGGCAGCCTGCATCGCGCAGCGGCGCGATGTAATGCGCCAGCCGGTTTTCGTCTCGTGCGACATCCAGCCCGCCCTCGGTGGTGCGTTCCTCGCGCTTTTCGGGCACGAGGCAAACGGCGTGCGGCTTATGGCGCAGGGCAATCGCCTGCATCTCCGCCGTCGCCGCCATCTCGAAGTTGAGCGGCACCGTCAGCACCTCCATCAGCCCGTCGATGTCGGCGTCCGAGATGTGGCGGCGGTCTTCACGCAGATGCGCGGTGATGCCGTCGGCGCCCGCCTCCTCGGCCAGCTTGGCGGCGCGCAGCGGGTCGGGGTAGGCCCCGCCCCGCGCATTGCGGACGGTGGCGACATGGTCGATATTCACGCCAAGGCGCAGGTTTCCATCGGACGGCATCGGGCTCTTCCTCAGATCATGATCGGCTCGGGGTGCAACCTAGTCCCCTTTGCCGCGCCCGTCAGCCTCAATTGACGCATTTTCCTTCTGCGCCTTCTTTTCCCTGATCGCCGTCCATTTCGCCCGCAGCACCCCCTTGCGGCGGTTTTGGTAGGCGGTGATTACCGGCAGGCTGATGTAATAGGCGGCAAGGGCCGTCACGATACCGGGCACGATGCCGCCCACCATATAGGGCAGGAACACCTCGTCATAGAACAGGTGAAGGCTGTGCCAGTCGGCCTCGTGATCCGAGAAGATCGCCAGCACGTTGTTCTTGAGATCCTCGCCCGCATCCAGAAACTTGCCCCCGAGCGAGCGGCTGATCTCGTCCTCGGCCAGCGTGTGCCGTCCCAGAATGGCGTGCCCGGTCTGAAGCGAGATCACCCCGATCGGCACATAGGTCAGCGGATTGCCGAAGAACGTGCCCAACAGGGCGGCGGGGATATTGCCGCGCAGGATCAGGGCCAGCGTGCCCGCCACGATGAAATGCAGCCCGTAAAACGGTGTGAAGGTGGTGAACACGCCCGCAAATATGCCCCGCGCGATCCGGTCGGGCGGGTCGGGCAGCCGGTGCAGCCGGTGCTTGACATAGGTGAACGCCCGCGCCCAGCCGCCTTTGGGCCAGAAAAAGTCAGCGATCACCTTCCAGAAGGGTCGTCTGTCTCGGCGTTTGAAAACCACCAGTGCGGCTCCTAGGGTTCATGGTTCATGCTGCCCCCGGTACGGGACGGATCGCGGTAGCGTTCGACGGCGGCCACATCGCTCTCTGCATCGAGCGCCGACAGCACCCCGTGGAGATGTTCGGCATCGCGCAATTCGACATCAACAAGCAGGCGATAGAAATCAGGTTTCCGGTCAACGAATGTCAGATCGGAGATATTGGCCTTCTGTTCCCCGATCAAGGTGCAAATCCGCCCGAGCACGCCCGCATCGTTGCCGATGGTGAGGTCTAGTGTCACATCGTAGGCGGCCGGGTGTGTGCCGGTGTGCCAGTGCAAATCCATCCAGCGCCCAGGCTGGTCATCATATTGCGAGAGGGTTTCGCAATCTATGGCATGGATCACTACGCCGCGCCCGCGATAGGTAATGCCGACGATGCGCTCGCCCGGCAGCGGCTGACAGCAGCGCGCCCGCTCGAAACTCTGATCTGCCTTGAGGCCAATCACCGCGCGGTCGCGGGCCACCTCGTCGGACGGGTCGGGGGCGAGATCGGGATAGACGGCGTTCAAGACCTGCTGCGCGGTCAGTTCCGCACTGCCCAGCCGCGCGCGCACCTCGTCGGCATTTTTCAGGCGCAACGTGCGGGCGGCGGCCTCCAGCGCCTTGTCGGTGGCCTTCTTGCCGACATGCTCGAAGGCCGAGCGCGCCAGTTCGCGGCCCAGCTTGATATAGCGGTCACGGTCCAGTTCGCGCAGGGCACGGCGGATAGCCGCGCGCGCCTTGCCGGTGGTGGCGATATCCAGCCAAGTGGCCTGCGGTGTCTGCCCGTCGGCGGTGATCACCTCGACGGACTGGCCGTTTTTGACCCGGGTCCAGAGCGGCACGCGCATCCCGTCCACCTTGGCACCGACGCAGGCATGGCCGATACGGGTATGGATGGCATAGGCGAAATCAATCGGCGTCGCCCCGCGCGGCAGCTTGATCACATCGCCCTTGGGGGTAAAGCAGAACACCTGGTCGGCATACATCTCGAGCTTGACCGCTTCGAGGAAATCCTCGTGATCCTCCTCAGCGTCGAATTGCTCGCTGACGGATGAGATCCACTTGGCAGGATCGACGGCAAAGGGGTTTTCGGCGCGCACCCCGTCGCGGTAGGACCAATGCGCCGCCACGCCCGTCTCGGCCACGTCATGCATCGCCTGCGTGCGGATCTGCACCTCGACACGCTTACCGTCGCGGCCCGACACGGTGGTGTGAATGCTGCGATAGCCGTTCGATTTCGGCTGGCTGATGTAATCCTTGAACCGCCCCGGCACGGCGCGCCAGCGTTGGTGAATGGCCCCGAGGGCCCCGTAGCAGTCATTCTCGGACCGGGTGATCACGCGAAAGCCGTAGATGTCGGACAGACGTGAAAAGCCCATCTCCTTTTCCTGCATCTTGCGCCAGATCGAATAGGGTTTCTTGGCGCGGCCAAAGACATCCGCCTCGATGCCCGCCTTGTCCAGTTCGTGCCGCATGTCGCCGGTGATCCGCTCGACCACGTCACCGGTCTCGCGTTGCAGGGTGATGAAGCGGCGGATGATGCTGGCGCGCGCCTCTGGATTCAGGACCCGGAATGCCAGGTCCTCCAGCTCCTCGCGCATCCACTGCATACCCATGCGGCCCGCGAGCGGGGCATAGATATCCATCGTCTCGCGCGCCTTCTGGGACTGCTTGTCGGGGCGCATCGCCTTGATAGTGCGCATATTGTGCAGGCGGTCGGCGAGCTTCACGAGGATCACCCGCAGATCCTTGGACATTGCCATGAACAGCTTGCGGAAATTCTCGGCTTGTTTGGTCTCGGAACTCGAGAGTTGCAGATTGGTCAGCTTGGTGACGCCGTCGACCAGATCGGCCACCTCGCGTCCGAATTTCTCCTCGACGATCCGGTAGGAGGCCTTGGTGTCCTCAATCGTGTCATGCAAGAGCGCGGTGATGATCGTCGCATCATCGAGCCGCTGTTCGGTCAGGATGGCGGCGACAGCAACGGGATGGGTGAAATAGGGCTCGCCGGAGTGCCGCATCTGGCCTTCGTGCATCGCGCGACCGAAATCATAGGCCGCGCGAATAAGCGCCTCGTCCGTGCGGGGATTGTAATGGCGCACCAGCGTGATGAGGTCATCAACGGCGATCATCGGGGGCGCGCCTTGCGGTGGTCAGGGCGGCTTAGCCCTGACCTTGGGCTTCCATCAGGGCGCGGAGCAGCTTTTCTTCCGACATGTCGTCGGCTTCGGGCTTGTCGGCCTCACCGCCCATCAGCAGGGCCATGGAATCCTCTTCCGGCTCGTCCACCTCGATCTGGCTCTGGTTCGATTCGATCAGCCGTTCGCGCAGGTCATCCGCCGATTGCGTCTCTTCGGCGATCTCGCGCAGGGCGACGACCGGGTTCTTGTCGTTGTCGCGATCCACGGTCAGCGGCGATCCGGACGAAATCTCGCGGGCGCGATGTGCTGCGAGCATCACCAGATCGAAACGGTTCGGAACCTTGTCAACGCAATCTTCTGTCGTAACGCGGGCCATAAGACCTCCGGGCAGGGTTTGGACTTGAATCAGAAGCCACTTATCTAGGGGTTCGAAACAGGATTTACAAGCGCAGAATCAGAGCGGCACGACCGCGTCGCGCGCGTCCTGCGGTAGCGCCCCAAGCATCGCGTGCACCGAGCGCCCAAGCACCGGATGCACCCAGTCCGGGGCGACATCGGCCAGCGGCACCAGCACGAAGGCCCGCTCGTGCGCCCGCGGATGCGGCAGGATAAGGCGGTCGGGCGCACGCTCCTGCTGTGCCTGCGGATCGAGCGCGCGCCACGTCTCGAATCCCGCTAGATCGGGCAGTACCAGATCATCAATGCCGATCAGATCGAGATCGAGTGTGCGCTGCCCCCAACGAGCAACACGCGCCCGCCCGAACTCCGCCTCGACCGCGTGCAACACCGCAAGCACCGCCTCCGGCGACCCCGGCATGCGCAGGGCGGCGGCGGCATTGACGAACTCAGGCCCGCTGCCCGCCGGATAAGCGGGTGTGCGATACAGGCGGCTCATCGTCTCGACCCGCGCCCCTGCCTGCCCGAAATGCCGCAGCGCGGCATCAATCGTCCGGTCCGGCGGGCCCGCCAATGACGGCATATTTCCACCGATCGCGATCAAGCACAGTTGATCCGACGTCATGTCCAACCTATCCTTTTGTGATGTATCATTCTCTTGCGCAGCCTTCGGGAAGCCCCTAATTCTGCGTCCTAGTTTGTCCTGCCCCACCACTCACACCACTCATACTCACAGGCAAGGCAAAACGATTTGGAAGGACATTAATCATGTTTTACAAGGACGACCGTTTAGCGTTGTTCATTGATGGCTCGAACCTTTACGCAGCCGGCAAGGCCCTGGGTTTCGACATCGACTACAAACTCCTACGTTCCGAGTTCATGCGTCGCGGCAAACTGCTGCGCGCCTTTTACTACACCGCGTTGCTGGAAAATGACGAGTATTCGCCGATCCGCCCTCTGGTCGACTGGCTGCATTACAACGGCTATTCCATGGTCACGAAACCGGCCAAGGAATACACCGACAGCCAGGGCCGTCGCAAGGTCAAGGGCAACATGGATATCGAACTTTGCGTCGATGCCATGGAACTCGCGCCGCGCGTCGATCATATCGTGCTGTTCTCTGGCGATGGCGATTTCCGGCCACTGGTCGAAAGTCTGCAACGTCAGGGCGTGCGGGTCTCGGTCGTCTCGACGATTCGAAGCCAACCGCCGATGATCTCGGACGACCTGCGCCGTCAGGCCGACAACTTCATCGAGCTGGCCGATCTCAAGGACGTGATCGGGCGCCCCCCGCGCGAGCATCAGAACGACCGGCAGGAGGCCTATGCCGAACAGGAATGAAGCTTTCCTGAGACGGCTTTGCACTGACGCCCGGGCCCGCCACGCATGAGCATGGCGGACCCGGGCGTTTTACTGCAGCTGGGCGGGCTTTTCCTGGCGGCGTTCGGCGCGGCGACGATCCTGCCGTTTCAGTCCGAAGTGGTGTTTGTCGGCCTGCAACTGGCTGGCACCGCCTCGGTTCTGTGGCTGGTCGTGGTGGCGAGCGTGGGCAACACGCTCGGGGCCGTGGTCAACTATGTCATGGGGCGCGGGCTCGAACGGTTTCGCACCCGCCGCTGGTTTCCGGTCAATGCGGCACAGCTGGCGCGCGCACAGCGCTGGTATGCCCGTTGGGGGGTTTGGACCCTTCTGATGAGCTGGGCCCCGCTGGGCGACGCCTTCACCGTGATCGCGGGCGTCATGCGTACCCCGGCATGGCTGTTTCTCGTACTGGTCACCATCGCCAAGACGGGGCGATACATCGTCCTCGCCTGGCTGACGGTGCAGGCGGGCGGGTAATGGCCTGGAGCTGCCATTTGATTGAGGCACCTGCGCGAAACGCGGTCGAAGACCGCCGCGCATCGCCGTGCCGCCCCCCGGCGCGGCGATTTGGCTGCAACCTGTTCTGCGCTCGGGTCTTTCTCGGATTGGCTGGCATAAAGTTCTGCCAAGCTGACATTGGATCGCCACACCGCGGCACGACGATGCGCGGCTCACAGCAACGGCAGCTCCAGCCCAACACCATTCAACCCCGCGACCAATTTGCCCCCACGTCCCTTTACGCAGCGCCTCCCCTGCCTTACCTCTGGTCCAAGCAGGAGACGCGCCATGACCAAGCCCCCCCTCACCCTCTACCTTGCCGCCCCGCGCGGCTTCTGCGCCGGTGTGGACCGCGCGATCAAGATCGTCGAGATGGCGCTCGCGAAATACGGCGCGCCGGTCTATGTCCGCCACGAGATCGTGCACAACAAATATGTAGTCGATGATCTGCGCGCCAAGGGCGCGGTGTTCGTGGAGGAGTTGGACGACTGCCCTGACGACCGCCCGGTGATCTTTTCCGCCCATGGCGTGCCGAAATCCGTCCCCGCCGAGGCGACGGCCCGGCAGATGCTCTTTGTCGATGCGACCTGCCCGCTGGTCAGCAAGGTGCATATCGAGGCCGAACGCCACCATGAGAACGGTCTTCAGATCGTGATGATCGGCCATGCCGGGCACCCCGAGACCGTGGGTACCATGGGGCAACTGCCGCCGGGCGAGGTACTGCTCGTCGAGACACCCGGCGATGTGGCCACGCTTGAGATACGCGACGCGGCGAAACTGGCGTTCGTCACCCAGACCACCCTCTCGGTCGATGACACCGCCGAGATCGTCGCCGCCCTCACCGCGCGCTTTCCCGCCATTGTCGGCCCGCACAAGGAAGACATCTGCTACGCCACCACCAACCGGCAGGAGGCCGTCAAGGCGATGGCCGAAAAGGCCGAGGCGATGCTCGTGGTGGGCGCGCCCAACTCGTCGAACTCGAAACGTCTGGTCGAGGTCGGCGCACGCGCCGGGTGCTCCTACGCGCAACTGGTGCAACGTGCGACCGATATCGACTGGCGCGCATTGCAGGGCATCGCTTCCATCGGCATCACCGCCGGGGCGTCTGCCCCCGAAGTGCTGGTCAATGAGGTCATCGACGCGGTCCGCGCGCGTTATGACGTAACCGTCGAGCAGGTCGAGACCGCACAGGAGAACGTCGAATTCAAGGTGCCGAGGGTGCTGCGCGAGACGGCGTGAAATCGGTGGTGGGTGCGACGCGTCAGGTAACGCCCGAGGATCAGCTTGGCCAGGACAGTGTGTTGCGGCCTTGAAGCAGAGTGGCCTTTAGCGGACGTCGAATGACCGCCAGAAGTGCCGCGCGGGATGCGGCAACGGCAGCTCAAGACCAATCCCAACCGCAGCACCCGGCAGAACCCTCCCGCTTGACCAACTCCACACCAAACGCCCCATCCGCCCTTGCCAACCCCGCCCCACCGCGCCAATTTGCGGCCCATGTTCCAGACCATCCCACGCGCCCCGCTGATCCTTGGCCTTGCCGGTCTCCTGCCCTTTCTCTGGGGGGCGCTGACCGTTCTTGTCCCCGATCTTGGCCTGTGGACGGCGCAAACCCTCGGCCCGCGCTTTGCCGGGCCCTACGTCATGCTCTTTTACGGCGCGGTGATCCTGTCGTTCATGTCCGGCGTGCTCTGGGGGTTTGCCACAAAGGCAGAGGGTACGCTGGCCACAGTCGGCTACGCGCTCTCGGTGATCCCCGCGCTCTGGGCGTTCTTCATGACCGGCGGCGGGCCGACTTCGGCAGGGATGAACCTGATCTTCGGCTTTGCCGGGCTGTTGCTGCTGGACATGCAATTCGCCCGCTGGGGTCTTGCGCCCGCATGGTGGATGCCGCTACGGCTCCTGCTCAGCGCCGTGGTGATCGCGTGCCTCGCGGTCGGCGTCTTTCTCTGAGGGCCGAACATGACCGATCTGACGCTTTATTCGATGCCCTCCTCGGGCAACAGCTACAAGGTGCGGCTCATGCTGGCGCTCGAAGGGCGCGCCTATACCCATGTGCCGATCGAGACCAACACTCCCGAACTGGCCGAGGCCAAGGCGCAGGGGCATCTGCCACTCGGCAAGCTGCCCGCGCTGCATCTGAGGGGTGGCGCGATCCTGACGGAATCGAACGCGATCCTGTGGTATCTCGGCGCGGGCACCGGATGGGTGCCCGAGGACGCGCTGGAACAGGCGCAGATGCTCGCCTGGATGTTCTTCGAGCAGAACCGGCACGAGCCGGTCGTTGCCGTGCGCGCCTCGCTCGCCACTTATCCGCATCTCGCACATGAGGCCACGCCCGAACGCATGGCCGAATTGCTCGATCAGGGCCACGCTATCCTTGCACTGATGGAAGACGCGCTGAGCGGGCAGGACTGGTTCTGCGGCCCCTCGCCCACGCTCGCCGATATCGCGCTTTATGCCTATACCCACACGGCGGGCACGCGCGGCGGGTTCGACATGGACCGCTTTGCGCGCCTCACCGCATGGTGCGCGCGCATGGCGGCGCTGCCGGGATATGTGGGGCTGACGGATGCCTGATCTCTTTGCCTATACCGACGGGGCGTGCTCGGGCAATCCCGGTCCCGGGGGCTGGGGCGTGCTGATGCGCGCAATGGCAGGGGCCGAGATCGTCAAGGAACGCGAGCTTTCGGGTGGCGAGGCCGAGACCACCAACAACCGGATGGAGCTTCTGGCGGCGATCCACGCGCTGGAGGCACTATCGAAACCCTCGGCCATCACCATCGTCACCGACAGCGCCTATGTGAAGAACGGGATCACCGGCTGGATGCATGGCTGGAAACGCAACGGCTGGAAAACCGCCGCGAAAAAGCCGGTCAAGAATGTCGAGCTGTGGCAGCGTCTGGATGAGGCGCAAAAGCGCCACAACGTGACCTGGGAATGGGTCAAGGGCCATGCGGGCCACCCCGAGAACGAACGCGCGGACGAGTTGGCGCGCGCAGGCATGGCCCCGTTCAAGCCGGGCAAATCCGGGGCATGAGCGCGCTCATCCTGCTCGATTACGCCTCGGTGCTGATCTTCGCACTGACCGGCGCGCTCGTCGCCTCGCGGCAGCAGCTCGATATCGTGGGCTTTGCTTTTCTCGCCTGCCTGACGGCGGTGGGGGGCGGGACGCTGCGCGACGTGCTGCTGGATCGCAACCCGGTGTTCTGGATGGGCAACCCAAACTATATCCTGATCGCCTGTGCTGCGGCATTGCTGGTCT
>Ga0209947_1000726_pt1 | contig 20208 bp, 17 predicted proteins | sample SalPonR2_B_D2_MG_FD_185706 | JGI IMG/M metagenome (GOLD analysis project Ga0209947, IMG submission 185706) | Salt pond soil microbial communities from South San Francisco under conditions of wetland restoration - Salt Pond MetaG R2_B_D2_MG... ... | reverse complement strand
AATCAGAGCTTCACTACTTTAATTTGTTAAAAAAGAGTAAATTTACAATAATTTGACATTTTTATCTTTTCAATATACAATGTCTACAAAATAGACAAATATGCAATATCTATTAGATTCTTTAACCAAGCTGGGCATTCAAAAAAAACAAGCTAAGGTTTACCTTGCCTGCTTGGAATTGGGATCAGCTACAATTCAAGAGCTGGCTGAAAAGTCTAATGTAAAAAGAACCAGCATTTATAATTTTCTTGAAGATATAAAAAACCTAGGCCTGGTTTCTGAAATCAAAGAAGATAACAAATTACTTTTGGTCGCAGAAAATCCAAAATCAGTAATTAAAAAAGCTGAAAAAAGGATTGAACAAGCCAGAAACAATTTGCCAGAATTTTTAAGTATTTTTAATCGTCCAGCCAACAAACCTAAAGTGAAATTTTATCAAGGTGAAGAAGGTTTAAAAAAAGTTTACCTTGACTACGCAGTTCAGGATCAACCAATTTATGGTTTTTCAGATTACGAAGAAATGTTTTCCGCCCTGCCTGAAGATTTTCTCTGGAAAATACCAAAAGCAAGAATTAAAAAAAACTCTTTTTTTTATTGTATTGCCAAACAAGGCCCTCAAGGGAAAAAAATTAAATCTCTTGATTCAAAACATTTACGCGAAACAAAACTAGTAAAAGATGTTCAGTTTGAAACTGAAATAAATATTTATGGTGACAAAATTTCCATTCTTTCCTTTAGAAAACCTTATGCTGCCGTTATAATTGAAGACAAAGCCACGGCCCAAACCATGAAAAGTATTTGGAGTTTAGTTTGGAATAATGTAAAGTAGTTAGTAACCAGTAATTAGTAATTTGTAACCAGCAGTCAGAGTTTAATCATATGACAAAAGAAATAAAATCATTTACAGACTTACTAGCCTGGAAAGAAGCACATATCTTTACCGTAAACATATACAAAATTACAAAAGCCTACCCAAAAGAAGAAACTTATGGACTAATCAGTCAAATACGCAGATCTTCATCATCAATAATGGCTAACATCTCAGAAGGTTTTGGACGATTTCACTACAAGGACAAAATAAAGTTTTACCACCAATCCAGAGGCTCTCTATCAGAAACACAAAACCACTTATATTTATCTAAATCATTAAACTATATCAACGAAAAAGATCTTCTATCAATGATTGATAAAAATAAAAATCTTGGACAACTTATAAATGGACTTATTAATTCAACAAAAAAACAACTAAACAAATCCTAATTACAAATTACTAATCACCTCCTATGAAAATAGCTATAGATTGTCGCATGTACGGCAATGAACAATTTACCGGAATCGGCACTTATATTCAAAAATTGACCGCTGAACTTTTTAGGATTGACCAGAAAAATCAATATCTGCTTTTTATGAACGATCCTGAATACTCTCGCTTTACTCCTCCAAACAACCGCGTAAAAAAAATTTTAGTCAATATCCCCCATTATTCTTACGCCGAACAAATTAAATTTCCTTGGGAGCTAAAAAAACACGATTTTGATTTAATTCATTTTCCTCATTTTAACTCTCCCGTTCTTTGGACAGGAAAGTCAGTCTGCACAATCCATGATTTAACGCCTTTTTATTATCCCGGACATAAAGCCAAATCCGGCTGGCGACGCTGGGCGCATAAAAAAGTTTTCAAATCAACCACAAAAAAAGCGCAAAAAATTATAGCGGTTTCTCAAAATACCAAAAAGGAAATAAACAAAATGTTTGATATTGATTCGCAAAAAATAAAAATCACTTATGAAGGTGTGGACGAGCGTTTTAAAATTATTGAAAATAATGGTATAATATCTAAAGTTAAAGAAAAATACGGAATTCAAGGACCTTATATATTTTTTGTGGGAGTTTGGCGTCAGCACAAAAACCTGGAGGGGCTGATAAAAGCTTTTAATTTACTTAAAAAAAACACCAACCTTTCTCATAAATTAGTCCTGGGCGGACGAGAGGATCTGCATTATACCAAGGCCAGAAAGGAAATAGAAAGTTCAACTTTTAAAAACCAAATAATCACTCCGGGTTATATTAAAGATCACGATTTGCCAATTCTTTACTCGGGCGCAGACTGTTTTGCTCTCCCCTCTTTTATTGAAGGTTTTGGTTTGATCGCCATTGAAGCACAAAACTGTGGTTGCCCGGTGGTCAGCACCAAGACTTCTTCCATGCCTGAAGTTTTGGCTGATAGTGCGCTTTACTTTGATCCCCGTAAACCGCAGGAAATAGCCGAACAAATAAACAAAATATTGAGCAACAATAACCTGCGTCAGGAATTACAAAAAAAAGCTCAAAAAAACATTCAACGCTTCAACTGGAAAAAATGCGCAAGTAAAACCCTGGAAATTTATAAATCCGCTTAGATAAAATATGCCAGCCAAAAAAACAAAAAAATCTTCCGCTAAAAAAAATACCGGGAGAAAAAAAAGCACAAAAAAAACCGCTAAAAAAAGAAAAATAACGGGCAAGAGTTGTTCAAAGTCAAAAAAAGCTGTAAAAAACAAAAAATCCGCTAAAAAGCAACTTCTTAGTTTTGGTTTACTTCAACATGAAATAGATTCATTGATGGAAAAACACTATAAGCAAAAACCGGATAAACAAACCCAACAAAAAATAATGAAAGAGTTGGCTGAAATACTCCCAGATGAACCGATAAAACCGGGTCAAACCAAAAAACACCATCATCCGGTGGTAAAAAACATGGCCAAACGCGCTGAATATTCCCCTTTTGTTTTGGATTTAAGTCAAGAGATTGCAGAAAAACAAAAAAAGAATAAAGAAAAGCAAAGAATTTTTTCCTTTTTTGAAAAAGGTCAATATACCGCGCCTCAAGTACAAGAAACTCAGGAAAGATCAGAAGAAAAAGAAAAAGCTTTTTGTCGCACAAAACAAGCCAAACCAAAACTTGAATCAATTTCAAAGATTGAAAATAACATCCTGGCCGAGCATGAAGAACCGATTATAGAACACTCTGCGAAAAAAGAAAAACAAACAAACTGTGACAAGGAACAATTTACCAAAAAACCTTGGTTTTATCATTTTAATTTACCTTATCTTTGGCATCGTAAGTTAGCCGTATATATAGCCATTTGTCTTTTAATAGTTATTCCAATCAAAGGCTTTGGCAAATATCAAAAATTACAAGATTCCAAACAAGAGATAATGACTTTTGCCACTTCGGCTTATGAAGATTTGAAAATTGCCGGACAGGCTCTTGGAGATAAGAACGCCAAAACCGCCTCTGCTCGTTTTTCCAATGCCAACACCAACCTTTTACAGGCCGAAGAAAGGCTGGAGAAAATAAATCCGGGCATAAAAACCGCCATCAATCTGGTAAAACAAAATTCCGCAGACATTGAAGATGCAAAAAGATTAATTAACACCGGCAAGGGCATTACTGAAATAGGAAAAAATATTTCCGGACTTTATGAAAAATTCACTAAAAATAACCAAACCCCGCTTACCCAAAAAGTTAAAACAATTCGGGACGAACTGCAAAAAATAATTCCCAAACTGGACACGATAAACAATAATTTAAACAAAATAAAAATATCCGCTGTTCCGAAAGATAATCAAGAGCAATTTTTGCAAGCCGGAAAATTCATCAATGTTTTGACCGAAGACCTTAAGGAATTATCCAGTTTTTCCAAAACCATAAACAAAATTCTCGGTGAAAAATATAAAAAAAGATATTTATTTGTCTTTCAAAACATCAATGAACTCAGACCAACCGGCGGATTCATGGGCAGTCTGGCTTTAGTAGATATTAATCAAGGGAAAATCGTGAATATTGAAATTCCTGAAGGAGGCACCTATGATTTGCAAGAATGGCTTTTTAAAAAACAAATTTCCCCTTATCCCCTGCATGTGGTTAATGCCGAATGGCAACTCCAGGACGCCAATTGGTTTCCGGATTTTCCAACCTCGGCCAAAAAAATAAAATGGTTTTATGAAGAAGCCGGAGGACCGACCGTTGACGGAGTGATCGCCATTAATTCAAGTTTAATCCCGGAAATCCTAAAAATAACCGGTGATATTGAACTAGAAAACGGTAAACAAGTTTTCACTCCTGAAAATTTCACTGAAAAATTGCAAACATCAATAAAACAAACCCAAAAATCAGATCAAAATAATCCCAAAAAAATCTTGGGCTCTTTAGCGCCCGAACTTTTGGACAAGATATTTCAAACCAATGGGCCCGATTTATTAAAAATGACCAAGACCCTGCGTTTGGCCTTGCAAAACAAAGAAATACAAATGTATTTCAAAAACCAAGGGATCCAGGATAAAATAAAAACCTATGGTTGGGCCGGAAAATTAAATTCCACTTCCAAAGACTATTTGGCAGTGATAAATTCCAATATAGGAGGAGGAAAAACAGATAAATATATAAAACAAAATATTAACCTGAAAGCCGAAATAAACAAAAACGGCCAAATAACCAATACCGTTAAAATCACCCGATCACATTTGGGTAAAAAAGGAAATCAATTTGCCGATAAAAATAATTTAACCTTTATTAGGCTGTATGTGCCGAAAGGCTCTCAACTGGTGGAAGCCAAGGGATTTTCAGAAATTCCCGCGGAAATGTTTGAAACCCCTGAAAACTATCTGGAGACAGACGAACACTTGAAAAAAATACAGGGAGAAACTTGGATTGAACCAAAGTCAGGTACCTATATAAACAACGAATTTAATAAAACTGTTTTTGGCAACTGGTTAAGCCTTGATCCCGGTGAGAACAAAACCGTAGAGTTAACCTATCGCCTACCTTTTGAACAAAAATTCCCCCAAAATAAAATTTGGCAAAAAATATTCGGCACTGAAGAAAATAATTTTTATTCTCTTTATTGGCAAAAACAATCAGGAATACAAAACACGACTTACAACGCCCAAATATCTCTACCCCCGAAAACACAAGCCGATTGGATCTATCCTGAAAACATTCAAAAAGACAAGCAGACCTATTCTTTCAGATCACAAAAAAAGCAAGACCAATTAATGGTTATAACCATTAACTAATTTATGGCTAAAAAAAGGAAAAACAAAAAAAAGTCCTCTTATAAATTCAAAAGACATAAAATAAAGTACCCGAAGCAAGATCCAATAAAGGAATTAATGGAACTTTATGAACAGGATACTGATTTTGAGGATAAAACAAAAATGGCCAAAAAGCTAAAACCGGAAAAATACTCGTTAAAAGACATTATAAAACAAACAAGAGCCAAAAGAAAAAGAAAAATTGTTTTTTTGATCATTATCGGATTGCTTATTTTAACCGGTACCTCTTTAGCCGGATTTTTATATTTTGAAAGTCAAAAAAAATTTGAAGAAAAAACTTTACAAATAGAAATTAACGCCCCGGAAAAAGCGCAAATGGGAAAAAGTTTTGATTATATAATTAATTATAAAAACTTAGGAGAACAAACCCTTTTGAACAGTCGCTTATTGATTCAATATCCTGAAGGTTTTGTCTTGGAATCAAGTCAACCGGTCAAAGGCAATCATCAATGGCAGCTGGGGAATCTGAAGCCACAAGAGGAAGGAAGAATCTCTCTGACCGGCTATATAATCGGCAATCTTGAAGAAAAACAAACTTTGCGTGCGGAAATAGTCTTTGAACCAAACAACTTTCATTCGGAATTTAAAAAAAGTGCCAAATTCAGTCTTAATTTAAAAGAACCTTCTATTGATTTAATAACCTCTATTCCCGCAAATATAACTCCGGGACAAAAATTTGATATTGAGACAAAATTAAAAAATAATACTGACTTAAATTATAAAAACTTAAAAGTAAGATATTCTTTTCCTGAAAAATTTGAAATAATAAGCACGGAACCAAAAAAATTTGACAACGATAACTCTTGGATAATCCCTGAATTAAACGAACATGGAGAATCAAAAACAATAAATATTGAAGGACGCTTTGAACAAGAGGACAAGCAAGAAAAAGAACAAGAACAAAAAAATTTTAACTTGGAATTGCTTTTCCCCGATAATGAAAATGTTTACCATGTTGCCAAAACAAAAAAAATTAATCTGAATATAATTGAACAAGCCATTAACAATTATCTTCTGATTAACGGTTCAACCGAAAACAGTAGTGTTAATCTGGGAGATAAATTAAACTTTTCTTTGAATGTAAATAACTCCGGTGAAGCCACTTATCAAGATATATCAATAGTTTTACACTTAATCGGCAAACCGGTTGATATTCTTGATTGGGAAAATATTGAAGATGAAAACTTCGGGACAATAAGAAAAACCGAACAAGGGAAGAAAATAATCTGGGACAAGGAACAAATTTCCTCTTTGAAAGAATTCGAGGCCAATGAAGAAGAAAGGATTTCTTTTTCCCTGCCTTTGAGAACTTACCAAGAGATAAAAGATCTTCCGCAAGACTCCATAAATAATATCGAAATACAAAGCCGGGCTGAAGTCCATCTTTTCTCTGACAAAGAACAACAAAAACCAATAAAAAGCAATCAAATAAAATTAAACCTAAAATCAAATTTGGACATTGGTATAAAAGCGCTATACCATTATGAAGATGGCACGCCGATCGGTTCCGGTCCATGGCCGCCGGAAGTTGGAAATAAAACCACTTTACAAATTTTTTGGGATTTAAACAATGATATCCATAAGATAGAAAATGCGGAAATAAGCGCCAAATTGCCGAAATACGCCACTTGGCCGGGAAAAAGCTTTAAAACGATTGGAGAAATAAGCTTTAATGAACCCAAGAGAGAAATAACCTGGAAAATAAAAGAGTTATCGGAAAAAACCAAAGAAGCTCATGCCAATTTTTCCATAGAAATAACGCCTTTGGCCAAACACCGAGAACAAATAATAAAGATCTTGGGCAATACCTCACTTTCAGCTACAGACAGTCAAACCGGCCATTCAATAATAAAAACAAAAAATATTTTAACCAGCGCCTTGGAAAAGGATGAACATATTAATCAAGCGGGCTGGGTAAAATAAAAAAGCGCTGTTGCGCCATGAAATAAAACAAACTTTTCTTGAGTTTGTTTTTAGCTTATTTTTTCAGCCTGTTCCCACAATAAGAAAAAAACAGCTTTCATTCCCGAAGCCAAAACCCTATCATCAATAATAAAGGATCTTTCATTCTTACCGGACTTAAAGCAAAAAATCCTTCCGTCCAAAAATCCTAAACTTAATTTAAAACCGGGCAAAAGCAAGGATCGCTTTTCTAATTTATTAAAATTAACTTTAGTATTATTATAGTCTTGCTTATCAAGACAAAGGAAATTAACTTTAATCAAAAAACCTTCTAATTTTTTTGAAAACAATTTTTTAAACCAAACGCCCCGCCCCATAAAAAAAACCTCATTGGTCTTTTCTTTTTTGATTTCTTTATTCCATAAATTTATAATTTTATCTGAATCTAAAAAACACACATTGGGACTTTCCAGCATTTCCTTGGTAATAAAATCCAACCTGGGCATAACCGAAATCTTTTCTTTTTGTTTCAGCTCGGTTAAATCAAACAATTTATTCGGTTTTTCCGCTACAAACATAAGTCTTTTGTTCTCCAATTCTATTTTTAATAAACCTTTTTGTTTTAAATTATTAATCTGTTGTTCAACCACATTCTTATCATAATCACTTTGCTCGCAAAGTTCGGGAAGATTGCATTTACCCAAAGCCAAAACCGCCAAATATATTTTGGCCTCTTCTTTTGACAGTCCTATTGTTTGCAATTGTTTAATCATAAAGTTAATTAAAACTCTTCAGCTATGCCCCAAAGTGCGTGAAATAATAGGGAAAGAGTTTGAGCAAAAAGCCGATCGTTGATAATCAGCCAATCCCCTCGCCCGGCAATGTAAACTTGTTTGTCCCCAATTAAAATTTCATTTAAAAAATCAAATCTGGTTTCCGATAAAAATTTTATATTAAATTTTTCATGCTCCAAAAAATCGTGCAAACGAGAATCCAATATTTTACCAGGGCTGATATACAAGGCTTTAAACTCGCCAACCATATCCAATATTTTTTCAATATGTTTTTTATCAATATAGTCCTTATATAAATCATAATTAAAAATATTCAACATTTCATCGGCTCGCAATTCTTGAATTTCCTTTCTGACTTGAGCCAGTTCTTGCGGATTCTCATAGCTGAAATAACGGACGCTGGGACGATTTTTGGCCACATTATATATTGATTCCAGTTCGGGCATTATTTTTTGCAAAATGTTTTTACGCCTGGCCACTTCTTTTTCCTGTTGCTCTTGAATATATTTTAATTTTTCCGGACGCTCGGCCAAATAAAAAACCTTGCCCGCTTTTTCCACAGCGCTCATCAATCCTCGACTGATTAAATTTTTAATATGAGTATAAACCGTTGTTCGGTTCATATTGGCTTTTTTGGCGATTTCCTGAACACTGCAATAACCCAGCTGCAAAGCCGCCAAATAAACCTCGGACTCTTTATTGTTCAAGCCCAATGACAAAAGTTCCTGTGACAAAGCCATATAATTTTTTCTATACCAATATTATATCATAAAAAATCAAAAGTTTTTACCTAAACAAACTTTTCCACAGAAAAAAACTTTCCCGGTAAGACAAAAAAGGCTATAATATATATACAAGGTATGTTCAACACTAACCAGAGGTGAAAAACATGAGATGAAACGCTTTAACCCCTCCCACCCGGACGCTTTGTACAAAACGATTGCTGGATTCATGATGATGGTGTGGCTATACAAAACAACCCAGCGCTTTGATAAAATTGCAGCCGGACCATCGGGACTGGGAAATGGCGAAAAGCCGAATTTAATTCATTTGGGGAAAATCAAGAAGCTTATGTTGGAAGACTCTTCTCAATAGAGTCTAGCCAATATTCTTATGTACATACAGTTTAAGTTATTACAACAAACTCTGCCGGACACATCCTGCAGAGTTTTTTAGTTTATCTAAATAATTTTAACTATTTAGCTACAATATTTATCAAACGCCCTTTTACATAAATAACCTTTTTTATTTCTTGACCGTGAACAAACTTTTTTACTTTTTCCAACTGCAAAACTTTTTCTTTTAACTCCTCTTCTTTAATATCAGGCTTGGTCTTAATTGTTTCTCTGAGTTTGCCGTTAACTTGAATAGCTATTTCTACAGTTTGTTCAATTGTTTTTTCTTCATCATATTCCGGCCACTCGGACAAAAACAGGCTTGATTTTCCTTGTAAATTCTCCCATAGTTCTTCACTTAAATGTGGAGCAAAAGGAGCCAAGACCTGCAAAAATTTGGCAAAACTGTCTCTGGAACAACCTTTTTGCTGAATCATATTTATAAAAATCATCATTTGCGCCACCGCCGTATTAAAGTCCATGGAATCAATGTCTTTAGTCACTTTTTTGATGGTTTTATGCAATTCAATTATAACCTCGGGTTCATCTTTTTCCAACCAATTATCTTTTTGAGCAATGTTAAAAACCTTGTCCAAAAATTTTTTTACTCCACGCAAACCATTGGTATCCCAAGCCGCAGCCTGCTCAAAAGGTCCCATAAACATTTCATAAACCCGAAGCGCATCAGCTCCGTAGTCTTTAATAATATCGTCAGGATTGATCACATTACCCCAGCGTTTACTCATTTTTCGTCCATCTTCCGCCATAATCAAACCAACATTTTGCAGACGAATAAAAGGTTCTTTATGATTTACCACATCGATATCATATAAAAATTTATGCCAAAAACGCGCGTAAATCAAATGCCTGGTAGCGTGTTCGGCTCCTCCAACATAAAAATCCACCGGCATCCAATATTTTTCTTTTTCAGGATCAACCAAGGCTTGATCGTTTTTCGGATCAATATAACGCAAATAATACCAATTTGAGCCGGCCCATTGTGGCATAGTATTGGTTTCTCTTTTGGCCGAACCGCCACATTTTGGACATTTCGTATTGACCCAATCGTCAATACCGGCCAATGGTGATTCTCCGGTACCGGTCGGCTCATAGCTTTCAACCTCGGGCAATTCCACCGGCAAATCTTTTTCCGGCACCGGCACTGTTCCGCATTTTTGACAATGGATTACCGGGATCGGCTCGCCCCAATATCGTTGCCTGGAAAAAACCCAATCCTGTAATTTATAATTTACCGTAGCCCTTCCCAAATTATTTTTTTCCAGCCAGGAAGTTATTTGTTCAATGCATTGTTTAACCGGCAAACCATTAAACTGGTCGGAATTTATCATTACACCATTTTCAATATCTGTGTTGGCTTTATCTTTTTCCAAAACAATATCCAACAGTTCGGGAAATTCATTTGTATCCATGTCTTTTTCAACAAAGTGCCCTTTGTTTTTCAATACAATAAAACGACCGCCTAATTTTTTATAATAATTCTTGGCATTATCCAAGCGATAATCTTCATCATTATCAGAACAAATAATGCAAATTTCATTAACCATGTTTTTTATTTCCGGATTAATTTCAAAATCATAAAAAGAATGCAGTCTTTCATTACCCTCTTGTTTATTTTTTCCGGGAGCAACTAAAATTAACTTATTTATCCTTTTCTTAGTCTCGCCCAACCAGCGAACCAAAAAGGCTGCTCCAGCGCTATGACCGATCAAGGTTGAATCTTCATCTACTTTTACTTTTTTAAATTCTTTTTTCCATTCATTATAATCAGGCTCCCAATTTTTGGGCATTAAAGGATTCTCAACCTGCCAATCGCTATTTTGTAATTCCTGTTTTAGCCAACTAAACCAATGACGCTCATTGTTTGGTCTATTTTTTGACTCATCGCTTTGTTTGGAGCTAGACGAACCATGAACAAGAACGCAATTATTTTTCCGGCTTTTGGACTCAATAACATTGATAATTTCAATATTATGTTGCTTAGCAAAATCAAAATCTCGCTGATCATGCGCCGGCACGGACATAATGGCGCCAGTGCCGTAATTCATCAGCACATAATCGGCAATCCAAATTGGAATTTTTTTACCATTAACCGGATTGATAGCATACGCCCCGGTAAAAACGCCGGTTTTGTCTTTTTGCAATTCAGCTCTTTCCAAATCAGATTTGGCCGCTGCTTGTTTTCGATATTTCAATACTTTTTGCTTGTTTTCTTCAGTGGTTATTTTTTCCACCAAAGGATGTTCAGGCGCCAAAACCAAAAAAGTAGCCCCAAAAAGCGTATCCGGACGAGTGGTGAAAACCTTTATTTTATTATCCTCATTTTTAATATTAAAAACCACTTCAGCTCCTTCAGACCGACCAATCCAGTTTCGTTGCATTTCCTTGATTGATTCCGGCCATTCATCCAATTCATCCAAGCCTTTTAGTAACCGATCCGCATAATCGGTAATTCTTAAAACCCATTGACGCATTGGTTTGCGCTCTATCTCACTACCACAACGCTCGCATTTACCATCTTCCAAATCTTCCATAGCCAAACCGGTCTGACAGCTTGGACACCAAATAATCGGTTCCTCAGATTGAAAAGCCAAACCTTTTTCCAACATTTTCAAAAAAGCCCACTGTGTCCATTTATAATAACTCGGATCAGTGGTATTTATTTCTCTGTCCCAATCATAAGTAAAGCCGATTTTCTCCAATTGATTTTTAAAAACCTTAACATTTTTTTTAACCGCTTCACTGGGATGAACCTTGTTTTTTATGGCGTAATTTTCCGCCGGCAAACCAAAAGCGTCCCACCCCATGGGATGCAAAACATTATAACCCTGCATCATTTTCATACGAGCAATAATATCGGTAGCGATATAACCTTTAGGATGTCCCACATGCAAGCCGGCTCCCGAAGGATAAGGAAACATATCCAAAAGATAATATTTTGGTTTGTTTTTGTCTTCGCCGGTTTGATAAAGCTTGTCTTTGCTCCATTTTTCTTGCCATTTACTTTCAATTTTTTTGTAATTATATTTACTCATAAGACTATTTTTTCTTTTTAAACTGTTATATTTGTATTTTACCGCAATTTTATTGTAATTTCAAGTCAAAAAAACCGCTTGTTCAGCGGTGACCTTTTTGAATGTTTTCAAAAAAATCATAAAAGCTTTTCTTTAACCGGTTTAAAATTTGTCCGATGTATTTCACATGGACCGCATTTATCCAAAGCCCGCAAATGAAACTTGGTACCATAACCTTTGTGTTTTTCAAAACCATAATCAGGATACTTCTTGGCAAAAGCCAACATCATTTGATCACGAAAAACCTTGGCCACTATGGAAGCGGCGGCCACGGATAAAATTGTGCTATCGCCTGATTTAATCAATTCAAAGGGCGTGACAAATTTCAGACCGGCCATATAATCAGATAAAATAAAATCCGGTTTTATTTCTAAATATTTCCAGGCTCTTTTCATAGCGATTTTGTTGGCATAGCTTAAACCATGCTTGTTTATTTCCCAATGTCCGACCACTCCCACCGACCAAGCCAAGCTACCATATTTTATTTTTTCAAAAATAATTTCTCTTTTTTTACAATTCAAAGCCTTGGAATCTTTTATTAATTCAAAAAAATCCGCTTTTTGCGGATCCAAAATAACCGCCCCGGCCACCAAAGGACCGGCCAACGGCCCACGGCCGGCTTCATCCAGTCCGCAAATTTGTTTATAACCTTTTTGTTTTAGTTTTTTTTCATAATCATAATTCATATTATTAATTTAATCATATTTTTAAAAAAACAACAACTAAAAAAGACCCGAGATCAAATCCCGAGTCTTTTAATAAAATCAATTTATTCGTCTGACATGTGTTTGTTAACCAATTTGGTCATTTCAAACATAGTCACTTCATCTTTTCCGCCAAAAAGTTCTTTTAATTTATCATCGGCTAAAATATTTCTTTTGTTTTCAGGATTTTGCAAATCGTTTTCTTTAATATAGGCCCAAATTTTTTTAACCACTTCAAATCTTGGCATCGGACCCTTACCCACTACTTCCTCCAACTCGGGAGTAAGCTTTAATGGCTTTTTCAAAGCCGGATTCAATTTTCTTGGCATAAGTTTTTCAAAATTAATTATTTATCTATCATATTCATTGTACCATAGATTCTGTAATCTTTCCAGGGCTTGAGCAAAAGCGGCCGTTCTCAAATCAATTTTCTTTTCCTCGGCAATCTGCCAGATTTGTTCAAAAGCCGGTAAAATTATATCCTTAAGCTTGTTAAAAACCTCGGATTCAGACCAATAACGATCCTCCAAATTCTGTTGCCATTCAAAATAACTAACCGTGACACCGCCGGAATTGGCTAAAACATCCGGCACTATTTTTAAGCCATTTTTAGCCAAAATCATGTCAGCCTCAGGCGTAACCGGACCGTTGGCCAACTCAACAATAAATTTAGCCTTTATATTATCCGCGTTTTCCGCGGTAATAACATTTTCTAAAGCGGCCGGCACTAAAATATCCGTCTCCAATTCCAATAATTCTTTGTTATTAATTTTCTCACCTTGTTCAAATCCCAGAATATGACCTGTGGATTGTTTGTGGGCAATTAATTTTTCTATATTCAGTCCTTGCGGATCATAAACACCCCCTTGAGAATCAGATACGGCCACCACTTTGTAGCCCTCGGCCAAACAAAGTTCAGCCATAACCGAACCGGCATTGCCAAACCCTTGGATAACCACACTTGGTCTTTCTTGAAAATGTTCTCGTTCAACCAAAGAACGGATAATAAAAAATCCGCCCATGGCCGTAGCTCGATCTCGCCCCAAACTGCCACCTTGATCCACTGATTTTCCGGTAATTACCGCCTGCATTTTCTTTTCCTGTTGCTTGGTTAATTCCAAGCCGAACTTTTTATAATTGTTTTTTCTAAAATCAATAAAAGATTCTTTAACCCAATTCATTATTTTAAAATTAGTATAAACATCGGGTGCCGGCACATCTATATACGGACCAATGTTTGGCGCCAACTTTTTGCCGAATTCCCGGCTTAACCTTTCCAACTCGGAGTCACTCAATTTCCGCGGATCAACAGTTACACCACCTTTACCTCCGCCCATGGGAATACCGACCACCGCGGTTTTTATGGTCATCCAAAAAGCCAAAGCTTTTACTTCATCCAAGTCAACCGTTGGAAAATAACGCAAACCGCCTTTGTATGGGCCGGCCCAATTATTGTGCTGAACACGATAACCGTTAAAAATACGCAAACTGCCATCATCCATTTTTACCGGTACCTTGAGTTCCAATATTCTGTCCGGTGTTTTTAGCAATTCAAAAATTTGCGGTTTTAAATCCAAAATCTTGGCCGATTTTTCCAATTGCTTAATGGCGTTTTCAAATGGTGTACTCATATTATTTATTTTATTATTTAATTAATTTTATTTAATTTATATTGACAAGATCTTTATTTTTTGCTAATATCCAAAATCGTTGTTCTTTATTGCAAAAAAACAGGAGGATAAATGAAACAAAAATTCAAACAAATTGTCGCCTGGATATTCGGACTGGGACTGCTTATCAACGCCATTATACTCTGGCCACAGCCGATCAAGATTCTGCAAACTCATAACGCTGAAAATGTTTCTCTGCTAACCTTTGGCTTTTTCTTTCTCATGCAAATGGTGGCCGGTTTGCACGGCTACTTTCAAAAAGACAAAGCCCTGATGATCGGAATGTTCTTTTCCATGATCCCCTCGGGCTTGACCAGTCTGCTAATCATAATCTATGGCTAAGAACAAGGTGTTCGCAACCAAGTCGCTTGCAAAAAGCGACTTTTATTTTTTGTTTCTTCTACTATCATCAAAAAGTGAAACAGAATCTTCATTTCCTTTTTTTTGACGCAAATATGCGGCCACGCTTAATCCGGCTCTGGCACCCTCTCCCGCGGAAATAACAGCTTGTTTAAAAGGACTTTGGGTAGCATCCCCGGCGGCAAAAATACCGGGACAACTTGTTTTTCCCGCATTATCCGTTTTTATATAACCTTTTTCACCAACATCTATTAAATCTTTTAATCCAACAAAATCATCTATCATACTTTTCCAACCGATTTCAATAAAAACACCGTCCAACTCCATCTCTGAATTTTCCCGGGTTTTGTTATTAATTAATTCTACTTTTTCCAATTTTTCCTCTCCTTTAAAAGCGGTTATTTCCACAAAATCCTTTATTTCAATATTTTTCTTGTTTTTTACCGCTTTAATCAAGGTTTTTTCCGCCTTGTACTTTCCACTACGAACAAATAAATAGACTTTTTCGGCCAACTCGGCCAAATAATCAGCCGCGTCAAAAGCAGAATTTGCTCCTCCGACAACCGCCACTTTTTTATCTTTGAAAAAAGGTCCGTCGCACGTAGCGCAATAAGAAACTCCCCGTCCGGTCAACTTTTCTTCGTTCGGCACACCCAAATGTCGCTGTTTTAAGCCAAAAGCCAAAATAACACTGTCCGCCAAGTAATCTTCTGATTCTGTTTTCACTAAAAAACCATTATCTTTTTTTTCTATTTTTTTTACTGCGTTCATTTTTATCTCCGCTCCGGAGCTCTCGGCTTGTTCTTTGAACTTCATGGCTAATTCAGGACCTTTAATACTTTTATAACCGGGATAGTTTTCCACCTCCGTGGTTATGGCCATCTGACCGCCAATATCTTTGGTTAAAACCAAAGTATTCAGTCCGCGACGAGAAGTATAAATAGCCGCGCTCAGACCGGCGCAAGCTCCGCCGACAATAATTACCTCGTATTTAGGCATAAATTTTAAAAATTATTTATTTATTTCTAAACAAGAAACAAACTATTTGTTTGTTCTTTTTTGATTTTTTTGTTCTGCCAACCAGTAACGAAATATATGTCGCATAAATTCGCTTTTATTGGAAAAATGGTTTTTCTTCATTTGTTTATCCATCTCTCGACAAAGTTCTTCAGGCAGGGAAAGTGTGACAACACAACGCATAAAATTTATTTTTTATTGTATTACTTTGTATTACACATAGTAACATCAACATATTTTTTGTCAAACGGTTTTCCACAATAAAAAAACGGGCCTATTCGCCCGTTCAGATAAAATAATTTTTCATGTTTTTATTGATAAACCTTTTTCTCTTGGTAAACATCCAAAACATCATCCTTTTCAATCAAAGGTTGTCCTTTGAATTTTATTCCACATTCTTGATCTTTAACACAGTCTTTTACCTCTTGCTTCCCCACTTGCAAGGTTTCCACCTGGCCGGAAGTAATAAACTCATCACCTCGCAAAACAGCTACCTTGGCTCCGGGTTCTACCGAGCCTTTCAACACCTTTCCGCCAATAACCTGCAAATCATCTCCTTTTTTAAAACTGGCCAAAACCTGCACTTTTCCCATATCTTTTCTTACAATCTCCGCTTTTCTTAATTTTCTTATTCTTTCTTTGGCATCATCAATTAATTCGTAAATAATACTGTAGAGCTTTATTTCCACATCTTTTTCCTTGGCCAAATCCTCTACATTGGATGAAAGATGAACATTAAAACCATAAATTATCGATCCTGTGGCCTCGGCATTTAAAACATCACTTTCACCTACCGAACCCAAAGATTTATCAACAAACTTTATTTTAACATCTTTGGTTTCAATTTTTTTCAATGATTCCACTATAGCTTCTTGAGAGCCCAAAACATCCGTCCTTAAAATAAGATTCAGGTTTTGTTCTTGATTATCTTCCTCGTTTTCCTCGCATTCTTTTTTTATAAAACTTTCTTCTTTTTTTATCTTATATGACTTGGTTCGTTTGGCTTCTTTCGGATTGGCAACCACCTCCAAGATGTCGCCCACCTTGGGTGCTATTTTCAACCCCATGATCTCAGCTGGTTGCGATGGTCCGGCTTTTTCTATTTCCCGGCCTTTATAATCCCGCAAAACCTTTACTTTTCCATAAAAAATACCGTCAACCACCAAACAATCTCCTTTTTGTAAAGTCCCGTTTCTAACCAAAACCGTGGCAATCGGTCCGGCACCTTTATCCACATGAGATTCAATAATACTACCGTAAAAATCACCTTGCGGATTAGCCTGAAGTTTATCTTCCATAATTTCCGTAGTCAAAGCCAATTGATCCAAAAGTTTATCAATATTTTTTTCAAATTTGGCGGAAATAGGAACAAAAGGAACTTTACCTCCCCATTCTTCCGGCAATAAATTGTGATTAGCTAATTCTTGTTTGACTTTATCTTCATTAGCTTCCGGCAAATCAATTTTATTAACCGCCACGATTATCGGCACCCCGGCCTCTTTGGCTATTTTCAGTCCTTCAATGGTTTGAGGTTTAACACCTTCGGTAGCGGCCACGACCAAAATGGCTATATCCGCCACCTTGGCTCCGCGAGAACGCATGGCTGTGAAAGCTTCATGGCCCGGCGTATCTATAAAAGTTAATTTTTTACCTTTTTTACTGACTTGATAAGCACCAATATGCTGAGTAATCCCGCCGGCTTCTCCAGAAACAATATCGGTTTTTCTTATGGCATCCAAAAGTTTGGTTTTACCATGGTCAACATGGCCCATAACCACCACCACCGGCGCCCTGTATTCGGTTTCTTCCTGACCGGCGATTTTTTCCGCCACTTTTTTGGCTTTATCAAGCTCAACTTCTTTTTCCAAATTCACTTCTTCGGAATCAAAGCCCAAGTCTTCAGCCACAATAGCTGCAGTATCAAAATCAATTCTTTGGTTCATGGAGGCCATAATTCCATTTTTCATTAGTTCGGAAATAACCTCGGTCACCGGTAATTTTAATATTTCGGAAAAATCTTTTACCGTTAATACGCTGGGAATCTCCACCTGTTTTTTTTCCTTGGAATCTTCTTCATCCTTTTCCTCTTTTTGACTAATCTTTAAGTACTCTTGTTTTTGTTTTTCCCGATCTTCAAAATTTCTCCAAGCACGAATAATTTTAGTCGCCAGCTGATCATCCACTTTAATGGCTTTCTGCCCAATGTCAAAACCCAGCTCAGGCAATTTTCCCCTTAGCTCGTCTGTTTCCACTTTTAATTTTCTGGCCAATTCAGTTATGTTCATAAAAAATATTTTTTACCATCGTTTTTCTTTACTTTAATTAGTTTTATTCTATCAAATTTAGCAAAAAAGGTCAAGGACAGTCCAAGAAGCAACCCCTTTGATTAGTTTTAAGTGGTTTATTTTTGCACTTTTAGCCCATATAAACGGCTCTTGACAAAACATTTTTTTTACTGTAATATTAACAAATGGTTATTTTAGCACCACTCGACTAAAAATCTCTCTCCTCAAATTGGCCGAGTCTGCTAAATTAGCCATTTTTTGATTTTAAATAAATTGTAAGATACAATAAGAAAAATTATATATGCAATACTTTTTTATCCTCGGGCGACAGCCTCGCTTGTCCGCTGATGAGATCAAAATCAAGATCAGTAAAATCGATTCCAAAAGCACTCTGTTGAAAGAAACAGAACAATTTTTGATTTACCAAATCAACAAAGACATGGAGCCGGAAAAATTAAACAAGCTTTTGGCCGGCACGGTGAAAATCGGTAAAATCATAAAATCAACCGATAATTTTGATCCCAAAGAAATAAAAGCTCTTTTACCTGAGAACAAAGAAAAAGTTATTTTCGGCTTAAGTGCTTACGGACATAATTACAATATAAATAAAATCGGTTTAAATATAAAAAAGGAGTTAAAAAACCAAGGTCAAAAAGCCAGGTTTGTCAGCGCCAAAGCCTATCCTCTCAGTTCCGTGGTGGTGCAAAAAAATATTTTGAACAAAAACGGAACAGAACTTGTTTCTTTAAAAACCGCTGAACAAATTTTTTGGGGAAAAACTTTATCTGTTCAACCGTTTGCTCTTTTTTCCAAGCTTGATTTTGGTCGACCGGCACGCGATGACTATTCCGGAATGCTACCGCCAAAACTGGCTCAAATAATGCTTAATTTATCAAAAGCTAAACCAACAGACAAAATCCTGGATCCTTTTTGCGGTTCGGGCACGATTATTCAGCAGGCTTATTTTTTGGGGTTTAACCAAATCATTGGTTCTGACACCAACCCCAAAGCCATAAAAAGCTGTCAGCAAAACTTAAAATGGTTGGCCGATGAATTTAATCTGAACATAAAACCCAAAATCCTTAATCTGTCCGCCCAAAACCTGAGCGAAAAAATGGAGAACAGCTCCATAAACATCATTGTTAGCGAGCCTGATCTGGGCCCGCCGTTAAAAGGCCGTGAGACCTCGGGTCAACTCAAGGAAATAGCCGAACGGCTGGAAAGTCTTTATAAAAAATGCTTTGATTCTTTTAACCAAATTCTAGCTCAGAACGGAACAATAGTTTTTGTTTTTCCGGAATTTAAAACCAAAAAAGGTTCCATAAAATTAGATCTTGAAAAAATCTTAAAAAACAATTTTGAACTTAAAAAAACTTGGCTTTATACCCGGAAAGACCAACATCTGGCACGCCGTATTTGTTTGATTGAAAAAACCCCTTAATAACAATTTTAACCAAGAAAAAAAGAGGCCGATGTTGCCTCTTTTTGTGTTTTTGTCTCTTTTGAAAAAATCAGGACAAGAGCCAGAACCTCAAGTTCTTAATAACGCTCTTACCAAAAAACCAAGTAGCCTCCGCGTTTCCCTTTCTACTACATGTAAAGTGGAACATATCTTGTCCGGATTCTATCAAAATCTCCACCACAAAAATATCATTTTTAAGTCGAATATCAAACTGCCTGATAACGCCTGTTCCTGATAAGATATGGTGGGATGAAGTCCTGCCAAAATCAGAAAAATAACTTTCAAATTCAAAAACGATTCTCGGTTCTTTTTTCAAAAGCGCTCTGATTTTGTCGGTCTGACTGGAGTATCGGGATGTCAGCCAATGACCATTCTTATCAACCTCCCCCAAAACAACTTCACACTGATCTGCCAAAATCTCCAAACCTTGAAGAAAAACACTTTTACCCTTGTCCATTGGTGCCTCCTACTTGAGATTAAAGAACAAAACGACTTAAACACATTGTTGATGTTTATATAGATTTAATACATTATTAAGCTTTTGTCAAGCCCATAAATATCTTGTATTTTTTTGTTAATTTCAGTATAATCATAATATACTTATGAAATCCTAAAAACAAAGTTTGCAAGTGCTTTTTTCACTAATTATGCAGTAGGCTCGCCCCTGTTCGCATAAAAGGTGTTAGGCGAAATACCGCCATTTATTTATA
>Ga0209947_1000724_pt1 | contig 20226 bp, 25 predicted proteins | sample SalPonR2_B_D2_MG_FD_185706 | JGI IMG/M metagenome (GOLD analysis project Ga0209947, IMG submission 185706) | Salt pond soil microbial communities from South San Francisco under conditions of wetland restoration - Salt Pond MetaG R2_B_D2_MG... ... | reverse complement strand
ACTAAGTTGTAGACCAGCTCCCCGCGCAGCGCCGGGTCGGGGATCCGCTCGTCCGAATCCAGTATCTCCAGGCTGCGTTTCTTCAGCGCCGGGAACAGGGGCCGTGACTCAAGATAGCCGAGAGAGGCCTCGTTGCGTCCCTCCACCCACGAGAGCGCCCGTTCGCCTGCCACTTCCTCGAGCCAGATCCAGGGGTCGTCATCGGGCGTCTCAGCGCTCATCGTCTCTCCTGCCGGCAGCAGTGCCGTGACCGTCAGCACCGTCAGCGAAATCGCAACGAGTGCTGCCGTTCCCTGCGTGGCATTGCGCATGGGGCCACGTCTCCTCCGTACCGAAAAAAGGGCGCATCCTAACATCCCCGACGGCCGCCGGAGCGGCGTCTCAGCGTGGGCGCCGGAATACCAGGAAGTGCTGCTGGGGCAGGAAATCCTCGTTGCGGACGAACTCGAAGCCGGACGCCTCGAGCTCGCGCCGTGCCTGGGTCTCGCTCATCTTGTGCAGGCGCTTGATCGGCACCGAGGGGTCCTCGGCGCGGTATTCGACCAGCACCAGCAGGCCGCCCGGTCGCAGCGCGCGCAGCAGGCCCGCGGCCATCTCCCGCGGATGCGAGAACTCGTGGTAGGCATCCACGATCAGGGCCAGGTCGACGGCTGCCTCGGGCAGGTTCGGATCCGTGATGCTGCCCCGGACACCGCGGACGTTGTCCACGCCCTCCTCGCGCCCGCGCTCCTCGATGATGGCGAGCATCTCGGGCTGTATGTCCACGGCCAGGACCTCTCCCCCGGGGACGGCCGGCGCGATGCGGAAGCTGAAGTAACCGGTTCCGGCGCCGACGTCCGCGACCACGTCGTCCTCCGCCAGCGGCAGATTCCGCACCAGCAGATCGGTGCGCTCCTCCTGCTGCCGCGACGGCCGCTCCAGCCAGCCGGCGCCCAGGTGGCCCATGACATGGGAGATCTCCCGGCCCATGTAGAACTTGCCGATGCCGTCGCGGCTCGGAACCCCGTAGCGGTAGGGACCGTCGGCGGCCTGCTCCGCCGCGCCCGTGAGGGGCGTGCCGGGAAACAGGAACACGGCGGCTGCGAGTAACGCCGCGCCGAGGCGCGTGCGGGCTGCGTGCATCGTGGGGCTCCTAGCGTCTGCGCCCGATCCAGTCCGGGCGCTCGAGGCGGTGGATGACCACATCTATGTCCTTGATCCGCGTCTCGCCCCAGGGCCGCTCGCCGAGTTTCTCGGCAACCCGGATGGACGGCCGGTTGTCGGGATGGATCAGACTGATCACATGGTCGTGATCCAGATTGTCGAAACACCAGTCGAGTGCGGCCTCGGCTGCCTCCGTGGCGTAGCCGCGGCCGGCGTATTGCGGGCCGATGAGCCAGCCGATCTCGAAGCCGGGCCAGCCCTCGGGGTGGATGAAACCGACGCGGCCGAGGAAGGTGCCGTCCCGCCGATCTTCCACGGCGAACAGTCCGTAACCGCGAATCTGCCAGTGGCCGAGCATCCATGCGATCTGCCGCCAGGTCCCCTCCCGGTCGAGCGGACCTCCCATGTAGCGCATGTGCGCCTCGTCGGCATGCATTCCGGCGAGCGCGTCGAGGTCGCGTTCCCCGGGCAGCCGCAGCAGCAGTCGTTCGGTCTCGAGTCTCATCATCGTGGCCCTCCCCGGAGCAGCATAGGCGCGGAACGGGACCGCCGCCAGCACTGCTCCGCTATCCCGGCGGCCACTCCTCGCGGGTGATGGCCCAGCGCTCGTGATCCCGCCAGCGCCCACGGATCTTCAGATAGCGCGGGGAGTAACCCTCCAGCCGGAAGCCGAGGGCGCCGACCAGCCGCCGGGACGGTTCGTTGCCCGGCTGGATATTCGCCTCGAGACGGTGCAGCCGATGCACCCGGAACGCCCGGGTGATGACCTTGCGCATGCCGGCGCGCATGTAGCCGCGACCCGTCCAGGGGAGGAAGGCGTAATAGCCCAGGTAACCGCTGCGGAACACGCCCCAGACGATCTCGTTGACGTTGATGACGCCGGCGATGCGCTGATCCGGCGTCATCACGAAGTAGCCCAGGTTGCTGCCCTGCTGCAGCCGGTCGAGGTAGGCCCGGTAGCCGGCGAGGGAATCCGGCGCGACCACCCAAGGCCCGTGCAGGTCCCGGCTGAGCCGCACGGCGGTCAGGAATTCGCCGGCCATGCTCCGCTCCGGCCGCCGCAGGGTTATTGCCGGTTGCGGCTCGGGCTCCGGCTGCTGCGGGGCGGTCGCGCCCGGCCTATTTTGCATCCTCGATCATGCGCTGCATGGCCGCCTCGACCTCCGCGGCCACGTCCGCGAGCTCCGGCCGGTCCGACAGTTGCCCCAGCATCTCCTTCGGGCTCAGCAGGCCGATGCGGGTGCGGCCGTCCTGCTCGTAGACGGACACCCGGCAGGGCAGCGCCATGTTCATGCTCATGTCGCTGGCCAGCACCTTCTGCGCCTGCTGCGGGTTACATACTTCCAGCACGCGGCACTCGTTCTCGATGGGCGCTCCCTTTTCCTTCAGGGTCGCCTTCAGGTCGTAGATGTGCAGCACGCCGAAGCCGTGTTTCTTCACCGCCTCCTGCAGATCCGCGGTGGCCTGCTCGACGCTCTTCGACGATTCGGTGATCTGTTTCACGGGGCTCCTCCTTGCGTCCTTCTCTGCGGCCATTGAAACACGCGCCCGTGCGCCGCGGCACTACGTAGTGCTACCGGGGCCCGGGGTCGGGTCCGGGCCCGGGCGCAGCCCACCGGGGACCGTCGCAGACCGCCGTGGTGGCCGTTCCGGCCTCGCCCGGGCCGGGCTCTTGCGTCCCTGCGCCGGGGTCGCGGGAGCGCCAGCCGTCCAGCCAGGCCACGATGCGGTCGAGGTGCTCGAGGTCCTTCCTGACCCGGTAGGGCTTCATCTCGTACAGGCCGATGCCGTCTTCCGCCGCGCTCACGTACGCCTGGACGTCGCGCAGCGCCGCGATGACGGGGATCTCCAGCGATTCCAGGAAGCGCGTCAGCTTGATGAAGCTGCGGGTATTGCGGCGGATGCGGTTCGCGACCACCGCCACGTTGCGGCGCCGCCGGTCGACGCCGGCGCCGATCAGCAGCTCACCGATGAACCGGGCCGTGGCGTGGATATCGATCGCCGAGGGCATCACCGGGATGATCAGGCTGGTGGCGTCCCGGGTCAGCTGCCGCAGCGCGTCCCGGTCCAGGCCGGCCGGCGAGTCCACGATCAGCGTCTCCGTCTCCTGGGGCACGCGCAGCTGCCAGCTCTGCGTCGCCGCCATATTGCGTTTGTAGGCGGCGATGCCGTGCACCGGCGGCGCCTCCGCCGGCCTGCGTTCCAGCCAGCGGATGGCCGAGCCCTGGGGGTCGCAGTCCATCAGCGCCGGCCTCGGCCCACGCAGGGCGTAGTGGCTGGCGAGATTGGTCGCGAGCGTGGTCTTGCCGCAGCCGCCTTTCGTATTCAGGACGACGATCCTGTTGAGGCCGGGGCGCGTCGGGATGGTGAGCATGGGATGGGGGATGATGGCTCCGATGGCAGCGCAACGAACGCCCGACTATAGCGGAGGCGGGCGTGGGATTTCAGTGTCGGGCGTCGCCGCAACCGGATCGTCGTGTCGGCCGGGGCCGTCCGGCGCCCTCAGAGAGCGTTCTCAGAGGGCAATCCAGATGGTGCTGGCACGGGCCACGGGTTCGCCGTCCGCCGTATAGATGGCCGATCCCGCGTAATGTTTGCGCCCGGCCGTGCGGATGGGCCAGCCGGCGACGATGCAGGGTCGGCCGGCGGGCAGCGGCGCCGCGATCTGCACCGTTATGGTGCCGAGGACCACGGGAGCCGGATTGCGCCCCATCGCGCCGAAGCCGGAGGGGCAGTCCAGCGCCGACCAGAGATAGACGGGCTGTACGTGTCCGGACCCGTCGGCCAGCGCGTCCGCCGGCTGCCAGGGGGCCGCCACCCGGTGCGTGCCGGGAAGGGGGCCGGGGTAGATGCACAGTCCGCCGTCCGCCTGGCTGCGCGCCGGGCCGCAGACGAAACAGGTCGAGAAGGTGTGGGCCTCGAAGCCGAGATAATCCCGCGAAGCCGCCCGGGCCTCCTCCAGCGTCGGCGCCGGCGGCAGTTCGCCCTCGATCGCGCCCGGCCGCGCGCTCGCGATAACGGTCTCGCCGTCCAGGAGTTCGCCGGTCTCCCGGCCGGCGCGCAGCGTCAGGGGCCGGTCGAGGGGCGGCGGCCGGTGCAGGCGCACCTCGGGCGTACCCGGCAGGCGGATGCCCAGCAGCCCCGCGCTGTAGCCGCCGTTGCCCGACTCCGGCGGTCCGCAATAGCGGGCGCCGATGACGACCGTCTCCCGCCTCTCTCCGCTCCGCCCGCTCACAGCGACTCCAGGTAGGCGTCGGCCTGGCGGTCCGCCCGTTCCCAGGCGCCCCGCACGGGCGTGCAGCTCACCTCCGGAATGCCCGTGGGCTCCGCCCGGCCCAGGGGCTCCCGGTAGGGGATGGACCACTTTTCGTCAGCGATCAGGCTCGGCCAGAGGAACGGATTCCACCAGGGCCTGGCGGTGGCGCGGTAGAGTTCGGCCTCCGGCGCGCCGCATTCGATGCGGTACTGCATGAACAGCGCCACGCTGTCCGTGTAGTCGCGCCTCTCGTCCAGCGACTCCCGGTCCGCCCAGTGGCCGTCAGAGCTCTCCAGGGTGATCTCTGTGGCGAACCAGCCGAGACTCCAGCCGGCGATCAGCAGGCCGCCGCCGACGATAACCGCCGTGGTGAGCAGGAGTTCCCGGCGCTGCTGGCGGCGCTGGGTATCGCGCAGGCGGGCGGCGATGCGCGCGCGGCTCTCCCGGTCGCTCATGCCAGGCGGCTGCCGTCTGCCACCGGGCGGTCGGGCACCGCCAGCACCACGCTGCCGTCCGCCTGCACGAAGCCGGTCACCAGGCACTCGGACATGAACGGGCCGATCTGCTTGGGCGGAAAGTTGGTCACGGCCAGCACCTGACGTCCCACCAGCGCCTCGGGCTCGTACAGGTCGGTGATCCGGGCCGAAGAACGCCTGACGCCCACCTCGGCGCCGAAATCCACGGTGAGCTTGTAGGCCGGCTTGCGGGCCTCCGGGAAGGGTTCCGCCCGGGTGACCGTGCCCACGCGGAGTTCCACCTGCTCGAAATCCTGCCAGTCGATCTGCTTCATGGCGTCCGTTCGGGGTCCGACGAGCGCGGCTCTTTCTTGCGCCGGAACCCGAGCCGATGCCGCTTCGACTCCTGCACCAGCGTCTCCGGCGGCGTGGACGTGCGCCCGCCCGCGAGGGACGTGAGCCGCATCCGGATCATCTGCTGATCCATGAACTCGTAATGGGCGAGATCGACGAGCAGCCGTTCGCCGTCCCTGCGCGCGAGGCGCAGCTTGTCCTGGTCGACGACCTCCAGCGCGGCGATGTCGTCGCGCCACATCAGGACGTAGCCGACGCCGCCCTCCACCGGCCCCTCCACCCAGTCTGCGCCGAAGCGCAGCCGTGCGTTGCTGACCGAGCCGAACAGGGAGATGGCAGCGCCCAGGACGACCGAGGCGGCCGTCGTGATGAGCCCGGCGGCCCCGTCGCCGGTCAGCAGCAGCGCCACGCCGATGCCGACGACCAGTCCGGCGAGGCTGCCCGAGATGGTGGCGACGACGAGGCGCACCTTGTTCGGATAATAGACCGCGCTGACGACCTCGTCGGGCTCGAGTCTCGCGCTGTTTTTCTCCCCGGCCATGCCGCCGAGGATAACGGATGCCGATTCAGAACAGGTAGTGGTCGATCAGCAGCGCCGTGAACAGCGCCATGAGATAGGTGATGGACCAGGAGAAGGTGCGCATCGGCAGCGACGGGTCGTCGCTGACCTTCATGCGCCAGGCGTACCAGAGGAACACGCCGCCCAGCACCAGCGCGCTGGCGAGATAGAGCGGGCCGCTCATGCCCGTGAGCCAGGGCAGCAGCGTGACCATCACCAGCAGGATGGTGTAGAGCAGCACGTAGAGCCGGGTGAATTGCTCGCCGTAGGACACCGGCAGCATAGGGATTCCCACCTTCGCGTACTCGTCCTTGCGGGCGATGGCCAGCGCCCAGAAGTGGGGCGGCGTCCACACGAAGATGATCAGGAACAGGATCAGCGCGTGGGCGTGCACCTCGCCGGTGATGGCCGTCCAGCCGAGCACCGGGGGCGCGGCGCCGGCGGCGCCGCCGATGACGATGTTCTGGGGCGTCGCATGCTTCAGGAACACCGTGTAGACGACGGCATAGCCGATCAGCGAGCAGAATGTCAGCACCGCGGTCAGGGGATTCACCCCGAACCACAGAATGAGCATGGAAACCGCCGACAGCACGCCGGCGAAGGCGAACGCCTGGGGTTCGGAGACCGTGCCGGTGGGCAGCGGCCGGTGCTGGGTGCGGGCCATGACCGCGTCGAAGCGCGCGTCCAGGATCTGATTCACTGCGGCGGCACCGGCCGAGGCCAGGCCGATGCCGAGCGTGCCGAGGATGAGTGCGACCGGGTCCGGCAGCCCCGGCACGGCCAGGAACATGCCGACGATGGCGGTGAACACGATCAGCGCCACCACGCGGGGCTTGGTGAGCTCGTAGTAATCCCGCCAGTTGACGGGGCGGCTTCTCTCGAGTGTCTGTGCGTCAGTGTTCGGCATGCCGGACCAGATGGTTGTAGTTGAGCAGCGCCAGCAGCAGAAGGGCGGCGCCGGCGTTGTGGGCAGTCGCGAGTGAGAGCGGCAGTGAATAGTGAATGATACCTATACCGATCGCCAGCTGCACTGCCAGCGCTCCCAGCAGGAACGCCCCGGCCCGGCGCAGGGCCGGGGGGCGGCCGCCGCCCAGCGCCGCAAGCGCGAGGCCGCCTAGGACTACCGTGATCACCAGGGCGCCGATGCGATGGACATAATGGATGGCGGTGCGTGCCGGGCTGTCCAGGATGCCGCCCTCGTAGTCGATGCCGAGGCCGTGCCAGGGCCGGAAGCCCTCGGCGAAATCCATCTCCGGCCACCACTGGGTCTGGCAGGTGGGGAAGTCCGGGCAGGCCAGGGCGGCGTAGTTGGTGCTGGTCCAGCCGCCGAGGGTGATCTGCACGCCGAGCAGCACGAGCCCGGCCAGCGCCAGCGTGCGCAGCCGGCGCGGGGCGCTGACCATCGGCCCGACCGACCCCGATCTGAGCACGCCCAGCGTCAGCCAGAACAGCAGGCCCAGCGTCGTCAGGCCGCCCAGCAGGTGCAGCGTCACGATGAACGGCTTCAGCAGCAGCGTCACGGTCCACATGCCCAGCAGCGCCTGGGCGACGAGGACGCCTGCCAGCGCGAGGGGCAGGCGCACCGGCTGCGCCGGGTCACGCCGGTTGGCCCAGGCGGCCGCGGCGATGGCGAATATCATCAGGCCGAGCGCGCCCGCGAAGTAGCGGTGGATCATCTCCCGCCAGGCCTTGCCGTGGTCCACCGGCCGCTCCGGGAAGGCGCCGGCGGCGTAGTCGAGCTGCTCGGCGGTCTTCGGCACGGTCAGCGTGCCGTAGCAGCCGGGCCAGTCCGGGCAGCCGAGGCCGGCGTCGGTGAGCCGCACCCAGGCACCGAGCACGACCACGCAGAGGGTCAGCACGGTCGCCGCCGGAACGAGCACGCGGTAGATTCTTGCCGCTCTGTTCATGAGCCTGTCCTTATGGGCCTGGTTGTCCTGTGCCGGGGTTCATCCGATGCGCGAGATCTTCAGCAGCTTCTTCAGGTCGTCCTTGATGTCTTCCGGGTCCGCATCGGTGGGGAAGCGCATAATCAGGTTGCCGAGGGGGTCGATGAAATAGATCGCCGCGTCCCGTGACGGCAGCGCGTCGGCCAGTGCCGGGTTGTCGTCGAGTGCGGCGCTGACCAGGCCGGCCTGGGTGCGCTCCAGCCAGTCCGCTCCCGGCGGCTCTTCGCCGGAGAGGTAGAGCCGCTCCACCCGGTCGGCCTCCGCGCCCAGCGCCAGCCGGATCTGGCGGATCTTGATGATCTCCTGGCGGCAGGTCTCGCCGCAGGAGTCCGGGTTCACGTAGAGCATGGTCCAGTGATGGCGCCATCCTTCCGGCGAGATGCTCTCGCCAGCCAGCGTCTCGATCGGCACCTCGGGCAGTACCACCAACGGCTCCATCAGCGTGCCGTGGTTGGTCTGACCCGGCGGACTCCACTCGTCCACGCCGTAGTAGAGGTACATGGCCAGGGCCAGCGGCCCCAGGAAGATCACCGCCAGCAGGAGGAATTGCAGGCGGCCGCGCCGTCGCTGCTTCTGTTCGTTCATTTCTGTTCGTTCAGCCCTGTTCGTTCAGCCCTGTTCGTTCATTTCCGCTCGTTCATTCGGCCGTCGTCTCGCCCTAGCCGGCGGCCCGGCGAGTCGTCGTCACGCGCGGCCCGCGGCCGCCGCCTGACGTTGACCACCACGTAGATCACCGCCAGCGCCGTTGCCAGCGCGAACCACTGCACCGCGTAACCCAGGTGCCGGGTCGCAGGCAGTCCGCCCGGCTCCCACTCCCGCCGGAATCCATCGGCGGCCTGCGGCGAGAGCAGCAGTACCCAGGGCTCCACGGGTTCCGCCAGCGCTGCGGCCAGCTCCGGGATGTCCGGGAACTGCCGCACCGACGGCCACGGCCCGGCGGCAACGTCGCCGCCGCCGAGGTCGAGGCCTGCGACCGGCAGGTGGCCGACGCGGCCTTCGATCCGCCGTGTCTCCTCGCCCACCCCGATGTCGGCGGCGGGCCGGCGACGGGCATCCTGGGCGATCCAGCCCCGGTTCACCAGCAGCACGCCGCCGCCTTCGAGCCGCAACGGCGTGATCACGAAGAACCCGTTGCGGCCCCGGCTCACCATATTGTCGATCAGGAACTGGCGCTCGGCGTCGTAACGGCCCAGTGCAGTCACCGGCCGGAAGCGGTCCCCGTCGTCTCCGGTCACCGCGTCGGCGGCGATGGGCTCGGCGGAGGCCGCGTAGGCCTGCTCCAGTCCCGTCTTGTATTCATAGCGCGAGAGCTGCCAGACGCCCAGGCCGATCAGCAACGGCATCAGCGCCGCGGCCAGCAGGGTAGGCACCAGCGCCGGCCGGAATTCCCTGCGCGTGTCATCGACGTCGCTCATCGCCTGTCCATGGACACGCCCGCTCCTGCGGCGTTCCGCCGCGTTCCTCGACATCGCCTGACCGGAAGGCGGCCTCCCGACCGGACCGCTATACTTGAGCGTCCGACGACAGCCCACATATCGAACCTATGAAACTTCTCGTCATCCTGATCCTCGGCGGGATCATCGCGAGCCTCGGCTCCGGGCTCTTCTACCTGGTCAGCGACAAGGACGGCTCCGGCCGTCTGGTGAAGGCGCTCACCTGGCGCATCGGCCTGTCCGTGGTCCTGTTCCTCTTCCTCATCGTCGCCGGGCTCAACGGCTGGATCGCGCCCAACGCCTGATCGAGCCCGACCGGCGCCGGCCGCTTCCGCCTATAGCCGCCGGCTGATGCCGGTCATAACCACCGGCCAATGCCGGTCATAACCAATAGACGAAGATGTAGAGGCCCAGCCAGACCACGTCCACGAAGTGCCAGTACCAGGCGGTCGCCTCGAAGGCGAAGTGGTGCTTGGCGGAGAAGTGGCCGCGTACCACCCGCAGGAAGATCACGGTCAGCATGATCGCGCCGATCGTCACGTGCATGCCATGGAAGCCCGTGAGCATGAAGAACGTCGAACCGTAGATGCCAGACTCCAGCGTCAGGTTCAGGTCCCGGTACGCGTGCACGTACTCGTAGGCCTGCAGCCCGACGAACACGTAGCCGAGCAGGAACGTCAGCGCCAGGAAAAGGGCGGTCATGCCCCGGTTCCCCTCACGGATGGCGTGATGCGCGATGGTCACGGTCACACTCGAGGTGAGCAGGATGGCGGTGTTGATCAGCGGCAGGCCGAGTGCGCCCATCTTCCGGAACTCGCCGCCCATTTCGGCAGGTCCGTTAGTGGGCCAGGTGTCCTCGAAGCCGGGCCACAGCAGCAGGTTGGTGAAGAAGTTGTTGCCCTCGCCGTCCAGCCAGGGCAGCACGAAGGAGCGGGCGTAGAACAGCGCGCCGAAGAAGGCGGCGAAGAACATCACCTCGGAGAAGATGAACCACATCATCCCCATGCGGAAAGACTTGTCCACCTGGGCGTTGTAGACGCCGCCCTCGCTCTCGTCGATGACGTCGCCGAACCAGCCGAACAGCATCACGACGATGACGCCGATGCCCGCAAACGTGATCCAGCTGCCGATGTCCGAGCCGTTCAGCCACATCGATACCCCGACCATGAGGAGGAAGAGGCCGACGGAGCCCACCACGGGCCAGTGGCTGCCGTGAGGTACGTAATAGCTGTCTTTGGTCTGTGCCATGGGTATGTCCCGCTGTCTTTACTGGCTGTCTTGTTATGAGCCGGGTTGCGGTTGACGCTCAGTCGTCTGCCGCAGCCACCTGTTGTTCGGTGTCGAACAGGGTATAGGAAAGCGTCACCGTGTCGATGTGGGCGGGCAGCGCCCGGTCGACGATGAACCGCACCGGCATGTCCCTGCCCTGCTGAGCCTCGAAGGGCTGGTTGGTGAAGCAGAAGCACTCCGTCTTCGTGAAATGCCGCGCGGCCACCGGTGGCGACACGCTGGGCACGGCGCGGCCGACGGTGCCGTGATCCTGCAGGTTCTTCGCGAAGAAGGTGGTGTCGTAGAGCTTGCCGGGATGCACCTGCATCTTGGTGACGGTGGGCTCGAACTCCCACGGGCCCCGCTGGTTGACCGTGGCGACGAACTCCACCGTGATCAGCCGGTTCTCGTCGGGCTGCTCGGTGACCGTCACGGCTTCGGCATTCGTGCGGCCGCCGAGGCCGGTGATCTCGCAGAACACGTCGTACAGCGGCACCAGCGCGAAGCCGAAGCCGAACATGGCCACGGTCATCACCAGCAGCTGCCAGGACAGGCCCCTGTGGTCCCGCTTGCCGTTGTCTTCCGTCATGGGCTAGCTGCCTCCCTGGCTGCGCAGATACTCGACGAATATGAAGCCGGCGTAGAACCCCACCGCCACCACCGCCAGGATGACGGCGTTGCGCAGTGCCTTGCGGCGCTGTTCGGGCTTGCGTTCATCCACGGGCGCTTACTTGACCTCCGGCGCCTGGTCGAAGGTGTGATACGGCGCCGGCGAGGGCACCGTCCACTCCAGGCCCTTCGGATTGTCCCAGACCTCCGCCGTGGCAGGCTTGCCGCCGCGCGCGCAGGAGACGACGATCCAGACGAACAGCAGCTGGGACAGGCCGAAGCCGAAGGCCCCGACCGTCGCCAGCAGGTTGAAATCGGCGAACTGGGTGGCGTAGTCGGGGATGCGGCGCGGCATGCCGGCGAGTCCCACGAAGTGCATCGGGAAGAAGGTCACGTTCACGAAAATGGTGGTGAGCCAGAAGTGCCACTTGCCCAGCGTCTCGTTGTACATGTGCCCGGTCCACTTCGGCAGCCAGTAGTAGGCGGCCGCCATGATGGCGAAGATGGCGCCCGGCACCAGCACGTAGTGGAAGTGGGCCACCACGAAGTAGGAGTCGTGATACTGGAAGTCCGCCGGCACGATGGCGAGCATCAGGCCGGAGAAGCCGCCGATGGTGAACAGGAACAGAAAGGCGATGGCGAACAGCATCGGTGTCTCGAAGGTCATGGAGCCCCGCCACATCGTCGCCGTCCAGTTGAAGATCTTCACGCCCGTCGGCACCGCGATCAGCATGGTGGAGAACATGAAGAAGAGCTGGCCGGTCAGCGGCATGCCCACCGTGAACATGTGGTGCGCCCAGACGATGAACGACAGGAACGCGATGCTGGCCGTGGCGTACACCATCGAGTCGTAGCCGAACAGCGGCTTGCGGGAAAACGTGGGGATGATCTCCGAGACGATGCCGAAAGCCGGCAGGATCATGATGTACACCTCGGGATGGCCGAAGAACCAGAAGATGTGCTGGAACATCACCGGGTCGCCGCCGCCGGCCGCGCGGAAGAAGCTGGTGCCGAAGAACTGGTCGGTCAGCAGCATGGTCACCGCGCCGGCCAGTACCGGCATCACCGCGATCAGGAGATAGGCGGTGATCAGCCAGGACCACACGAACATGGGCATCTTCAGCAGCGTCATGCCCGGCGCACGCATGTTCATGATGGTCACGATGATGTTGATCGCGCCCATGATGGAGGAGATGCCCATCAGGTGGACGGAGAAGATCAGCAGCGGGAAGGCGTCGCCGGTCTGCAGCACCAGCGGCGGGTACATGGTCCAGCCGCTGGCCGGCGCGCCGCCCGGCACGAACAGCGTGGCCAGGAGGATGGTGAAGGCTGCCGGCAGGATCCAGAACGACCAGTTGTTCATGCGCGGCAGCGCCATGTCAGGCGCGCCCACCATCATGGGGATCATCCAGTTGGCCAGACCGACGAAGGCCGGCATGACCGCGCCGAAGATCATGATCAGCGCGTGCATCGTGACCATCTGGTTGTAGAAGTCCGGGTTGACGAACTGCAGACCCGGCTGGCCCAGCTCTGCCCGGACGATGAGCGCCATGGCGCCGCCCACGAAGAACATGAGCAGGCTGAACACCAGGTACATCGTGCCGATGTCCTTGTGGTTCGTGGTGAACAGCCACCGCCGGATGCCGGTCATCTCCGGACCGTGATGGTGGTCGTCGTGGTGTAGCGCGTCGGTTGCACTGCTCATACGGATGGCTCCTGGTTTCCTGCCGGGGCTCCGCTCGGCCCCCGGCGCTCGTTCCTGTCTGTCCTGCTGCGGCTCCGGTCCGAAAGCCCGGCGCTCATTCGGCCCCTGCTGCGGCCAGCTTCGGGCTCACGCCCTGCTCTTCCTGGCGGGCGGCGACCCAGCCCTCGTATTCGGCCTGATCGAGCACCTCGACGACGATCGGCATGAAGCCGTGATCCTTGCCGCAGAGTTCGGCGCACTGGCCGCGGTACACGCCGGGCTCCTCCGCCCGGAACCAGGCCTCGTTGATGAAGCCGGGGATCGCGTCCTTCTTGATGCCGAAGTCCTTCATCCACCACGCGTGGATGACGTCGTTGGAGGTGATCAGCACCCGGACCTTGGCGCCGACCGGCACCACCATGGGGTTGTCCACCTCGAGAAGGTAATTCGGCACGCTGGACGGGTCGATGCCCGAGCCGAGCCGGCGCGCCTCGTTGCTGGAGCGCGCGAGGTTCGAGTAGAACTCCACACCCTCGTCCAGATATTCGTAATGCCACTTCCACTGGTAGCCGGTGATCTTCACCGTGATGTCCGGGTTGCGGCTGTCCTCGATCTTCACCAGCGTCTCTGCCGACGGGATGGCCATACCGATCAGGATGCCGATGGGGATGACGGTCCAGACGATCTCCGCCTTCGTGGAGTGGGAGAACTTCGCCGCTTCCACGCCCCGCGACTTGCGGTGCAGGACCAGCGCGACGATCATCCAGCCGAACACGAACACCGCGATGGCGCAGCACACCAGGAAGATGAGCATGTGCAGGCCGTAGATGTCGCGGCTGACCTCGGTCACGCCCTGGGGCATATTGATCTTCGACTCGGCCAGCGCGGCCGCCGAAGCCGACAGGGTCAGCAAGAAGAGGGAGATTTTTCGAATCATCGGTCTGTTATCCTGCCGGCCGCGGCCGGTGTGCTCGTCCTGTCACGGTTGCGCATCCTGCCGCGCACCGCGGTTGTCCTCCGGCGCCGCTGCCGGCTCCGCCAGTACCCTTTTCAATCTGTCGCCGAGCCCCTGGCGCTCCGCGTCGGTCAGGAACTCGCCGACCGCGCACCAGCAGCCATGGGCGCCGATCTCCAGCCTGCCGGGCGCGCCGGCGCGCCGGCCACCGGCATAGCGCACCCTCGTCCAGGCCCGCAGGAAGCGCTGGTCCCGACGTTCCCGGCCCCGCAGGCGGCTGACGACGACCTCGTCCGGCCCGACGTCGATCAGGTCACGGTCGCGGCCGCGCCGCATGCTCAGCCAGAGCGCCGCGCCGAGCCCGGAAAGTTCCAGTCCGGCCATCGGCAGCACCGGCCAGTAACCCATCGCCGCGAAGCCACCGGCGACCGTCATGGAGACCGCCAGAATCGAGACGAAAAAGAGCGTTGCCGTGCGGGAATCCAGAGAACAATTCGGCTTCAGTTCGAAGCGGTGCAACTGGATAGATCCTGCAGCTGATCCTGAATTTCCCTGGTTCTCGGTACCCCGGTCCGGACCCGCCGGATCGGGGACTCGGGAGTCTAAAGAAACGGCCTTCGGGGTGCAACTGCGCAAGTGGCTTTCCATGTCAAATTAATGTTGTTAAATCAGGGTATTGCGGCAAACGGTCGCCGACCTCCCTGAACTTCCGTGTTGTTTCGATTATCAGGGCGCCCATCCGGCGTGCAAGAGACCGGGTCAGGACGTCTCACGTGCGTCTCATTATCTGTCGCGGACTGATCCGTACCGCGCCGTCGGCATCGGCCCCGGGCAGCCCGCTGCCGCCCCAGCAGTGGCCGTAGACGAGCTCGAGGGTCAGTGGCAGGCGCCCGTCCTGCCGCCGCACGCCTTCCCAGGCCTCTGCGAGGCGACGGAAGCGCGCGGGCGTCGTCAGCCCCCGGCTGCGGCCGGCCAGCGTATTGCGGGCGCCCGCCGCGGTCAGGTCCCGCCACAACGCGGCGGGCTCCGCATAGGTCACCGTGAGGTGCTCGACGTCCAGTACCGGGTCGCGCAGGCCGGCGCGCACCAGCGCATCGCCCAGGTCGTGCATGTCCGGGAACGACTGCACGTGCTGCCCGGTGTCCACCGCCCGCCAGGCTTCGCGCAGCTCCCGGAAGCTGTCCGGACCCAGGCTCGCGAAGGTGAACAGGCCCTCCGGGCGCAGCACGCGGGCGGTCTCCGCCAGCGCCGGCGCCGGATCGGCGAACCAGGGCAGCAGCAGGTTGGCGAACACCATGTCGAAGACCCGGTCGCGAAAGGGCAGGCGGGCGGCATCGCCGGCTACCTCGTCGCGGCGGGCGAAGCGGCCATGGCTGCGTCGGGCCGCCGCGAGCCGGGCCGGGGAGAGGTCCAGCGAGACCACGCGGCAGCCCCGGTAGCGGCGCGCGAGTTCCGCCGAGGCGCGCCCGGTCGACGCGCCGGCGTCCAGCACCCGGCGCGGCCGGCTGGCGGTGAGCGTCAGCCGGGAGAGCAGTTCCTCACGGGTCCGGGCCGACAGGAAGTCGTCCGCTCCGGCCACGCTGGCGTCGGTGCGGCGGCGTATCTCCCGGCGGCGCGGGGCGGTGGCGTCTGGTCGGTCGGGCGCGTCCATGAGCCCGGGGAGCTTACGCCAAAAATGCCCGCTGCCGGCAGAAAGCCCGGCTGCTCCGGCGCGTGCGGGCCCGCACACTGGAGCCATGACACGTTGCCGGGCAGCGCTCGATTTCCTGGCTCGCCTGCTGTTCCCGCCGCGCTGCGCGCTGTGTGGCGAGCTCTGCGGCGACCGACACCGCGAGCAACGCCCCGGGCCGGATCTCTGCGTCGGCTGTCTCGGCGACCTGCCCCGGATCGCCGGCGCCTGCCGCCTGTGCGCCGAGCCGCTGCGCGCGGGCACGCTGTGTATCGCCTGCCGGCGGCACCCGCCGCCGATCGACCGGACGCTGGCTCCGCTGCACTACGCCTTCCCGGCAGACTGGCTGCTCACCGAGCTGAAGTTCAACGCCCGCCTCTGGCACGGGCCGCTGCTGGCCGGGATCGTCGCCGCAGCGCTGGACGCGGAGCCGTCGTCCAGGCCCGGCCCCGGGGCGGTGCTGATCCCGGTGCCGCTGCATCGCCGGCGCCTGGCGGCCCGGGGCTACAACCAGGCGCTGGAGATCGCCCGGCCGCTGGCCCGGTACCTCGGTTGCCGCCTGGCCGGGGACCTGGTCGTTCGCAGCCGTCCCACCCGTGAACAGTCGTCCCTGAGTGCGCGGGCGCGGCGCCGCAACGTGGCCGGCGCCTTCCGGCTGCAGCGCCCGGCGGACTTCGAGCATGCCGTGATCGTGGACGACGTCGTCACCACCGGCGCGACCACGCGGGAGATCGCCGCGCTGCTGCGGGACGGCGGCTGTGCCCGGGTCAGCGTGGTGGCCGCGGCGCGGGCCGCTCAGCGGAACAGGTAATCCAGCGCGATACCGATGAACACCATCATGCCGATGTAGTGGTTGTTCAGGAATGCGCGGAAGCAGGCGGCGGTGTCCCGGTCGCGGATGAGGTGCTGGTGCCAGGCCATGAAGCCGGCGGCCAGCGCCACGCCCAGGAAGTACCAGAGACCCATGGAGAGGCGGGTGCCCATCAGCACGAGCCCCAGCAGCATGAGGCCCTGCAGCGCGCCGATGATGAACCGGTCGGCGTCGCCGAACAGGATCGCCGTCGACTTGATACCCACCTGCAGGTCGTCCGGCCGGTCGACCATGGCGTACATCGTGTCGTAGATGATGGCCCAGATCACGGTAACGGCGAACATCAGCCAGGCGATCTCCGCTATCTCGCCCGTCTGCGCGGCGAACGCCAGCGGGATGGCCATGGCGAAGGCCGCGCCCAGCACGAGCTGGGGCACCGAGAGGATGCGTTTCACGAACGGGTAGACGATCATCAGCACGGCTGCGGCCGCCGCCACCACCCGGGAGAGGGGATTCAGCAGGGTGACCAGGCCGATGGCGATCAGGCCCAGGCCGACGAACAGCAGGGCCGCCTCGACCACACTCACCTTGCCGGTGGCCAGCGGCCGCTCCCGGGTGCGGGTCACGTAGGGGTCGAAGCCCCGGTCGGCGATATCGTTGATGATGCAGCCGGCGCAGCGGGTGACCACGACGCCGGCCATGAAGATGGCGAAGATGACCTCGTCCGGGCGGCCGTCGCCGGCCACCCACAGCGCCCACAGCGTGGGCCACATCAGCAGGTAAAAGCCGATGGGCCGGTCCAGGCGCATCAGCCGCGCATAGACCCCGAGCTGGGAGAGCAGCACCGGGAGGAAGCCGGGGCGGGTACCGTCCGCTGCCCGGGCCTGCCCGCGGGAAGCGGCTCCGGTCCTCACAGCGCCGCGCCCTCCGGTGCCGCGAGACTGGCGGGGAAATATTCGACCACCAGGATCGGCGCGCCGGTCACCCGGATGACCGAGCGCCGCGCGAACAGCCGCCCGGCCGGCATGCGCTCGGGCAGGGCCGGGTAGCCTCGCTCGCCCGGCTCGAAGACGGCGTAACGGAAAGGCTCCCGGCTCACCTCGCCCAGGCGGGCCAGCGCCTCTCCCAGCGGGCGCTCGCCCAGGGCGGCCAGGCTCGGGAAACGCTCCAGGGTGGCCGCCGGGATGATGCTCGAGGCCACCACGAGTTCGCCGGCGGCGCCGCCCATGCTGATCTCGCGGACCAGGGCCTCGCCGGCATCGCCGTCGAGCAGCACCCGCTCCTCCCCGTCCAGCCGGCGGCGGCCCTCGGCGTGCACCGCCAGCCGGAAGCTCGCCGGCTGGAAGGACCGGATCCGGGGCGTCAGCAGGCCGTGATCGGCAAGCCAGCCGATCAGGCCGACGGGCACCGCGGCCGGGATGGTCTCGGACCAGCGGCCGTCGCCCGTGGCTTGTTCTTTACCGGGAAGCATGGGATGCAGAGTGTAGACGAGATCGCGCTCCATGACAGGGCAGCACCGCGGTCCCGGCGTCGTCAGACACTGCCATAGCGGCTCGCGCCACCGAGCCAGCGCTGGATGACGGCTTCGGCGTCCGCCGGCGAGACGGCCGCGGCTGCGAGCTGCACCTTGGGCATGAGAGCGGCGTCGCGGCTGAGATCGGCGATGCGCAGCTGCATGGCGCCGGTCTGCCGGGTGCCCAGCACCTCGCCGGGCCCCCGCAGGCGCAGATCCTCCTCGGCCACCACGAAGCCGTCGCCGGTCTCGCGCAGCACGGCCAGGCGCCGCCGCGCCATCTCCGACAGCGGCGGCCGGTACATGAGCAGGCACGTGCTCTCCCGGCTGCCGCGTCCGACCCGCCCGCGCAGCTGGTGGAGCTGGGACAGGCCCATGCGCTCGGCGTTCTCCACGATCATCAGGCTGGCGTTCGGCACGTCCACTCCCACCTCGATGACCGTGGTGGCCACCAGCAGCCTGAGCTCGCCGGCCTTGAACGCCTGCATCACGGCCTCCTTTTCGGCCGGCTTCATGCGGCCGTGTACCAGCCCCACGGGTATGTCGGGCAGCGCCTCGCCCAGCATCCGGTAGCTGGCCTCGGCGGCCTGGTAGTCGAGCTGCTCGCTCTCCTCCACCAACGGGCACACCCAGTAGGCCTGGCGGCCCTCGGCGCAGGCGCGTCGCACCCGCTCGATGACCTCCTCGCGGCGGGTCTCGGGCAGCACTACCGTGGTCACCGGCCGGCGGCCCGGCGGCAGCTCGTCGATGACCGACGTATCGAGGTCGGCGTAAGCCGTCATGGCGAGCGTCCGCGGGATGGGCGTGGCCGTCATCACCAGCTGGTGCGGCCGGGCCACGCCCTGCTCGCCTTTCTCCCGCAGGGCGAGGCGCTGGTGCACGCCGAAGCGGTGCTGCTCGTCGATCACCACCAGCGCGAGATTGTCGAAGGCGACCGATTCCTGGAACAGGGCGTGAGTGCCGATGACCATCGCCGCGCTGCCGTCGGCGATGGCGGCCAGTGCCTCGCGCCGCACCGCGGAACGGAGGCTGCCGGTGAGCCAGACCGGCCGGATGCCCAGCGGCTCGAGCCAGGCCCGGAAGCTCTTGTAATGCTGCTCGGCGAGCAGCTCCGTCGGTGCCATGAGGGCCGCCTGGCACCCCGCCGCGATGGCCTTCAGGCAGGCAGCGGCCGCGACCACCGTCTTGCCCGAGCCGACGTCGCCCTGCACCAGGCGCAGCATGGGGTGGGGCCGGGCGATGTCCGCCGATATCTCTGCCAGCACTCGTTCCTGGGCGGCAGTCAGGCGGAACGGCAGGCTGTCCAGGAACCGCCGCGCCAGGCCGTCGCCGTCCGTCAGCGCCGGCGCCAGCTCGTCGCGGATGCGATGGCGCAGCCGCCTCAGGCTCAGGTGGTGTGCCAGCAGCTCCTCGAAGGCCAGGCGCTGCTGGCAGGGGTGGTCGCCGGCGGCGAGCTCTGCCAGGTTCACGCCCCGCGGCGGCCGGTGCAGGTATTCCACCGCTTCGGTCAGCGTCGGCAGGTCCGTGCGCTCCAGCACCTGACGCGGCACCAGTTCGGTGGGCGCCTCCCGACGCATCATGTCCAGGGCCTCCGCGACCAGACGACGCAGGCGGCCCTGCTGCACGCCCTCGGTGGTCGGGTACACCGGCGTCAGCCTGTCCTCCACGGGTACCGGTTCCTCCGCGCCCAGCAGCCGGTACTCGGGATGCACCATTTCCTTGCCCGCCGGGCCGGAGCGGACCTCGCCGTAGCAGGCGATGCGCGAGCCCCTGGCCAGGCGTGCCTGCTGCGAGCGGGAGAAATGGAAGAAGCGCAGCGTGAGCTGGCCGCTGCCGTCGGTGATGCGCACCAGCAGGGACCGCCTGCCCCGGTACACGGTTTCCGAGAGCAGAATGTCGCCCGCCACCAGCACCCGTTCGCCGTGCCGGGCGGAGCCGATTCGGGTGACCTGCGTGCGGTCCTCGTAGCGCAGCGGCAGCAGGAACAGGAGATCCTCGACCGTATCCGCGCCGAGGCGGGCGAGCTTCTCGGCCAGCGCCGGGCCGACGCCTTTCAGCGCCGTCAGCGGCGAGCCGAGGCCCGGGCTCGCGGAGGCGCCGGCGTCCCGGTTCACGGCATGCTGGTGCCGTGAATAAGGATGGCGTCCGCCTCTACGTCGACCCCTTTCGGCAGCGCGGCCACGCCGACGGCGGCCCGGGCGGGATACGGCTCGTCGAAGAACTCGGCCATCACCTCGTTCACGGTGGCGAAGTCCGCCATGTCGGTGAGATAGATGGTGAGCTTCACGGCATCGGCGAGACTGCCGCCAGCCGCTTCCGCGATGGCCGTCAGGTTGCGGAACACCTGCCGCACCCGGTCGGCGAACTCGCCCTGCACGATCTGCATGGTGGCGGGGTCCAGCGGAATCTGGCCCGAGACGTAGACGACGCCGCCCGTCTCGACTGCCTGGGAATAGGTGCCGATGGCGGCCGGTGCGGCCGGTGTGACCACGTGTTTCTTCTGCATGCTTCCTCCGGTCAGGCGCAGTCGCGGGTGACTTTGATGACGCTGGGCATCTTGCGGATGCTGC
>Ga0209947_1000723_pt1 | contig 20242 bp, 17 predicted proteins | sample SalPonR2_B_D2_MG_FD_185706 | JGI IMG/M metagenome (GOLD analysis project Ga0209947, IMG submission 185706) | Salt pond soil microbial communities from South San Francisco under conditions of wetland restoration - Salt Pond MetaG R2_B_D2_MG... ... | reverse complement strand
CGCCGATGGTACTGCACGGGAAGCCGTGTGGGAGAGTAGGACGCCGCCGAAATATTTTTATAGAAAAAGCCCCTGACTCTCCACTGGAAAGCTCAGGGGCTTTTTTATTTTCTCTTTATCTTAATGACTTAGTGCTTCAGTGCCTTTAATTTTTGTCATTCCGAGGAGCGCAAGCAACGAGGAATCTTGTTTGTTAAAGATTTCTCGCTATCGCTCGAAATGACAAAACCGGATGAATCGCCTCAGCCCCCCAGCCCCTCAATGCCTTTTCCTACCGTTTTAAATAAAAACTGTTGTCAGTTGGCAGCGGTTGCTTTAAGATCATATAAATCGAATAAATCGAATATTTATATGAACGAGCGCGTACTTATTAACCCAATCATTGTTGTTCCGGCAAGCCGTGCTTTTTCAAAGCCTGAAAACCAAATTAACGTTTAACTTTGCCTTCTTCTTGCTGATCGCCATTCTGTTGACCGACTTCGTGGTGATTCGGATTGTCGAGAAAAGGCTGATCCAGGATCGGATCGAAAAGGGCGGGCAATTTATCGCAGAGATTGCCGGAGATTTTTTTGAAAATCCGATTAAACGCCAACCCCGAAATACAGCCGCCATTGATCGCCTTGTGGGGGCTTCTAAGCCGTGGGTGGCCTATGCGCTGGTTACCGTCAAAAAACGGGAAATCGTAAAATATGGTACGCTGCCCGATGATATTTCAATGGATATGGAAAAGATAAAAAAGTGCGCGGGCCCGGCCGAAGGGTCCCAATACGCGCTTTTAGGCAAAACCTGGGGGGTTTTTTGGAAACAGAACAAATATGTCGCCCTCTCAGAGCCGTATCTAAAATCTCAACCGGCAGGCGCAGCGACGGTTGTCATAAGGCTCGACGATATCTATTCGAACCTGCGGGAATCCCAAAAAATCATTATTTTTTACTGTCTTGCCAATCTTTTTGTCCTCCTGTTTATCAGCATGCTCAGATTGTCCAGGCTGGTGGTTCGGCCGATCCATCGGTTTATTCGATTAACCGAGGATGTGCACTCAACCGATCAGTTCCCGGATTATCCCGGCAAGCGCAATACGGAGTTCAACCAGCTCTCAAATGCCATTCACCAGATGGCCCGGCGGATTGAGGCCGATAAAGAGAGAATCGAGGAGTCTTTGCACTCGCTCGAGAAAGCGCACGCGGATCTAAAAAAAACACAGAAGGAAATGATCCGCGCGGAAAAACTTGCCTCCATCGGGCGTTTGTCTGCGGGCATCGCCCATGAGATCGGAAATCCCATAGGCGTCGTATTGGGCTATCTCGGGCTGCTTAAAAAACAGCCGGCTTTTACGGCGGAGGCCAGGGGAAGGGAGTATATTGAGCGGGCGGAATCCGAAATCAACCGGATTAATACCATTATCCGCCAACTGCTCGACTTTTCGAGATCATCCTCCTCTGACAGACAAGTCGTTTTTGTTCATGCGCTAATCAAGGATGTCGGCCAGATGATTTCAAGTCAGCCGTTGATGGAAAAGGTCAAGCTGGTATATGATTATTCAGCTTCAGATGACCGGATCTATGCGGACTATCAACAGTTAAGGCAGGTCCTGATCAACCTATTGATCAACGCAGTGGATTCGATTGCGGTTTCAAACAATTCAGAGACCGGTGAAATTTTGCTTCGAACCCGCGATATACCGGCATCAGATGAGAACGCCGTTAATCAGTCCGCGACCGTTGAGTTAACCGTCACGGATAATGGCACCGGTATCGCCAGGGAGGAAATTGATAATATATTTGATCCGTTTTATACTACGAAAGAGCCCGGAAAGGGGACCGGCCTGGGGCTTTCGGTCAGCTATATGATAATTGAACAGATTGGCGGGACCATAAACGTTAAAAGCGAACTTGAGCAGGGAACCGCCATTTCGATATATCTACCGGTGGCCGCTAGATCCTGATTGATCCGATAAAACGATATATATGCCGATGACGGAAAATCCTAAACGTCGAATACTCGTGGTTGACGACGAAGTCAACATGCAGCACATGTTAAAGTCCCTGCTGACCGATGCCGGTTATGAGGTGGATACGGTATCAGACGGGGCCCAGGCGCTGGAGAGCGTATCGAATACGACCTACCAGTTTATTTTTTGCGACGTTCGGATGCCCGAGATGGATGGCATGACATTTTTAAAGTCTGCACAGGGCGTCCTTGATCAAACCAACGTAATCATGATGTCCGCCTACGGCACGATCGATACGGCTGTCGAGGCTATGAAGCTTGGCGCCTATGATTATATTAATAAGCCGTTTAAGCCGGACGAGATCCTGTTGACTCTGAAAAAGGCGGAAGAACGCGAGCGGCTGAAGTCTGAAAATACCCGGCTCAAGGAGCAGATCCAGGCGATTGAGGACAGCTTTAATTTCGGCGAGCTGATTGGCAAAAGCAAGACTATGAAGGACTTATTCAAGCTTGCCGCCAAGGTGGCGCATTATGAAACAACTGTACTGATCAGCGGGGAAAGCGGTACAGGTAAGGAGCTCGTCGCCCGCGGGATTCATTTTAAAGGGTCTAGAAAAGAAAACAATTTAATTCCAGTAAATTGTGGTGGAATACCTGAAGCATTACTTGAGAGTGAATTGTTTGGCTACAAAAAGGGGGCATTTACCGGGGCGGACAAGGATACCAAGGGGCTGTTCGAGGCTGCTTCGGCGGGCACCATATTCCTTGACGAAGTCGGTGATTTGCCGTTGTCACTTCAAGTTAAGCTGTTGCGGGTATTGCAGGACAATCAGATTCGACCGGTCGGAGATACCCAGTCCCGGCACATCGATGTGCGGATTATTGCCGCCACTTCAAAAAATCTGGCTGACGAAGTCGAAGCCGGCAGGTTCAGAGAGGATCTATTCTATCGGCTAAACGTCATGCCGATCCGGCTGCCCCCGCTAATCGAGAGAACCGAAGACATACCGCTGCTCTGCCAGCATTTTATCGAGCGCTACAACAAAAAATTTGATAAAACGGTTAAACGTATTTCATCTTCAGCCATGACCCGGTTATTGAAGCATCGATGGCCGGGTAATGTCCGGGAACTGGAAAATGTTATCGAAAGGGCGGTCGTTCTTTGTGAAGGATCGGTTATCGGCGATGAACTGCTGCCGCCTGAACTCGGCTCCGTGAAGCATAGCCCGCCGATTGAAGACATATTTCAGGGGTATTCACTGAAAGAGGGGAAGGCGATTCTTGAGAAAAACCTGATCCAACGCGCCCTCGAAGCAACCCGGGGCAACCGTACCAAGGCCGCAGAGCTTCTGGAAATAAGCCATCCCAACCTGTTGCAGAAAATCAAAATTTACGGGTTGTCCGATCTATAAAAAAAGCCTTCGGCCCTCCGAAGGCTTTTTGGGCGGCAAAAAAATAGCAGAGGCAATCGTTTAATCCCCTCCGCGCATTATTCCGTCTATTTTTTGTCCTATTAACTGTTCTGTCGTCTATTAATGGCTTCCCGCAGCTTCCCGGAGCATTTGAAGGTTACGACATTTCTCGCATTCAGAAGCAGATCTTCGCCCGTCGCCGGATTTCGCCCGCGACGGGTGGATTTTTGCTTTATACAGAACTTTCCAAAACCTGATACCAGGACATCTTCTCCGGATTCAAGGCTTCTTTTGATTATCTCGAGTAGATTCTCCACAATATCGATGGACTTCTTTTTGGTAAAACCGAGTTCATTTACACTTTCTACAATATTATTTTTTGTCAGTGCCATTATGCCTCCTGGTCAGGACTAAGTGGTTATCAATTATTTTGCCGTTCGTCGGTTTCAGAATCGTCAGTATCCGCTGAGTCCTTGGTTTCCGTATAATAGGGTTTCACTTTTTTCACGATTCTATCAATTCTGGATGCAATCTCGTCTATTTCGGTCTTAAGTTGGGAATCGTCCGGTGTGGCCATACCTTTTTCTAAATATTTAAAATTTCAGTAAATAATTGTAAATCATTCAAATATTATTAATATTATTAAAAATACCTATAACTCAAGAATATGTCAAGACATTTTTACAATTTGTCAACAGGGTAGAGGCGCGTTTTGATCGAAGGCCGTCTGTTTTGTCGGGTTTTGCATGATCAAAGGGGTGGAGAGGGATAAAAATAGGGTGATGCCAATTGTGGTTAAAAATGTTAAAATAATGGCCTATGGCCATTCATGTTCACACAAACCCCAGGCGGAGCGATTAAGATGGGTCCGAATAAAAAGGAAGGAGGCCTGTGATGCGGTGGAAAGGGTTGGGCAGCCTGAAATCTCGGGTTTTTCTCAATATATTTCTTATGATGGCCTTGACCCTCGTGATGGGCGCGACGATTATCTGGTATGGCTCACAATTCAGCAAAATGGTCGACGATCTGGTCGACGAGGATATCGCCGCCCTTCAGGCTGCCAGAGGCCTGCAGACCGCCCTTGCCAATCACAAGGGGTTTGCCACTTATTATTTTCTTGACGGCGACCCGAAATGGCTGGAACAGCTAAGAGCCCAGAGACGCAATTTTCGAAAATGCCTGAAAGAGGCCTATACGCTGGATCCCAAGCTCGAGCTAAAGCGGCTTCTGAGCCAAATTGAAAACCATTACCAGAACTATATCCAATCAAAAGATACGGTCATCGCCCTGTATAAAAGCGGTCGCCGGGAAATAGGAGAAAAACAGCACTGGGAGGTCCGCTCCCAGTTTTTTGAACTAAATGATCTGTGCCAGAATTATGAGGAGCGCATCCATCAAAATATTTTAGAAACCCGCCGGGTCATTCATAAAAATTTTCACCGGGTCAGTGCTATTGCGCTCAGTCTTATTGTAACAGCCCTGGTTTTGGGGATTCTACTGGGGATTATGCTGGTCACTCAGGTCTTAGCCCCCATTCGGCGCCTGACAAAGGAGGCGGCAACCTTTGATGATTCTGTGCCGGAGGGAAACGAGGTCAGTGCCCTCAGCAGACGGATGCGCGGCCTGATGGAGGATATGGACCGCACCCGAAACGAGCTTCAGCAGAGCAAGGAGCTCTTGATGAATTCCGAGAAAATGGCGCTGGTAGGAAAGTTGGCCACCGAGGTGGCCCACAGTATCAGAAATCCCATGACCTCGATTAACATGAGGCTATTTTCTCTCGCCAGGAGCCTGGATTTGAATAAAACCCAGAGCGAAGATTTTGATGTCGTCTCAGAGGAGATGCGCCGCCTGGACAACATTGTCCGGAATTTTCTTGAGTTCTCCCGCCCCCACAAGCTCCAAAAACAGCGTTTCGATATATGTGATGTGATCAATATGACCCTGGAGCTTCTATCCTACCGCCTGAAGTTGCATGCGGTGACTGTCAAATGGGCGTCGAACAATGACCTGCCGATGATTGAAGCGGATCCGGAGCTCCTCAAGGAAGTCTTCGTTAATCTCCTGGTCAATGCCTGCGAGGCAATGGAAAACGGCGGGGAGATAGAGATAGCAGCCGAGGAAGGGGGCGTCAAAAATCTTGGCCGGGCGGTGATCGTCCGGGTCATGGATAATGGGCCGGGAATGTCTGAAGAGGTTCAGGCGAGGGTGCTTGAACCGTTTGAAACTACCAAGGCTGACGGCACGGGTCTTGGGCTTTTTATCGTGGTTCGTATCGTTGAGGAACACGGCGGGATGTTGAACGTGATATCCGCCGAAGGGGAGGGGACCACGTTTGTTATTACGCTACCGGCGGTTGAGGAGAAGTAAGAATGAGCGAGATTTTGATTGTGGATGATGACGATCAGCTGCGGCAGAGTTTTGCCCGGTTGCTGACAAATGAAAAATACGCGGTTCGTACCGCACCCACGGGTGAAGCCGGCATTGACGAAGTCGAACAAAACGTTCCGGACCTTTTGATTATGGACGTCAAGCTGCCTGGCATAAACGGGCTAAAAGCCTTGCAAGCCATTCGCGAGGTCGATACCACCCTGCCAGTGATTATTATGACCGCGTACGGCACCATGGACACCGCCATCGAGGCCACCAAGCTGGGAGCGTTCGACTATGTGTTAAAACCTTTTGAAATACCGGACATGCTGGATTTGATCGGCCAAGCCCTTGAAGCCGGCCGGATGATGCGTTCCCGTGTAAAGATGAATGTCGGGCCGGAGTCCGCCCAGGCGGACGCCATTATCGGGCGTAGTTCTTCCATGCAGCAGGTATATAAGTCCATCGGCCGGGTGGCGCCAACGGACGCGACCGTTTTGATCCGGGGAGAGTCCGGGACCGGCAAGGAACTTGCTGCCCGGGCCATATATCAGCACAGTCACCGTTCAGATAAACCGTTTTTGATTATAAATTGTGTGGCTATTCCGGAGACGCTGCTCGAGAGCGAACTGTTTGGATACGAAAAGGGCGCTTTCACCGGTGCAGTCAACCGCCGTGTTGGAAAAATCGAGCAGGCGGACGGCGGCACCATTTTTCTTGATGAAATCGGTGATATGCCCATGTCGATCCAGGCAAAGATCCTTCGTCTGCTCGAGGAGAGAAGCATCGAGCGGTTGGGCGGAGGCAAGCCCATTTCTGTGGACGTCCGGATTATTGCGGCGACCAATCGGAATCTGGAGCGGGCACTGGAGGAGGAGCGCTTTCGGGAGGACCTGTATTATCGTTTAAAGGTCGTCACGCTTGAGCTTCCGCCGCTAAGAGAACGTAAAGGCGATATCCCGCTGCTTTGTGACTATTTTATGGCCCTGTATGCCAAAGAGATGGAAATCGAAAATCCAGGCATGACGGATACGGCGAAATATATGATCAATAGCCATTCATGGCCGGGCAATGTCCGGGAAATCGCCAATGCCATAAAAAAGGCCCTGATTTTTTCCCGAGGCTACCCGATTCGGATCGAGGATGTCTCCCATGCCCTGTCTGGGGCAGATGCTTCAACAAATGCTTCGCTGAATGCGGAGTCGGTTGAAAACGTAGGCCGGAACTGGATTCGCGAGGTCCTGACGACCGAAAAACGCTCTGATATCTTTAACTATCTCATGGATCGCTTTGGCAGCATGGTTATCAGTGAGGCGCTGAACCTGACGCAGGGCAACCGAAGCCAGGCCGCCAAGCTTTTGGGACTTTCAAGGCCGACGCTGCAATCCAAGATAGAAAAATACAACCTCATGATCGAAACAGAGGTAAAAGGCCCGCCCCCTGGTTCACAGCATGCCTGAGCCCGGCCGCCAGATGTATTTTTAACCGGTATTCTGTTTGGGCTACCCTTATCCGCCCGCCTGATACAATGTTTTACACCCTGTAAAAAAAATCAGCATTTCCCTTTTTTGCAAAGCCTCCCTTTAGGCCTGAAAGTCTTCCTTTTAAGGGCCCTTTTTAAATATAATAATATAAAATTCAGAGTGTTATATTCTTCCCTCATTTAATGGCATGCAGCTTGCTCTTAAAGGGCAGCGGGCAAAGGGAGGGAAAATGGAAATGAAAAATGCGTTTACGCTCCTGGTAGCGGATTCGAACCCCTATGTGCGATCGTTTTTGCAGCGGGAATTGGCGGGGGAAGGGTATCAGGTAAGGGTGGCCGGTACGTCGAAAGAAATTTTCAACTGTTTTAGGTCGGGTTGTCCGCCTGATTTGCTGGTCATGGATCTCGATATGCCGGTAAAAATCGGGCTTGAAGTGTTAAGGCGGCTCTATAACTTGGTGCCCCGGATTCCGGTAGTGGTTTATACCCATCATATGGAATATGATCATCATGCAGATGCCCAAGGGGTGGATATATTTATCGAAAAGAATGGAAACCCGATTCCGCTTAAAAACGCAATTGCCGACGTGCTTCATTCTCACCACACCCATTGCATTGAATGATTTCCTTTCCTTTGCCCCCCAATCAGGCGGCAGGAGGTCGGCGTGAGTAAGGGTGGGGAAAAATATAGGCTATCAGAGAAGTCGGCCGGGGAGTTCAACGGCGCTGGCGAAGATAGCCAGTCCTATTTTCGGCGTCTTAAAAAGCGGCTTTTCATCTCACTTATACTGGCTTTTATCGTCCCCCTTATCATACTCTCCGGCTATTTTCATTTCCAGTTCAACGCGACCATTGAAAAAAACGGCGAACTGCATGTGCGCTCACTTGCTGAAAGCCTCCGCAATACCATTGATCTGTTTCTCCAGGAACGGGTGGTCAACATCTTCAATCTGTTCCACGGCAGCGGTTTTACAATAAATCCCGATCAGGCGGACATGAACCATTACCTCCAGAACCTGATGGAGGCCAATGATGCGTTTATCGATGTCGGATTTTTTAATCCTTCCGGCCGGCAGGTCGGGTATGCCGGCCCCCACCCGTATTTGCACGGAAAGGACTACAGCGAAGAGAAATGGTTCCAGACGCTGATGAAACAGGAAAAGAATTATTATATCAGCGATATTTACATGGGATTTCGGAATAAGCCCCATTTCACCATTGCCGTCAGGCAGCGGGTGAATGAACGGTTTTACGTAATGCGCGCGACATTAGACCCGGACAAGTTCTACATGTTTTTGCGTGATATTGGCCGCGGCAAAAGCATTGTAACCTCATTGATTAATCGCGAGGGCGCCTACCAGATCGTTGACCCGGACATGGGGGCGCTTCTGGCAAAAAGCGGTATCGACCCACCGGTGGAAAAAGGATCGGGCGTCACTGAAGTCTCCAGGCCGGAAGGCCATGAGATACTTGCCTGTGCATGGCTCTCGGAGGTGCCTTGGGCGCTGATCGTTCGCCAGCCGATGCGCGTGGCCTATGCGCGGATGTATCATGCCCGATGGGTGCTGATTATTACCACGGTTACCATCATTATTTTCCTTTTTACGATTACCTGGTTCAGCGTCCGGCGTCTGCTTTCAAAGGCTGAATCCACCGAGGAGAAGCGGCGGGATTTGCAGACCCAGCTGTATCATGCCGCCAAGCTGGTCTCCGTCGGTGAGCTGGCCGCAGGTGTTGCCCATGAAATCAATAATCCGCTGGGAATTATCGGCTCCCAGTGCGGGGTCATCCGGGATTTTTTCGATCCTGAATACGGCGACTATTCGGACCTCAACCCTGAGCTGGCCGATAAGATCCGCGAGGAGGTGGCGATTATTGATGATGCGGTCTACCGGGCCAGCGATATCACCCACAAGCTTTTGAAATCTGCCCGAAAGAGCGAGGCAAAGCTTTCCTCCATCAATATCAACCAGGTTTTGGATGATGTGGTGAACGGTTTTATGGAGCGGGAGTTCAAGCTGTCAAATATTGAACTGGTCCGTGATTATGCGAACGACCTGCCGCATATCCTTGTTGATGAGGATCAAATGCGGCAGGTGTTCCAGAATCTTATCAACAATGCCGCTGATGCCATAGAAGGCCCCGGGACGATTACCCTTAGCACGCGAAAAAAGGATGCCAATGTCCAGGTAACCGTCGCTGATACCGGAAAAGGGATGACACAGGAGGAACTCGGCAAAATTTTTATGCCGTTTTTTACGACCAAGCCGGCGGGCAAGGGGACCGGCCTGGGGCTTGGCATCAGCTTGAGCATTGTGGAGGCCATGGGCGGCACCATTGATGTGCAGAGTATGCCCGGGGCGGGCAGCGCATTTACCATTACATTGCCGGTTCAGGGTGGAGAGGAAACGGCTGAAAATGCCTAGTATAAGTTAAATAATTAAAAATATATAAAATATATACGAAATCGAGTGAGCCGATGGTTCCGGAAAGGAGTTAGTAATGGCCGGAGAGAAAAAACAGAAAGTAACAGGCTATGACAAGTATGTGGACTGGAAGATTTTCAGCATTCCGGTGATCCTCTTCTTTCTAATACTGCTTCTGCCCACTCCCTATGGCATGAAGGATGTGGGCACCGAATATCGCATTGGTCCCAAGGCGGTGGTCGGCCATATCACGCAGAGGCTCTTTGAGGAGAAAAGCACTGAGGTGGATCAATGGCAGCTTTTGACCGCCCGGATGATGGAGCAGAATCTTCAGATGGGGGCGCTTTCCAAAAACCGATTTATGGAGCGGGACATGGGATGGTGCAAAAAGTATGATATCCCGGCGGATCCCCAAAATTTTGAGAAGGCGAAAAAATTTGTTGAAAACCAATTGTCCAACGAGCAGTTCGGTTCCCTTATGCAATCCGCCCTGGATCTTCGCAAAGATAAGCTTAAATATGAAAACCTGAGCATGGAGGAAAAGGAAAAAGCGGATGAAGCGGCCTGGCAAATAAAGGTGTCCATTGCCATGGCGGTGTTCGTCGTCATCTGTTTCTTTACGGAATGTATCCCCCTTCCGGGGGTAGCCTTTTGTATTGGCCTGATCCTGGTGTTCGGTGGCGTGGTTACAAAAAAAAATGTGGCCATGCTTTACTGGGACGATGCCTGCTGGTTCATCATGGGCAGCCTTATGTTTGCGGCTGCATTTGTCAAAACCGGGGTGGACAAACGGATGTGCCTGCTCATGTTCAGAAAACTCGCCAGGCCCAATGTCAAATGGATTACCCTGATATTTTTTATCATTATGAGCCCCCTGGCCGCCTTCATATCCGACCATGCCCTGGCGGCCATGTTTTTGCCCATCGGCATCCTGCTCTATGAAAACAGCCTGACACCGGATACCAAGGAAGATCCAGAGCTGGCGAAACTACTGATGATCGCCGTCGCCATGGCCTGTAATATCGGCGGACCCGGGGCGCCATCCGGCGGCGCCCGAAACGTTATTATGATGACGTATCTAAACGACATGTTCGGCTTTGACATCGGCTATTTCCAATGGGTCACCTATTGTTTTCCCTTTGTCATCATTATGATCCCCATCGCCTGGTTCTTGGTAAACTGGCGGTTCAGGCCGCAGATCCATTCGCTGGCGCCTGCCATGAAGCATTTGCGCTCTGAAATCGACCGGATGGGCGGATGGAACCGTTATCAGATTATCGCCATCATTATATTCCTGATTATGGTGTTCGGCTGGTTTACGGAAAAAGCATTCTATCAGATAGGGATTTATCCGATCCGGCTGGGTATCGGAACGATCGCCGTGGCCGGAGCCGTGGCCTATATAATGGCCGGTGTCGTCAACTGGCGGGATTACCAGGAAAAGGTCGACTGGGGCGTGGTTTGGCTTTATGCCGGCGCCATTATTTTCGGCCGGGTGCTGGATCAAACCGGCGCCGCCTACTGGCTGGCCCGCTCGGTGATCGATTTTATCGGGCCGCTGGGCATAAACTCGGGGTTGCCGCTTATGGCGGTATCCAACGGGCTGACTGCCGTTTTGACGAACCTGATGGCGGATGGGCCGGCAGCGGCCGCCGTCGGACCGATAGCCCTCAATATGGCCGGGCTTGTGCATCCGGGCACCACGTATCTGCCGTTCATGGCCATGTCGACGGCTGTCGCTTCATCCATGGCATACTGCCTGATTATCGGCACGCCGCCGAATGCCATCGTCTATGCCAGCGGCTACCTGGAGCCCAAGGATTATCTGCGGGTGGGGATACCGGTTTGGTTTTTTTCCAACATTATGCTGCTACTGATGACGGCGGTTTATTGGGGGCTGCGGGGGTTCGGCAATCTGGCCGGATTTTAGGCAAAAAGAGTCAACCGACTAAAGGAGTTTCCAAATGTTTCGATCTTTAGAGGAACCGAACAAACCGATCCAATACCACAGGGGTCGAGTTTACTATACCCGGCGCGTGGAGCGCAAAGTTTTTTTTGTGCTCACGCTTATCATGCTTATCGCCGGAGTTCTATATAAGCTAGGCGTATTTTGACGGAGGCAGCTATGGAACAGGTAATACCAAGACTTTCCGTTTCCGGCTATTTCCAGATTCTTTCCAGGGTGCTGGGCGAGCCCAGGGCGTTTTTTGTGGATCTTTCAGAAACGGCGGCAATGAAACAGGCGGCCGGATTTCTCGTCGTATCCAGCCTCTTTTTCGCGGCAGCGGCGCTGCTGGTTCACGGGTTTTCAAACCCGGCGGCCATTAGCGCTGTCCTGTTTGTAAACGCCATAGGCATGACGTTTATTTCAGCCGGTCTAGGATATGCGTTGGCTATTATTGTAACCGACCGGCAGATTTCTTTTGCGCAGGTGTTTACTGTTTACGCCTATGCTTCTGGTGCGGTTTTTTTAGCCGCCTGGATACCCCTGGCCCTTTTTTTGACGGAACCCTGGAAATGGTGGCTGATCGGGACGGGCCTGAACCGGACTTGCGGGGTTAAACGGTGGCACTGCCTGCTTATCGTAGGGCTTTCAATCGGAATTCTGATTGCTGTTTTCTGGTCATTGCTTCCGATTTTCAGCTGACTCGAAAGGCGGTTAAGGAAAAGCATTTTAACAAGGAGACGAAATCATGAGCGAAAAGATAAAGGTACTGATGGTTGACGATGAAGCACAATTCCGGCGAACAACGGACAAAATATTATCGCGCCGGGGGTTTGATACCCTCATGGCCGAAAGCGGGGAGGAAGCATTGGGCCGATTGGCGGAAAACCCGGATGTGGTGATACTGGATATACGGATGGAAGGTATTGACGGCCATGAGACGCTTCGCGCGATCAAGGAGCAGAAGCCGGACCTGCCGGTCATCATGCTGACCGGCCACGGGGACCTGCCATCAGCGCGCGAGGCCTATGACGAGGGGGCCTTTGATTATCTGGCCAAACCCTGTGACATCGATGTGCTTACCGGCAAGATAAGGGATGCCTATCATAAGGGGAAATCGCCCAAAGAATACACAGAAAAAAGTGTATTGGATGTGATGGTGCCCATTCATGAATATACAACCCTGCACGGCCACGCGACGGTCAAGGATGCCATTGATGCTTTGAAACAATCCTTTGTTTCCAAACTGAGCACGTCGCGGATCATGGAAACCGGCCATCGGTCCGTCCTCGTGTTGGATGATCAGAACCGGGTCAAAGGGGTGGTGGCGATACTCGATCTTTTAAAAATGATTCTGCCAGCCTACCTTTTTACGCCCAAGCCCAGTTTGGCCGATAGCATCCAGTACTCCCCCCTTTTCTGGAACGGCATGTTTTCAACTGAAACTCAGCGTATTGCCGAAAAAAAGATACAGGACATCATGTCACCGGCACCCTACGCTATCGACGGAAGCGCCTCGCTGATGGAGGCGACCTACCGGATGGTGAGGTACCAGGTGCGTCGTTTGGTGGTTATAGAAAAAGGCGGCGTTATCGGTGTCATCAGGGAACAGGATTTGTTTTTTGAAATGGAGAAGTTTCTCAATGGAGTATCGCCATAATTGCCTGCCAAAACCCCTGATTTGCGGCGATCGGGGGTTTCTTACCCCAACCCTTCAGGGCGGAAAACTATTCAATGTGGATTTCCGCCCTGAAGCGGCACCTTTTTATCCGCCGCCATGGAAATAAACAGTATAATGAATTTGCATACGCGTTCTCAAACTGACAGGCGCATTATTGCAGCGGTGGTTCTGGCCACCATCATATTTCTGACGTTGGGCGCACGGTTGGATATGTGGCTGCTCGATGAAATGCGCAGTAATGCCAGGCAGCAGTTCAATCAGCAGCAGCTGGTGATCGCCAGGAATATCCAGCATGAAATCGAAAGGCGGCTTGAACAGATAAAAGATGAAATAAGGATTTTGGGCGAGGTAGTGGCGGGTCAAAATTTCAATGCAAAAAATTTGAACACAGATATCCAGAAAAGCTTCAAACGGATTCGGGAAAACGGGGTTTATCGGATCGATCTGCTCAATCCGGCAGCCGGGCCAAACTTTTATTGCCTGCCGGGGCGAAGCGCCCCTTTGTTTTATGAGAACTCAGGGTCTGCCGGACACCGGCGGATACGCGAGAAAATACGGAAAAACGGTGAACTATGGATATCAAAGCCGGCATACAGCGCAAAAGAAGGTTTCCAGATGTTGATTGGCCGCCGAATTCCCTCCGTCCCACCCGGCCACTTGGTTTTTCATATTCGGTTGAGGCAGCTGTTTTCTCCGTTTCTTCCCCATATTCGGTCCGGGCAGACGGGTTATGCCTGGATTATTAATGGAGCCGGCCGGTTTTTGTATCATCCGGAATCGGCATTTATCGGAAAAAGCGCCTATACGGCTCGCGAGAAAAGAAGGCCCGTTATTTCGTTTGAAAAAATCAACGCCATCCAGAGGAATAAAATGCTTGAGGGCAAGGAAGGCACGGGATCATACGTCAGCGGATGGCACCGGGAGAGGCAGGGGGAAATCGAAAAGCTGATCGCCTATTGCCCGATTCGTATTTCAAATAATCCTGAAGGCCTGTGGTCTGTGGCGGTGGTTGCGCCAACGGCTGAAATTGAGGCCTATATTAGCCAAACCCATATTTGGCGGGTTCTTTTGCAGGGCACCATTATCGGGCTGCTGGTCTTTGCCGCCGGGACCATTTTCTTTCTGGAAATGAAGTGGAACCGCGTATTGGAGGATAGGGTGAAGGAACGGACGGAGGAATTGAAGAAATCCGAGGAAAAATACCGGTCCCTGGTAGAAAGCGCAGAGGATTTTATTTTTACCGTTGACGCCCGAGGGCGGTTCCAGTCCATGAACAGCTTTACGGCCAATTTTTTTGGCGGTCACGCCGAGGATTATATCGGAGAAGGGCTTGAGCGCATTATTCCGCGGGAATCGGCGCAAAAGCAGCGGGAAATGCTGGCTCTGGTTTTTAAACACAAAAAAAGCGTGCGCGATGAGTTCCGCATCCCAGTGGGCGATCATCATGAAATATGGCTTAGCGCCAATTTTATGCCGATCAAGGACAAGGCGGACCATGTCAGCACGGTTCTATGCATCGCGCGCGACGTTACGGAAACGAAAAATATCGAACGACAGCTGATCAATACTGAAAAACTGGCGGCATTGGGGACCCTGGCGGCAGGCGTCGCCCATGAAATCAACAATCCGCTGGGGGTAATACTGGGGTTTTGCGACCTGTTAGGCCAGGAAATGGCGGCGGGTTCGCAGGCATACGAGGATTTAAAGACCATTGAGCGCCAGGGATATCACTGCAAACAGATTATTGAGAATTTGCTGAGCTTCGCGAGGCTGGGCGAGGATTCGGACAAATCTTCGGATTTGAATCTTTGCCTGCAAGAGATTTTCGAGATCGTCCGGCATACACTGGAGATGGGAAACATTGAACTCAAGGCCGACCTAGCCGAACACATGCCGCCGGTCAAGGGGGGGGCCCGGGAACTTCAGCAGGTATTTTTAAACCTGATCAATAATGCCTGCGCAGCCATGAAAACCGGAGGTGTGCTGACCATCCGGACCCGCATCGACAGGGTCGGTAAAAGGGCCGTCCTATTAATCAAGGATACGGGCACCGGCATTCCGGCGAGGCATCTGGATCATATCTTTGAGCCCTTCTATACCACCAAGCCGGAGGGAGAGGGGACGGGCTTGGGGCTATCAGTCAGCTACGGGATTATTGCCAAGTACGGCGGCTATATCGACTGCGTCAGCTATCCGGCAGGTGACCCGGATATCCCTGCGGATCGCCGGGGAACCGTATTTATTATTAAGCTGTCCTTTGATGACAAGCATAGGAAGATGGAAAATGGCGGATCAGATTCTAATCGTTGATGACGAGAAAGACATGCTGACGCTTTTGAAGCGTTATATCACCCACCAGACCGATTACGGCGTGGCCACGGAGAGCGATCCGCTTAAGGCGTTACAGCGGTTTAAAAGAGGCTCTTTCGAACTCGTGATCACGGATCTTAAGATGCCGTCCATGGATGGCATTGACTTGCTGCGGGAGATAAAAAAAATCGATCCCGAGATTTCCGTGGTTATTATTACCGCGTATGCCACTATTGATACGGCAGTTGAAGCTATAAAAGAGGGCGCCTATGACTATATCACCAAGCCGTTCCGCCGGGAGCGGATTCTAATGACTGTCGAGAAGGTGATGGCATGGCGGAAAGTGGTGGCGGAGAATTTGGCGCTGAGAGAAGCGCTGGCCGGCAGAGAGGGGGGCGCTTCGATAATCGGTTCGACCCCTGCAATCCAGGCGGTTATGGAAAAAATTCGCCAGGTGGCGCCCACCATGGCGACGGTATTGATTACCGGCGAAAGTGGAACCGGAAAAGAGCTCGCAGCTCAGGCCATTTACCGCTACAGCCAGCGAAAAAATACGGATTTTGTGACGGTTAACTGTACGGCGCTTTCTGAGACGGTCATTGAGAGTGAACTGTTCGGCCATGTAAAGGGCGCATTTACCGGGGCCTGGAAGGACAAGAAGGGGTTGGTGGAGATCGCCGATGGGGGGACGCTTTTTTTAGACGAAATCGGTGACCTAAGCGTTTCCATGCAGACGAAGCTTCTGCGTCTCCTCCAGGCGGGCGAATATAAACCGGTTGGCAGTTCAAGGTCGAAAAATGCCGATATTCGATATATTGCCGCCACCAATCACTGCCTTGAAAACGAAATTCAGGAGAAACGATTCCGCGAGGATTTGTTTTACCGGTTGAACGTGGTGCGCATCGAATTGCCGCCCCTGCGGGATCGGACAGCCGATATCCCCGTGCTCGCCCGGCATTTTCTTCAGAAATATGCGCTGTTCAATCAAAAAGAGATCGCCGATATTTCACTTGAAGGCCTGCAGGCGTTGCAATCCTATCATTTCCCCGGTAATGTCAGGGAACTCGAAAACATGATCGAGCGGTCCATTATTTTCTGCCGGACCAGTGTGTTGGAAAAGAAGGACTTGTTTGGTGAGGCCCAGCCTCAAGCAGGGACTAATGGGGTCAACCAGCACATCCTCAGCCTTCCGTTTAAAGAGGCCCGGGAAAAAATGATGGAATTGTTCCATGCCCAGTATATCCGCGTGCTCCTTGATAAAAACAACGGTAATATCAGCCGGGCGGCGGAGGCCGCCGGTATTCAGCGGCAGTACCTGCACCGGCTGATGAAAGAGACGGGTATTATGGCCAATGAATTCAAACCATGAGTTTCCATTTCCTAAATTCTAGACATAGATTTCAATGCCCAGTTTTTTAAGGGCATCTTCCAGATAGATCATGCCGACAGGGCCTTTGATACCATCTGCTACGACTATCCTCGTACGATTGTTCGAAAGCATTTTTTCCACTGCATGGGCAAGCCGGTCATCCGGTGCAATCGTCAAATCATGGGGTGCTCCGCTATGATAGGGTCGTAGCACCGTCTTTGAAGTAATCGTCTTCATGCTCAGCCCTTACAAGGGTTGGCGCCAATTTTTGAATACCTTGTTTGCAGCTTGTACGGCCGGGCATTTAGTGTCCTACCATAAATTAGCCATTTATAGATGGGCACTAGTTATCCCGGTGTTTCAAAGCCTCTTATCCCTGGATAATTAGATAGCCCAGATAGCCGGCATAGCAGCACAGCAAAAGCACGCCGTTCCAGCGTTTAACGGTCAGTCCTTTGCGCATAAACAGCCAAGGCAGAAAGCTGATAAACATCATCGCCACATAGTCATAGATGAGGCCGCTTTCGAAAAATCCGCCCGGTATATGAATCGGCCGGACGATCCCCGCCGCTCCGATAACGCTCAGAATATTGAATACATTGCTGCCCACCAGGTTGCCGATGCTGATATCCATTTGTTTTCGCGCGGCCGCGACGACCGAGGTGGCGAGCTCCGGCAGAGAGGTGCCAAAGGCCACGACGGTCAGCCCGATAAATTTTTCACTGACGCCGAATCGCTTCATGATCACGCAGGCCGCGTCGATCATTGTATCCGCGCCTATAATAACGCCCGCGATGCCGACGACGATATAGACGATCATTTTGAAACGGGACTCCATTTTTTCGATCTCTTCGACCTCAGCTGCTGCTTCCGGGATTGCGTCAGCTGCAAGAGATGACGCATCCGCACCGACAGCCGAGGTGGCGAAGCCCGCTGCAGCAGCCGCGGCCCTCGACTCTTTGATGGATATGTAGTAATTAAAAATCGTATACAGAATGACGCCGCCGAACAGGGTGATTCCTTCGATCCGGCTGATATAGGAGTCGATAGAAAGTATGAGGAGGAATACAGAGATTCCCAGCATCAGCGGGATATCCCGTCTGACCACGCATTTGTTGGCCACGATCGGCATAAGGGTGGCGGCAGCCCCGAGGACAAGAGCGATGTTGCAAATATTGCTGCCCACAATATTTCCCACGGCAATCATGCTTTTGTCTTGGATCGAAGAGATGACGCTGACCACCAGCTCCGGTGCGGATGTACCGAAGGCCACGACCGTCAGCCCGATGACCACCGAACTGATGCCCAGGCTGCGGGCCAGGTTGGCCGAGCCCTTCACCAGCCATTCCGCCCCGTAATAGAGCAACACAAATCCAACGATAAGCAGTACCAGCTGAAGTAACATGTTCTTTCTCTCCTTTTTTTGGGTAAGGCTTTTTCCCTATTCTATAGATGCTTGCGCGCGCCAATAGGATAATGGGTTTTATGCAGATACAGAGCAAAAGATGTGCCGCATGGGCCGACCCCTCGGGCGTATCGCGCATATAAAAAGAATTAGTAAAAAAATTCAATCCATAAGCCAATGCCCGCAGCCGGATATTCTAACCCCCATTATTTTTGACTGCACTTTTTTCTGCCGCTATTGTCCACCGGAAGTTTCACCCGCTCTAATTGATGTCAACCGGCAGATGACTTTTTTCTTTTTTCCCACCCAGTCCCCCGTTTCAACCCCCTTATTATTATGCCGGGTAAAATAATATTTTTAACGATTGTAAAAGGTTAGCTTAATTTCGGAAGCTGGTGCGCCATTTTTAAGGCGGTGGCACATTTTTTGATTTCTCAATTGCTGAGCCTTTTTTCCAGTTTTACGGCATATGCCACCATTCGAAGTCGGTTCATCCTAAAGTATGTATAAAGGAGCATATAATGAGGACCCAAACAGAACGAATTACCGGTTTTGAAGTTTCTCAACAGTTGGAAGCTGAAAAAAAGACGATTCTTGAGCGCGCCATACCGGAGGAGCGACAGTGGATCGGCTTTATCGGCGGTTTGATAGCCATGTTTATCGTATTCCTGGCCGCCATCTGGCTGGCCGGCAACCCGTTTGACGCCACCTGGCGCAGCGCAAGTTCGACTTACAACCAGGTGCATGGCCTGGTGGGGACCAATTCCTGGCATATTATCTGGTATGTGGTGCTTCTGGGTTTAATTTTCGAGTTCATGGATGCATCCGCGGGCATGGGGTTCGGTACGGTGATGAGTCCGATCCTGATGATTTTGGGGTTTACCCCTTTGCAGGTGGTCCCGACCATCATGATCCAGCAGGCTGCTTGCGGTTTGATTGGCACGTTTTTGCACCAGGAATTTCAAAACGTGGAATGGAAGTTTCGTCCCATGTCCGAGACCATTAAACTGTGGTTAATGATTGCCGGATTGGGTTGCGCAGCCGTGCTTTTTTCGATTACGGCAGTGTACGCCTACCTGCACATGGCGAAAATCTGGATCAAGCTCTATGTCACCCTGCTTATGCTTTTGATGGGGCTGGTGGCGATCTATCAGGCCAAAACCCGTGGCACCAGGCGCCCCTATCGATTTAAGCGGATGGCCGTTTTTGCGTTTCTGGCAGGGTTCAACAAGGGTATCGGGGGGGGTGGCTATGGACCGGTGGTTACTGTAGGCGGCCTTATCTCCGGTATACCGGTGAAAGCACAGCTTGCGGTAACCGCTATTAGCGAGGGGACGGTGTCGACATTTGCTGCGATAGTCTGGTTTGCACTGCTGGCTCAGGGCATGAAAATCGATTTTATACTTTTCCCATCTATGATGATTGCGGCCATCGGCTCCGGCATCCTTGCGCCGTATGCCACGCGCGTCTTCCCCCAGAAGCTCTGGAATTGGGTGATCCCCATCTACTGCCTGGTCTGCGTGGGCATTTGTTTCTGGAAGATTGGTCCGCAATTGTTTAGGGCCATGGGGTTGTAATTTGAAAGGACGGGGGCTATGAAACGAGATATTCATGTCATGGTCGTCGATGACGAAGCGGTGTTTGTCCGCAATCTTTGCCGTTTACTGGAGACCAGGGGATTTAATGTGTCCGTGGCTTTTGATGGATATACGGCTATGGCGCGTCTTCACGAGGATAAGGAGAAATCCGTGGCCTTGGTGCTCCGTGTCCTTTCGGCGAGCGTGCGCAGGCCCAAAAATTTTTAAGCAGGCATGCCGGACGCCCGAGTTTTTACAGGGCGCCCGGCATTTTTGACGGTTGGCAGGGATTTCGGATTTCAGGATGAACTGGA
>Ga0209947_1000719_pt1 | contig 20279 bp, 14 predicted proteins | sample SalPonR2_B_D2_MG_FD_185706 | JGI IMG/M metagenome (GOLD analysis project Ga0209947, IMG submission 185706) | Salt pond soil microbial communities from South San Francisco under conditions of wetland restoration - Salt Pond MetaG R2_B_D2_MG... ... | reverse complement strand
GAACCATCAACTTCTACTATTCCCTCGTGACCACGGTAAGTCGCGCCATGTAGCCTATAGAGTGGCATGGGAGTTGACCAGAGACCCCACCCTCCGTATCTTGTATGTCTCTGCCACAAGCAACCTTGCTGAGAAGCAGTTGAACTTTATCAAAGGTATCCTCACTAGCGATATCCATAGGTACTACTGGCCCCACCACGTTAACAAGGAAATTAGTAAAAGGAAACGGTGGACTTCAACAGAGATTGAGCTAGACCACCCTCTCCGCGCTAAAGAGAATGTACGAGACCCTTCTGTCTTCTGCGCTGGTCTTACAACTTCTATCACTGGGATGCACTGTGACATTGCTGTACTTGACGATGTAGTAGTCCAAGAGAATGCCTACACCCAAGAGGGCCGCAACAAGGTACAAAGCCAATACTCTCTTTTGTCTTCTATCGAAGGAGCGAATGCGAAGGAATGGGTTGTAGGAACCAGATACCATCCTAAAGATTTGTACAATGATATGTTGTCTATGACCGAAGATGTCTTTGACGAGGATGGTGAGAAAACTGGTGAAGAACAAATCTACGAGGTATACGAACGTCCAGTAGAGAACAGAGGCGATGGAGGAGGACAGTTCCTTTGGCCGCGCACTCAACGTACAGACGGTAAATGGTTTGGATTTAATCAACAAGTATTGGCAAGAAAAAAGGGTCAATACCTTGACAAAATGCAATTCCGCGCCCAATACTACAATGATCCTTCTGACCCAGACTCAAGGCCAATTGACTACGACAAGTTCCAGTACTTTGACAAAAAGTTCCTAAAGCTTGAAAAAGGATATTGGTACTACCAAGGGAAGCGCCTCAACCTAGTTGCTGCTATTGACTTCGCCTACTCCCTAAGGAAGACAGCAGACTACACAGCTATGGTAGTAGTGGGAGTGAATGAAGATAATGATGTCTTTGTCTTGGATATAGAAAGGCTGCGGACAGACAAGATAAGTGACTACTTTAAACTTATCCTTCGTATGTCTAATCGTTGGGGGTTTAAGAAACTAAGAGCAGAAGTAACAGCGGCTCAGTCTGCTATTGTTAAGTCCCTTAAGTCAGACTTCTTCACACCTCATGGTCTTAGTATCAAGGTAGAAGAAGTAAGGCCAACCAGACATCAAGGTTCTAAAGAAGAAAGACTGGAAGCCACCCTTGTCCCAAGGTACGACAACTTACAAGTCTACCATTACAAAGGCGGCAATACACAGTTGTTGGAAGATGAGTTGGTGTCTTCTAACCCAGCGCATGACGACATAAAGGACGCTCTCGCTTCTGCGATAGATGGGGCTGTTCGTCCAGCTAAACTACACACTCAGAGAACAAGGCCTACACAAGACCTTTGGCATAGCCGTTTCGGTGGAAGAACTTTCTATGGTTAGACCTCTTAAAGATACCTACACTACAGTAGACTCCCTGTATCAGTTCCTTGTCAGTGAGGGCTATTCAGGTGCACTGAATGATATGGTATTCCAATACCTAGGGGACAACGGTGAGACTGGTTCGATAACAGATCGTATCGCGTCTTTCGATAACGTTGTTGATACAACCGCGCCTGAAATCACCAACCTGATCGCCGGGACACAGACAGACGGTGACGTGCCGGTTAGCTTTGATCTGAGTGAAAGCGGAACGATTTTCTGGGTGTTGGACTCTTCAATTCCAAGTCCAGAAGAGGCGGAAAGTGGCCAAGCCTCGGGTGGTGGTGTGCCTTCTGATAGTGGCAGTTTCTCGGCAACATCGGGCGATGGCATCACGCGGCAAATCACATTTACGTCCGGGCTTGGCGGGACTTACAACCTGTCCTTTATTGGCCGAGATGCGGCAGGTAATCTTGCCTCTGCTGTTGATACAGTGTCAGTCACCATCGACAGCACGGCACCTGGCATCACGTCCTACAGCCCCGCCGATAACGCAACAGACGTGGCGACGGATGCTGATCTGGTCATTGTCTTCAACGAGAGCATGAAGACGACCGGCACGGCAGCAAGTGTCACACTGAAAAACGTGGGCGGCGCGACCGTCGAAACATTCGATCCAGACACAGACGGCACATGGTCAACCACCACAAACGCAAACGACACATGGACCGTCACGCCCACTAGCGCCTTCACGAATGAGGCCGCGCTTGCGGTTCAGTATTCCGGCTTCGAGGATGTGCAGGGCAATGTTGTGCTGGCAGTGTCAGACGACACGACATGGAATTTTGACGTGGTGGCGGCACCATCCTATACGCAAAACATCATCGCCTCGCCAAGCGTGGCAGGCAATTATCTCGCGTTGTCAGGCGCAAGTGTGCCAGCAAGCCAATCGCAAATGTCGCTGTCGGCCTGGATCAACTTCACCGATGCAGCAGACAATAATTGGTCGTCGCGCAATATTCGAATTGACCGATCTGGAACGAGTGCTTTTGTTGTCGTCTATGACAGTGCTGGAGCAACGGTCTTCATAGATAGTGTGACCGGGATCATGCCTGTCACAGGGTCCAGCGGATCGCTCAAACACTTCCAAGTAGATATTGATCTGTCTGTGCCGTCTATGACGTTCTACCTGAACGGCAGCGTAACAGCTACGCCCACAATATCGGCTGGAACCGGGCTTCACCGGACTGCATATGATTTTCGAATTGGCGATGATCCGAATTTGGAAATAGCAGATTTGGTGGTGAATTACGGGTCGCTCCTTTCAAATTCGACCATGTATAATGGCGGCACCCCTCCAGACGTGGGCACTCTTTCCGGCGGCAGGGCGGCAATTGTAAGTGGCGCGGAATTTGTCATCGGCGGCGACATGCTGGCTGCGGATTGGAATAGCGGCAGCAACATCGGGCCGGGTTCTGTCACTAAGAACGGCGCAACGAACTTTACGAATGTATAATTATGGCTAGAGCAATAATCACGATCAATAACGGCATTAGCCTGACGATAAACCGCCATCCGTCAGGTAACATCCTGCCGGGTGAGAATGTTCAGTTCTGGGTGTCTGATGTGACCGGATACAGCGGCACTGATGAGCATCGAGACATTTCGATTGAGTGGGATTTTGATGACACTGGCGCAACCTATGGTGTGGGCGGCGGCGGCGCTGATAATGACGCCAACAAGGAATATGATCGCGTCGTCTGTAAGGCGTGGGACACGACAGGCGCGAAGACTGTCACGGCATTTATCCGCATCCACGGGCAGGACGTACCAGCAGAAGTCACGATTGATATTCCGGTCGTGGCCTTGGACACAATCACCTGGGAGGAGGAGTGGTATGTTTCCTTCGCCAATGATTTCACAGAAGCCCCAGAGCCAACATCCAGCATAATTCGTATCAGCAGCTACGCCGATCTTGTGGCCCGGTCGGTTTCCTCGTCTGCCGTCAATTACAAGGTGCTTTTCAACCGTGGCGAGACATTCAATTGGGCCGGGACAGGCGACCTTGCTTTTCGATATAGCGACATTGTGTTTATTGGCGGTTTTGGAACAGGCGCAAGCCCGGTTATTCAACCAGATTCCAGCCTCACACGGTCTGACAGTGCAACCCTCGTCAAAAATATCTGGGGGGAGAACACAAACGGGCACAGGCTCATAATTTCGGACCTGACTATTAACAGCAGTTACGACCCATCGACGGGTGACGCGCCGGATGGTACGCTGAGTCTGTTGCAAATGGCAGACCCCACGATTGCACAGCCGCTTGCCGTTAGTGTCTATAAGTGTGACTTGTCAGGCTGCGCACTTCCTATTCTAATCAATGGTAGCAACCAGGGCACCACGGTTTACCTGTCTGTGACAGATACGACGATCAGCAATTGGTTCGACTATGGTGTTGCAAGTCTTGGCGCACTTACATCATTTGCAATGCACGGATGCAGTGTAAAGCAACACCCCCGCGCGCTCACCTTAAATGATGGCAAGGCGACACCTCTCCCTGACGCCGCCGACCACGGCCCTTGCCGAATTGGAGTTGCTTTGAGATACGGCATCTCAAACAACACTCTTGCCAGCACAAACGGTTGGTCAGGGCCGATCTTCCAGCCATGTCTGCGTCTTTACACCGAGCAACAGACAGACCAGGGATTCACGACGCCCTACACTTTTGAAACCTTGGTCGGCCATGTGTCACGCAATCGAACATACGGTGCCATGTTTGCCGCTTTCGGAAATTCTACACCCGGCTCAAATCGGCCAACGGAACAATTTCCGCCTTACCGAGTGCGTGTTTGGGGGAATGAGCATGTAGAGACAGCCCACAAATTTGGTTCATTTATTCAGATCCAAGTGCCGGGTTTCTATATTTTTTCAAACATCAATTACGCTTCGAATGTGGCGCAATCCACCAACTCGCCAAACCTTGTAAACGCAGCCCTTATCGACGGCGAACACCTTTTCTTGCCAGAAACTTTCACCTCGCCGCTTTGGATTGAAAACAATACATATGTATCGGATGTGAGCGTCACCGGGACAAATGCCACGAACGCTGTTGATGTGTTTGATCGGTCGGCTTGGGATTCAGATGTCCTTTACGACTTCGCCACGTACTCCGAAAACGAGGTGCGAAACAACATCATTGAGGCACCAAACCACGCAGGCACGTACACCGACTATTCGCCGCTTGACCCGACGAACAACTGGCGACCCGCAGCGGCATCGGCAGCTATTGACGCAGTGACGGGCATCACGCCGCCCGTTCTCGACTTCAACGCAACGGTGAACGGCGGCACGATCAACGAGGGCGCGGTTAACTCTGAAAGCGTGGCGGCGGGTACTGTATCCGCACCGTCCTATGACGGCACCGGCCTAACCATCTCGGAACTGTCTGCCTTTCCCGGCGTCTATCATCTGTCCAGCTTTGGCAACTGGACGAATTGGGACGGCGACGACCGCTACCTCTGGGAATTTGATTGGCAAGTGGACGGTGTTTCTCAAGGCGTGACAAACAACAACACCTTTGACTCAACAGGTGTAACGGGCGATCTGACTATGGTTGTGACGGTGACAAACCGCAGCGGTGCCCGTGAATCGGCCACGTCAAACACGATCACGCTGGTGTGATTACAAAGGATAATAAATGAAACCGACACTAGACGTAGAACACCTTCTTGAACCAGATCGACTTGCTACAGACATTGCGTCTAAGTGGCAGGAGTGGAATTCTTTGCGTCAAGAATGGCTTGAAGAAAAGAAAGAACTACGTAACTATGTTTACGCTACTGATACGTCTAGTACTAGTAACAAAAAACTTCCGTGGTCTAACAGTACGACTACTCCTAAGCTTTGTCAAATCTACGACAACCTGAAAGCTAACTACACAGCAGCTTTGTTCCCTACTCGTAATTGGATGAGGTGGGAAGGAGACGACCGTGAGTCAGCTAGCAAGGAAAAAGTAAAAGTTATACAAGCTTACATGGACAATAAGACTCGACATGGTGGGTTTGAACAAGTAACAGACAAACTAATTGATGACTTCATCCTTTATGGTAACTGTTTCGCTACAGCAGAGTTTTGTTCAGAGTACACTGAGCTTCCTGATGGGGAGATTATTCCCAAGTTTATTGGCCCTAAGGCTGTACGTATTAGCCCCTACGATATTGTCTTCAACCCAGCCGCAAGCTCCTTTGATAACACCCCTAAAATAATTAGGACTATCATTTCTCTAGGTGAGGTTAAGCGTGATATTGAGGATGGTGACGAGCAGAAGCAAAAGATTTTCCAGAAACTCATTGAGAACCGTACTGAGATCGCTAGTGCTAACACTTCTCTTGAGAAGAGTGACGCCTATATCGCTGATGGATTCTCCAGCATTCAACACTACTATGGCTCCAGCTACGTCGAGCTTCTTACTTTCTACGGGGATATCTACGACACTCACTCAGAAGAACTAAAGCAGAACAGAATTGTTACTGTGGTTGATCGTGCTTACGTTCTCAGCGATGAACCTATTCCTTCTTGGCTTGGCCGTGAGCCTATCTTCCATGCTGGTTGGAGGAACCGTCCAGACAATCTCTACGCTATGGGTCCACTGGACAACTTGGTTGGTATGCAGTACCGTATTGACCACCTTGAAAACCTTAAGGCTGATGTCTTTGACCAGATTGCTTTGCCCATGTTGAAGATCGCTGGGTCTGTAGAAGACTTTGACTATCAGCCCGGTGGCCGTATCTACCTTGGTGAAGAAGGTGATGTAGCTCCTCTTGTTCCTGATAGCACAGCACTTAATGCTGACCTCCAGATTCAAGTCCTTGAGAACAAGATGGAGGAGATGGCTGGTGCTCCTCGTCAAGCTATGGGTATTCGTACTCCCGGTGAGAAAACAGCTTTTGAAGTTCAGAGACTTGAGAACGCATCCAGTAGAATCTTCCAACACAAAGCTAGTAAATTTGAAGCAGAGTTTATTGAACCTCTCCTTAACGCTATGCTTGAAGCAGCTAGGCGTAACTTAAATGTTTCAGATACCATCCGTGTTCTAGACCAAGAACTTGGTGCCAACCTTTTCAAGAGTATCACTAAAGAGGATATTGTTGCTAAAGGTAAGATCGTTCCTGTTGGTGCCCGACACTTTGCGGAGAGAGCACAGAGGGTGCAGAGCCTCAACCAACTGTTACAGATCAAGCAAGACCCATCGGTTGGGGTTCATATGTCTGGTAAGAAGATTGCTGAGATTCTTGCAGATGAACTCGGAGAGTCTGAACTTTATGGTGAGAACATTGCTATTACGGAACAGACAGAAACTCAACGCATGGCTCAAGACGCAGAAGCGAACAACATGGAAGAGCTTATGGTAGCAAGAGACGAAGGACTATAACAATGCCTTTGGAAAATAAAGTAAAGTGGTACAATATGGACAGCAGATGGTTTAAAGGTTGTAAGACTAGAGCTGAACGCGATGAACGCAAGAAAGAGCTTCTGTCTTACCGCAACGCCTTCGACGCCCTCCGTGAAATGATTGAGGGTGACTTCGAGGAAGCACCACCGGACTACAACAACCCTTCGTGGTCCCATAAACAAGCAGATGTTAATGGTGCTAATCGTAAACTAAGACAAATCCTCAAACTCATGGAGATCAAATAATGTCATTTTTTACTGACGGGAACCAGACCGATCAGACCGAGACCAACCAGAACCAAGAAGCCCATAACCAGCAGGACTTTTTGCAGAAGGTTGTCCAAGAGAAGGGTGAGCAGTGGCAAGACCCGCAGACTCTCGCCAAAGGCTACGTCAATGCCCAAGAGTATATCAAGCAGCTTGAGCAGCAAACTCAGGAAATGCGCGAAGACTTGGGTAAGAAAGACTACGCAGAAAAACTTCTCAAAGAACTTCAAGGTACACAGGCACCCAACTCCGGGGTTAGTACTGAAGTGTCTAAACAGAATACCGGAGACACGACTACGGAGAACACCACTCCTACAGTTAGTGAGCAAGACTTGAAGGGCCTGATTGAAGAGACGCTGACTCAGCGTGAAGAAGAAAACACTTCACGACAAAACCTTAAGGCGACTGATGATAAACTTCAGGAACTTTTTGGTACGGAGGTAGAAGCAGAGGTAAGCAAACGTATCGGTTCTCTTGGCATGTCCAAGGAACGTGCTATGCAAATTGCTGCCGAGTCTCCCACAGCTTTCTTTAAACTTATTGGAGAAGATGTCCATAAGGAATCTAATCCAGTTCGTCAAGGGACTGTGAACACTGAGGCAAGTCTCATGAACCAAGCGTCCGGTAAACGGAATTGGAAATACTACCAAGACCTGCGCCGGGAAAACAAGAAACTGTACTACTCACCTAAAACACAAAATCAAATGCTCAAGGATAGACAAGAGCAAGGTGAGCGGTTCTATAATTAAGGAGAAGACCTATGTCAGGTATGACTACTGGTAATACTTCCTTGCTTACTCGCTCTGAACTGTGGTCGAGTGAACTCAAGGACGTATTGGAAGAAGACCTGATGGCTGTCAACTACGTGGATTTCCTTACGGAGTTCCCTGATGGCGATCAGTTTAACATTCCTTCCATCGGTGATCTGATGGTTGATGACTACGTAGAAGATGCGGCAGTCAAATACCGTCCGATGGACACTGGGGAATGGACGTTCACTATTGACGAGTATCTGTCTTCGGGTACATACATCACCAAGAAAGCTGAGCAGGACATGTACTATGTCAACCAGCTGGTGTCTTCGTTTGTGCCTAAGCAGCGTCGTGCGATTATGGAACATTTTGAAGAGACTGTCCTGAGTAAACCGGAAGCAATTCTCGGTGCCTCGGCTAATGGGCAGTATGCTATCAACGGTGCGTATCATCGTATGGCAGGCGGTAATGCAGGGAAACTTGAGATTGCTGACTTTGCTTACGCTCTGTACTCGCTGAAGAAAGCAAATGTTCCTCAGGAAAATCTCGTAGCAATCGTTGACCCTTCGGTTGAGTTCGAGATGAACACCCTGACCAATCTTGTGGATGTCTCTTACAACCCTCGTTGGGAAGGTATTGTCAATGACGGTATCGCGACTGGTATGAAATTTGTCCGCAACATCTACGGCTTCGATGTCTACACGTCGAATTTCCTGCCGGAGATTACGGACAGTGCTCTGCCTGAGCGGGACGGTTCTACCACTAAAGACTACTCCAGTGTTGCTGGTAAGGCAAGCTACTTCTTCTCTGCCTCTTCAGATGTTCTGCCGTGGAAAGCGGCTTGGCGTCAGGAGCCTCAGGTGGATATGGAGTGGAACAAAGACCTCCAGCGTACTGAGTTTGTCACCACCGCCCGTTACGGCTCTAAGCTGTATCGTCCTGAAAACATGGTTGTCGTGGCACACACGCCGACTGTAAGCTAATAGGAGGATAAACTAATGGCTTGGACTAACGAAGATGGCCTTCAGGTTCGCTTTGATCTTGAACGGTCTGCTACCCGTGTTGACGGTAGTACTGCTGCTAAGGAGCGTCTGCTTATCGTAGACCTTCCTGACGCAACTGCTGTCGCTGACACTGATACTGCTGCACCTACAAACTTGGATGAGGCTTTCATCCCTGCTGGTGCATATGTGACGGAAGCTATCTTTTACGTGGATACCGCCTTTACCTCTGGTGGTTCTGCTGTACTGGATATCGGCCTGAAGCAAGCAGACGGTACGAACATTGACGATGATGGTATTGACGCCATTGCCGTTGCCGCTCTGACGGTTCGTTCCGGTACTGCTTGTGACGGTGCTCTGCTTCCTTCGAAGATGCAGTACGATAGCTACGTAATGTTTACTCGTGACACTGCTGCCTTCACCGCTGGTGCTGGTCGTGTTGTCATCAAGTACATCGTAGACTAAGGTAACGTGGGGGCTGCTCTAGGGTGGCCCTCACAACCCTTCTTAGGAGACAGATATGCCAACAGTTGAACACTCAACTCTTACCACTAGCGATTTGCACGAACCTAAAGGTATCGACAGTGCGAATGCTGATGAAGTCTATATTGCAGATGGTTCTGGTTCAGGTGACTGGCAGGTACTTAATCCTTACGGTGGTATCATCTATAATGATGTAGCTGGCTCTGGTACTACGTTTTCCTCACCTAGTTCTTACACACTACTTAATGTAGTTACAGCAGCTACTAACCTTAATGGATTTTCAACGAATAATCTTGGTCGTCTCACATATACATCTTCTGAGATGCGCCATGCTCACGCTGTCTTTAATATGTCTTATAAGCACAGTACAGGAGGTGGCAACGATATAACTTTTGGTGTGTACAAAAACGGTAGTCTCTTAAGTAGTTTTGAAGCAATTGGTTCAGCAGACTCAAGTAACTTCCAAAGGATGGTTCTTCACTTTGATGACATGATGTCTACGGATGATTACTACGAAGTGTACGCTAAGACCGCTTCAGGTAACATTATTGTTTACCACCTTTATTTCTTCATGATGGGGATGCCGGGCTAATGGCTGTTAAAAAGACACTCCTCGAACTAGTACAAAATATTCTGAGTGACATGGACTCTCAGGATGTTAACTCTATTGGTGATACACTGGAAGCACAACAGGTTGCTAGGATCGTAGAGTCTACATACTACAACCTTATCACAACCACTGATATCCCAGAACACTACGAGCTTATCAAACTTACTGCTGCTAGTGATAGTACCTACCCTACTCACTTTAGTTTCCCAGAGAATGTCAAACGGATTGACAAGCTTTGGTATGACACTAGTGACGATGGCTCTCTTGAATACACTGAGGTCCAGTGGATGGACCCTATTTGTTTTATTGAACGACAGGATGCCCTACAGTCTAACTTTGACTCAGTACTAGATAAGAATGGTGGGACGACTATCAGGGTAGGTAACGACAAACACCCTCAGTACTTTACGAGCTTTGATGACTTTTACCTTATCCTTGACTCCTACGACTCAACTATTGATAGCACTCTGCAAGCTAGTAAAGTGAGAGCTATGGGTACTGTGTTTCCTGTCTTTGAAATTTCAGACAACTACACTCCAGACTTGGACGCAGTTCTTTTTCCTTACCTCTACAATGAAGCTAGGTCTATGTGCATGGAAGTGTTGAAAGGCGGCTCCCTTCCTAAGGTTGAACAAGCTGCTCGTAGACAGAAATCATATGTCCAAAACGATATGTACCGAACTAAACAACCAAACAATTGGAGTAACTATGGACGTTAATCGAGAAGAGTATATCAACTCAGACGGAAACCCAGAGATTATAGTCTCGTCTACTAAACGTAAATCGAAGTTTAGAGTAGTGAAGACTAATGATGGGTTCGCACACTTCGAAGTTAAAGTTGATAAAGGCGCACTTCCTCAAGTTCTGAACACACGGTTCACAAGCCTGTACAAAGCAGCAGATGCCATTGAAGAATACCTAAGAACATCACGAGAAAGTTCCACTGTACGTCGAGATAACTTTGGCGAAGAGTACGATAAACGAAAGAAAGAGGCAGCTAGTTAATGGCTCAGCAGTACACTCAGAAGGCTGTTAATACTTTTATTAAAGGTCTGGTTACAGAGGCTGGGGAGCTTACGTTTCCCGAGGATGCTTCTGTTGCTGAGTTGAACTGTGACCTCCAACGTGACGGCTCCAGACGTAGGCGCTTTGGGTTTAACTATGAAGCAGGTAATTCCGTTTCTGATTTCACCATACCTAACCTGAGTGTTGTCACCACAAAGACTTGGTTTAATGTCGGCAATGAAGCTGGCACTGAGTTTCTTGTAGTTCAAGTAGATAGCTCTCTGTACTTCTATAACAAGGCTGGGTCTAACCTGTCAAGTAATCAAGTTGATACTACAAGAACAAGTGGTGTTACTTACTCAGTTGATCTTACTACTTACGTCAAGCCAATTAGTAGTGGTGCTGGTACTGCCCCTATTGAAGCAACCTCGATTAACGGTGCTCTCGTTGTTGTGTCTCCTGAAATAAATCCTTTCTATATCACGAGGGACACTGACACAGGAGCATTCACGGAGACACAGATTGATTTCCGTACTAGGGACTTTGAGTGGCAAGGCAATACCACAGAGTACTACGAAGAACTAGCTTCTGGTTCTGTTACCGACGAGCGTAAATACGACACGTATAACTCTGGTTGGTTTGGGGACGCAGGGGACGCAGCTCTAACAGCGTATATTGCGAGTGGCTTTTGGCCCTCACTTAACCTGCCGTTCTTTTCTGCTAAACAATCAGATGGTCTGTTTAATAGTTTGATCTGGGATCGTATCCATAAGGGTACTACCTTGACAGCAAATGGTTCTTTTATTCTTGACTTTTTTGCTAAAGATAGGCAGACAGTTTCTGGTCTTGCAGGAGTAAACAACAGTGTAGAAAAGGGTAGGTTTAGTACAGTCGCAGCCTATGCAGGTCGAGTGTTTTACTCAGGTATTACTGAAAGTACTGACAACAACAGTAGTAAAATTCTCTTCAGCCCTATTCTAGTCCAAGGTTTTTCTCAGCTTGGTGACTGCTTTCAAGCTAACGATCCCACTGCTGAGACTTTCTCTGACCTATTGGACACTGACGGTGGTGTTATCACTATCCCAGAAGCCTACAATATTCGCAAGCTTCACGTCTTTGGTCCCACTCTTTACGTCTTTGCAGAGAATGGAGTATGGACTGTAAGTGGTGTTGATGATGTCTTCAGGGCTACAGAGTTTTCTATCAGTAAGATTACAGAGACTGGTCTGTTTAACTCTAATACTTTTGTGTCTGCTGCTGGTCGTCCCTACTGGTGGTCTAACGTAGGTATCCATACTCTTGTTGCTGGTGAAATGAACTCTGTTGTTGAGCAAAACATTTCCCTACCTACTATCCAAAGCTTTTGGGAAGACATTGGAAGAGAAGCCAAGTCCAAGACTATTGGTATCTACGACGAACTGAACTCTCGTATTCTTTGGGCTTACCCTAATGAAGATGAAACAACTGAGACTAAGTTCAATAACTTCCTGTTCCTAGACGAAACGCTTAGGGCTTTCTTTCCTTGGCAAGTAGAGGATGCAGAGGACGGGAGCTACATTGCTGGTCTGTCTTTCTACTCTGGATTAGGTGTATCTGATATTGAGTACACTCTTGTTGACTCAGATGGTAACGAGATTGTAGACTCTAGTGGTAATCTTGTCGTCATTACTCAGAGTGGTCGTGACTTTAGTTCTACTGCTATTAAGTTCCTCACAGTAGATGGTAACACAGGCAAGGCTTCCTTTGGGGAGTTCAGTGACACTACATTCTACGATTGGGGTAACATTAACTATTCCTCTTTTGCTGAGACAGGCTACTCTTTCATGGGAGACCTTACCACAAAGAAGAACGCACCTTATCTTACTACCTACTTCAGGGTTACGGAGACTGGTTGGACTTCTTTAGGCAACGGTAGCTACTCACCTCTACAACAGTCTAGTTGCAAAGTATCTTACTTCTGGGACTTTAGTAAAACTTCTTCGAGTACACCGCAACAAGCCTATCTACCTAACAAAATTCTAGTAGTAGACGTAAACGATCTAGGTACGTATGACTATCCTTCTACCACGGTGAATAGCAGGCTCAAGCTACGGGGCAGGGGAAGTAGTATGCGTATTCGTTTTGAAAGCGAAGAAGGAAAAGACTTTCACCTGTTGGGTTATGAAGTAATAGGAGCGAGGAATCCTCGGATATGACAACTGTTCGAAAAGCTAGTCAAGATGATGTTTACGAAATTCTTGTACTCGCTAAAAAATTCTTTAAAGAGTCTAAGTTTACCTACGAGTTTGATATAAAAGCTTTAGAAGAAAACCTCAGGACTATCCTAGAGTCTGACAAGTTCTTCCTCAATGTTATAGACGACGAAGGAGAGATAGTAGGTTTCTTGGCTGGAGTAGTTACACAGACTCTATTCTCACCTGACCAAGTAGCTTCTGAACTAGCTTGGTATGTTACACCTAGTTCTCGTGGACAGAAGTCCTCTCTCAAACTTATGTCTCAGTTTGAAGAATGGTCAAAAGAAGTAGGTGCTAAGTTTACTTGTATGTCAGATATCGACCCAGTGAATGATCTGTCTGACCTGTACGAACGTAAAGGTTATGTCTTGAAAGAAAAGACTTACGTGAAGGAGAACTAACATGGCAGGTTTCACTGCAATTGCACTAACTGCTGCCACTGTAGTAGGAACAGCAGCTTCAGTTTACGGTACTATCCAAAGTACGAAGGCTTCTAAAAAAGCTGCTGCGGCAAGGCGTAGACAAGAGCAGCTTCAAGAGACACGCTCTCGTCGTCAGGCTATTCGAGAGATGCAAGTACGTAGAGCACAGGCTATCGCTACGGCTCAAGGTGCAGGCTCTCTCCAGACTTCAGGTGCTTCAGGTGGTATCGGCTCTCTTAGCTCTCAGCTTGGGACAGGGCTAGGCTTCCAGTCTCAGATGGGGTCACTGTCTGACATTGTGTCTTCTGAAACACAGAGGGCACAGAGGTTTGGCGCTATGGCTAACTTAGGTGGACAAGTAGCCGCATTTGGTGCAAGCAGGGGTGGAGCAGACTTCCTCTTTGGACAGCAATCCCCTAACCGACCACCGGGAAATAACGTGAGTGGCTTCATGCCCTCTCCTGTTCGCCCTCAAGCACGTCCTCGTAGCTACCCTAACTATAACATGCCGGGTTTCTAATGACTGAGTTTCTTAACGCGACTAAACCTACTGGGTTCCTCGTTCCAGACGATGGGCCTCCAGAACCTATGGAGGGAGAGATTGTTCGCAAAGAAAAAGAACAGGACGACATCGTAGAGAATAAAACTGAACGTCTGTCTAACCTCCTGACTTCACAAGGTAGTCCCGGAATTTTTCAGCTTATGCTTGATTCTGGTGCAGAGATAGAGGCTCTTCAAGAAGGTGCTTTTAAAGAGGAAGAGATTAGCAAAATTCTCATGGACGTTGAGAATATCTCTGCTGTAGATGTAGCTTTGGCCGAAGACCCTCTGATTGGTCCAACTATACTTCGGATCAACAAACGTCAACAGGATGTTACACGTAGACTTCTTAATACTGCAGAAGAATTCGAGGATGGAGCGGCTGGGTCTGTCTTAGAGTTTATCGACCAACTTGGGTACGATACGTGGATTGGTCTTAAGGACACGGTGACAGACCAGACGATGCTCAGGGGCGAAGGAACGGAAGTTACAGAGTTGTCTAAAATGTGGGCTGATGCTATGCGCACTATGGACGACGACCAGTTTAACGCTTTCGTAGAGGAACGCTTCAGAGACCTTGGAGGTAACTTGGCCTCTGGTTCTGAACCAGCATGGCGTGTATACCGTGAACTGCAAGCTCTGGAAAGCGCGGGTGTTGTCCTTTGGGATAAAGAAATGGGCCGTGTAGCTGGTGTTATGTCTGCTCTGGACACAGCTACACTTGGTCTGACGGGTGTCCTAAAGACTGCTCAAGTAGGACGCAGTGTTATTGGTCGTCTTCGCCGTACAGCAGGCACACGAGCAGCTACAGAAGCTGTCACGGGTACTTCTCTCACTGTCCGTGGGGGGCTTGACGGAGAAATCCTAGATGCTCAGCCATTGGTCGAAGACCTTTCAGCAACTGTCCCCGGTAGGTCTGGTCCTCGTCGTGAACGTCCTTCGCGTAAGATTAACCCTAATGCAGATGAAGCTGAGATTATTGAAGACATAGCTCCGGGTATGTACTCTTCTAGGGTTAATCCCACAAATACACCTAAACCTCCACCAACTGCTTTTGGTTCTCTTGGTAGAGACCTTAACCGTAACATCTTTATTAGAAGATACCTTGAGCGGGCAGCAGGAAGGTCTTTTGGCGCTGTTGGCTTGCCTGAGAAAGCTTTACGTGAAGCTACTATCCTTGCAGATAAGTTGGCAGACTCCAGTGCTACACGAGCATTGGACATTGACATTAGTGAAGTGACTCCTACGACCTTTAAAGCAGACCTAGTGTTTGGTAAAATGGACGGAACTCCTTTTACAAGCTATCAGTCTGCCTCCAAGGTAGCTCAAGATATTCCTAACGCTAAGGTAGTTGACACTCGAACTAACCAAATCGCCACGTTTGATTCAGGTAGTGGCCAGTTTGCTGTAAAAGTAGAAGCGCCAATCTCTTCTAAAGGTTTGGTGAGTGAACTTGATTTGTCTGAAATAGGTAATAGGACTTTCCTAGGCAAGCTGTTTGGGCGGGCTGACGCTAAGTCTAGTTCTTTTATGGCAAATATTGCTGATGCTGCCGATGCTGGTGGACAAGGTTTGGCAAAGGACTTTCAACCTTTATTCAAGCGGTTGTCTAAGTTACCCAAGAAAGACGCGGAAGCTGTCAACACTATCTTGACAACTCTTCGTGACACCCCTACTAATGGTAATGCTCGTATGTGGCTTACTCCCACGGAGTTTGGACAGCAGTATAAGAGCCTCACTGGTCAGTGGCCTACTCGTGAGACAATCGAAGCTTACCAGTCAGCTATCGAGATGTCTGACTTTAGCTGGTTCACTCTTGCCTCTGATCGTCTTCGTATCCTTTTTAACCAGAAGGCTACTGTTATCAACGCAGAAGGAAAAGACCTTCTAGCTATTCCTACCCAGACTAAGAAAGGGGGCGTAGATCAACAGTATGTCTGGGACGCTTCTCAAGGCAAAGCTATAAAGACTGTTGATTTGTCTGATGATGCCGTTCTTTACGCTTTTGATCGTCCTCGTAGTCTACCTGTTGGCCCTACCCGCAGGAACAACCTTCAGTTTGTCGTAAACTTCCAAGGTAACTCTCGCCTTCCTACTCTTGAGGATGCCTTCCCGTATAATGCTGGTGGTCCTCGGTCTAACCCTGAGGTTACTTGGTTTGTTGGGACTCACGATGACGGGTGGTCTACCCTTATCGGTGCTCGTAGTGAGAAAGAAGCTACTGCTGCTGTGGATGAGATTAATACGCTTGTCCTTGCTAAGCAAGATGGTTCTCTTTCTGACTCTGTAGTATTAGCTAACAATAAGTGGAATCCTAACATTGAAACAGTAGACCAACTTGTAGAGTTTGCCGAGAAGCGTGGTCTTGACCTTGATACTCCGGTTATTCTAAGGAGGAGGGATGAGAAAATTCAAGATGGTGTGGCTGTTGCTGATGACTATTACGTTAACATGTCTTACGAAAAGTTTACTACTCTTCATCGGCATGACATTGCGTTGGTTGAGTATGGTGGAGCTAAGGCAAGTAACCCTGACCCTATCGCAGCAGTCATGGACCAATTTACTCGCATGGCTTCTCGCGCTGCTTCAGTGCATTATCGTATGCAACACCCGACTTCTTGGGTTAACGCAGTTCAAAGAGCAGTAAGCAAAGGTGAACTGCGTGTTAATAACATCTCTGTAAAAGGTTCTGATGAAATTAAGGTAAAAGCTTGGGAAATTGAAGGCGAGTCTGAGATGGCTCGTAAGCTTCGGTCTGAGCAACTTATAATTCAACGGCGTCTTGGTTCTGGGTCCAGTCTTCTTGATGACATGGTTCGTAGCGGGACAGGTAGCGGTGTGTCTGAAGCAGCAGATCGTATGGTTGAAGCTGTCCATAACTTTAGTCCTAAGATGGCTGTGCCTGCTAAGTATATCTCAGAGTCGTTTGTTAAAGGTGGTAACAATAAGCTTCTTAGTCTCGGCTTCTTCCAGAACATGGCCTCACTTGACCAAATTTTTGTTCAGACTTCTCATATCATACCTGTCAGTGCAGCATCACCTATCAATGGGCCGAGGGCTGTTATGTTAGCTACTGTAGCAAGGCAAGCCGGTAGAACTACTGTACCTGACTCAGCTTGGAAGACGATCTATAACAATCTTTCTAAGTCTATGGGTATTCCTGAAGATGACTTAGACAATATGATGGAGCATTTGTTCTTGTCTGGTCGTGGCTACATGCGTGGTGCTATTGCTGAAGACCCTGCCGCAGGTATTCTTTCCAGAGGTATTCCATCCAAGATTGGTAAGGTACTCTCTGCTCCTTACTACGCAGGGGAAAACTTTGCTGCTACTGTGTCTCGTCTTACGGCGTACTTGGATGTGAGGAAAGCTCACCCCACCCTTAATCCTAAGTCTGATTTATTCTGGAACAAGGTTCAACAAAGAGACAGGGACTTGTCGTTTGCTCTGAACAGGTCTCAACGCTCTCTTGCTCAAGATGAAAGTACCCTTAGGGTCGTTACACAGTGGACTTCTTACCCCATCAGGACTATTGAGAATGTCTTTAATGCCAATTTGACTAAGGTCGAACGGGCCAGAATGTTTGCCGCATCTACAATACTATGGGGTGTTTCTGGTGCAAGTCTTTACGGTATGGCCTCCTCGGCTAGAGAAGAGTTCCCCGGACCATTGGCGGAGATTATTGCAGACGGCGCTGACTACGCGTTAAAGGAGCTATTTGGTATCAAGCCGGGTAGGCGTTTGTCCCTCAATCCTGCTGAGCTTATTGAACGAGCGGTTGGAACCTTTACCGATCCTTTCGCTACTATCCCTGCTGCACGTATAGCTGAAGAAACTTATTCACCAGCAGTAAGTGCCGTAGCTAACTTTGCTTCTGGTCGTACTAGCCTTGGTTGGCACGATTTGGAAACTTTGGTACGTGCGTGGAAAATTGTTGATGCACCTGTGATGGCGTACCAAATGATGATGCACGATATCCGTGTCTCCACCTCTGGTAATTCTATCGGCAAAGACTTCACGACTAGTCAGGAGTTTTTTCAAGCCCTTGGTTTTACTCCTTCTGAGGTAGTCGAAAAGTATTCTTTCCAGAGGATGACTTGGGGTGGCGCAAAGGATAGGGCTGAAGCCGTCAACAAGGCCACTGATATAGTAAAGTTAGCAAAGCAAGCCTTTGAAAAGGGTGACATGGAAGCTGGTATTCAGTTGTGGAAAACTGCTGATGCTGTAGTATTGGCCTATGGGTTTAATGATGTACGTCTTAGTGAAGTAAGAAGCAAGATCATCAACAATATCGGACAAGACGAGTACTCGTGGTTACTGCTCAATCTTATAAAAGACGGTAACTTAGAACACGCAGAGAAGTGGAAGGAAAATAACGATGGCTGACCTAGCTCCTAAGATGGATACCAATCTTTTTGCAAGAAGCCCTATTGTAGAGCCTCTTCCCGCTGGTCTTCAGGTTGCATCGAATGGCTTAGGGTTTCTTGGTGCCTTAGGTGATCGAAAGGCTGAGTTGGAGAGGGGAGACGGTAAACCTTCTATTTCAGAGAGAGAACGTCAGGACAAACAAAGATTTTACACCGCTCTGGATGAAGGCGTTCAAATGATGGAGCAGGGATACACTGATAAAGGTGTCCAACATATCACTAAGAATTACCGGGATTTTGTACGTGTATACGGACGAGAAGAAGAGGACGTAAACAATGCTTTCTCTGACGCAACTGGCTTTTCAACCAACGTCGAGGTAACTGGCACAGCACTTCAAGAAGGTGAGATTGCAAATACAGAATCCTTCACTGCTTCGTTGTCTCTAGCTATGGCTCAGAATCCTGAGGCTACTGAAGACGAGTTGTACGCTATTGCGATGGAGAAAGAAAAGAGTCGTCTTGCTACTGAAACTAAGCTTGAGGAGATTTACCAAAAGGAAAAGGTAGAATGGTTTGAAGCTGAGCCTGTCTTGGTTGAGAAAGCTCGTCAAGCAGGTGATATATTTATGACAGGGATAGCTGGAGCGCAAGCAGACAGCATCATTACACCTGATGAGGCTAGGCAAATACGGGAGCAGTGGCATGCGTTCTACGGTGGAATGAGAAAACCTTCTGGTGTTGACCAAGAACGCTGGGATAAATACCAAGAAGAGTATATCACTCCATTAAATAAGATGGTTGACTCCGCCGTTGGTCTTGCTCTTAACAACAACTTTAACTCTGATGTTTCCAGAGCTTACCAAGGTATCATCAGTAAAGCTGTTATGCAAGGTAAACTGCCCAACACTGTCTTGGCTGCTTTTACTCCTGACAAGGATGGGTCTTGGACGACTGTTATGAATATAATGGAGGAAGAAGCTGAGTCTGGTGGTCGATGGTCTGAGTCTTATAATATTCTGAACACAGGAAACTTTGAAGAGTTGATGGCTTGGGTAACTGAGTACGAGTATAAGACATCAGTAGACGAACTAAATCTAGACCCAACTGAATTTAAGAGTCTACCTAACCAAGAAAAACTAGAGGCTATCATTGAGGGAGGCGTTTCTGTCCAAGCTACTCTGAATGATCCCGGAAAGACTGCCGCCTACATTAATGCCCTTAACCAAGAGTTTGCAGCACTTGAAGGAGATGCTGTAACTGTGACTGCTTACAACAATGTCTTTAGTCCCGCGTACTTTGAAGCTCTAAAAGTAGCTTACGAAGCTAACCCGGTGATTGGTGAGCAACTCATTCGCGGTTCTATCGAAAGCATTAACTCCCAGCGTGTTGCTGTTGCTGGAGCTATTCAGTCTACTGCGAGTCAGGCAGGCTTGTACATCGACGGTGGGGTTGTTCGCCCCACTGAGGAAACTCTGACTAGGATTCAACCTACACTGGACTTGTATTTTAACGGGGACTGGAATACTGCTGTTGAAATGGGTGGTAAAAACTCTGACGGTATTCTCCAAGCTCCTGTGCATGGGATTATTAAAGCGGCTAGGGATGAAGTCCTACCTCTTATGCAACGTATGCAAGCAGCAGACAATAAGATCGATATCCTGATGGAAGGCTTGCCTAAAGAAACCACTCGAAATGAAACACCTGTATCTACTAAACCTACTCAACCAAGCAATCCTATTACTATTCCCACTAAA
>Ga0209947_1000712_pt1 | contig 20394 bp, 19 predicted proteins | sample SalPonR2_B_D2_MG_FD_185706 | JGI IMG/M metagenome (GOLD analysis project Ga0209947, IMG submission 185706) | Salt pond soil microbial communities from South San Francisco under conditions of wetland restoration - Salt Pond MetaG R2_B_D2_MG... ... | reverse complement strand
AGTGAGCAGTAGGCAGGAAGTACAGTGGAAAGTGGAAAGAAAAAACCAAGAACAGATACCAGTTGTCTGATATCAGACATCAGTAAAAACACTAAGGACAAAAGGCAAATAAAGCAGAAAGAAAAGAACAAAGGCAAAAATAAAAAACAAAAATTTCTTTGAATGCATTTGAGTTTTAAACGATTTTTGCATTTCCTGAAAACTGTTTTTCAGCTTGCAGCGGGCAGTTTGCAGCAAAAGAAAAAGCGAGAAGAAAAAGCAACGATAGAAAAAAGATAAGAGCTGAGATCAACCCAATATGCATTCATTCATTTAGGGTTTTGATTCAGCTCTTGTTTTTTTATTTCACTTTTTACTTTTCCTTGTCATTTGTATTTTCTTTTACTTATTGCGGCGAAAGCGCCTGATTGTGAAGCATCGCCTGATGCATGGATTTCACAGCTTTGGATAAGGGAAAAGCGTGAAAATTCTGGCCTTGGCCCGATACGCAGTGAGTTTGTGAATTTTAGATTTTGCCGCGAGACAAAGCGTTATGAAATGCAGCAGAAGGGCGCAGCAAGCAGACAGGCTTTGAGCTGCAACAGTGTAGTGGGCGAATAAGTAATTTTAACGAAAAGGGTCTTACAGAAAAGCATCTTGCAGTTATCATCACATAGGACGCTTCTTTCATATTCGAGTTTTCTTTGTTATAATTCTATATGAGGGTATAAAAATTTCGAATATAAAAAAAGGAGTGATTCATATGCCGGCTATTGAAATAAAAAAAGGTGTTTACTGGGTTGGGGCTTTCGACTGGGATCTGAGATTGTTTGAAGGACCCATATACCATACTCCCAACGGTGTATCATACAATGCCTATCTAATCATCGACGATGAAATAACATTGGTGGATTCAGTTGAATCGAGATTCTTTGGAGAGATGCTCGAGAAAATCGAATCACTGGTTCCTATATCGAAGATTGACCATGTGATAATAAACCATGTGGAGCCTGACCATTCGGGAGCTTTCCCGGACATGATGAAAATGATGCCGGGCGCCAAGATACACTGCACACAAAAGGCCAAAGAGGCCCTTCTAAAATATTACTACGGAGAGGAATACGACTACAATGTGGTCAAAACGGGTGATGTCTTAAACATAGGCAAAAGAAATCTGCATTTCATAGAATCAAGGATGCTTCATTGGCCCGACAATATGATGACATTCGTGCCTGAGGACAAGCTGCTATTGTCAAATGATGCATTCGGGCAGCATCTGGCAAGCTCTCATCTGTTTGACGATGAAAACGACATGGAAATGGTAATGAGAGAGGCAAAGACATACTATGCCAACATTCTCATGCCGTATGCTCCATTGCTTACCAGAAAGATAGAAGAGATTCAGAAGATGGACCTTGACATGGACATGATAGCTCCAAGCCATGGAGTGGTTTTCAGGAAGGATCCGGGCAGAATCATTGAGGCGTATCTTAAATGGGCAAAACCTGAAATGAAAAAGAAGGCTGTCATAATTTACGAGACGATGTACGAGAGTACGGCAAAGATGGCAAGGGCAATTGTTGAAGGGCTGTCTTCCGAGGACATTGAAGTAAAGCTGTACAAGGCTGAATCATCGGACTTCACAAGCATCTTTTCAGAAATTGTTGACGCAAAGGCCTTGCTCATTGGATCGTCAACCTTCAACAATGGAATGATTCCGCAGATAAGCTATTTTCTTGAGGAAGTTGTGGCACTAAAACCGCGCAACAAAATTGGCGCCGCATTTGGATCCTATGGATGGGGAAAAGGCGCAGTCAAGAAAATTGAAGCGCGAATGAAGGAAATGGGAGCGGATATTGTGGAAGAAGGACTCGAAATACAATATGCTCCTTCCGGCGACGAACTCAAGGCATGCTTTGAATACGGAAAATCGATAGGGAAAAAAATTCAGGAATCATGCGGAAACAATTAGTGTTTCAAGTGATTCTTTGGCATGGATGAAAAAATGAAACAGCCCCGCACGCCGTTTGTAAAACCGGCGTGCGGGGCTGTTTCTGTATTATGAGGTTTTTAAAGCCCAAGGAATCTCAAGCTGCTGTCGAACTGGCTGTTGAGAACGTAATTCAAGTGCTTCTTTTCTTCTTTCATTATTGTCTTGAATTCTTCCGGAATCAAATCAGGGAAAAGACTCCTAACCTGTTCAACAAAAATTATTGAGTCGCGCTCAACCTTTTCGGCTATAACGAGAGCGTCACGCTTGCTGTAGCGTGCTTTTACATCGTCATTCTGGAATATGTGGGTCTTTATGAGAAGTTCTGTATATTCAGCTTCTTCATCGGACAGTTCAAGCATTCCGCCGTTTGGAAGCTTTTCCAGAAGACCTTGATAAATCTTTTCGTGCCTCAATTCATCTCCTGCAAGCTTTTCAAACAATGCTTTGGCTTTCTTTTCTTCCATTTTTTCAGCCAAATCAGTATAAAGTTTTGCTACCTCTGCTTCGTGGAGGATGACTGTTTTAAAAAGTTTTCTTCCGTCAAATTCTCTCATTGTTCCTCTCCTTTACTGTTAATATTTTGAAATGCCTTCATAAAGAGATTTACCCATTTGAAGGCTTGAATAACAGCTTGTGGGAAAAATAATTCTACAGAAGAGCAGCCGCTTTCGCGAGTCTGTCGCAAAGTACGTTTTGAAGATGGTTTCTGTGGGACTTTACCCATTCGATTTCAATGTATTTTTCGGCGGTGAGTTTTTCAAACCGTTTCCATTCGTCGATGTTTTTTACTTTTGTTCCGTTCGCAGTATGCCAGTCGTTCAGGTTCCAATTCCGTATCCATTCGGTTAGTCCCTTTCTGACATATTGGCTGTCCGTTACAATACGGATCTCTTTGCATTCGCACAAGATTTCAAGACCCCTTATTGCCGCATGGAGCTCAGTCAGTGTGCTTGTGGATGCGGTTGAAGGCCTGTAATCGACAAGGCATTCACCGTTTGCGTATTCAATGATGCAGGCTATCCCACCCTGGTCTTTTTTTTCAAAAAAACTTCCGTCGGTGTACAGCTTGGTTATGGAATCGATACCCTTTTCAAGAGCGTAGCTTTTGTTTTCTCCATTTCGCTTGTCGGATACGAGTACTCTTTTTTTGTCGCTGAATGCACTCGGGTCCCTATCCTCGAAAATTGCAAAATTGAGTTCAAATCCCGTGAAAAAGCTTTCCGGACGCTTGTTGTGCAGTATTTTTCTCAGTTGGACTTCGTTCTTTAACAGAAAGTCTGTCAAATCGTTGTGATTGTGAAACAGCAATTGCCGCGTTTCGAGGCAGAAAGAAACAGCAACCCGGTTTGAAGGGCAGCTTATATCGAACAAATATCCCGCCTTGGATTTTCCCGTTATTTTCATTTTGAGCAGCTTTGATTTCATTTCAATTCACTTCTTTTTAAAATTCCAAAAGTCGAAAGAGCGTCCGGTTTTGTTGAAAAGTTGGCGTCTTGTGTCCAGATGGATAAAATCGTCATAAAGCCCTATTCCCTTGAATCCGGCATGCACCGCAAAAACCAATATTCGGTCGGGATCGTACCCGTCCATGCTGATATCAGCCGCCTGCCCTAAAAGATGTCGGCTTCCGGGTGAACCGCCGACAATTCTGTTCCACTTCTGAGTCCTGTATCCGGATGTTACGATAAGGGGCATTTGCAGCAAAGATCGGAATCGCTCCAGCTTTTCAATAAGCTCCATTTCAATGAAGACCTTTCCGGGAAGATCTTCAGGGTCTCTGCATACAAATTCGGATATGTGGAAGTGTTCCGAAAGCTTGATGTCGCCGTCGAGGCTGTACATTCAATCATCTCCTTTATTCAAGAGATGACTCGGGGCGGAATTTCTTATATCAGTTCCGCACTACTTTGTTTCTGCCTGCTTCTTTTGCGGCGTAAAGGTTTCTGTCGGCTCTTTGAATCAATGTTTCCACATCTATTTCATCGTCAGACAATGTGTGCATTCCAAAACTGCATGTTATTTTGATGTCTTTGCCCTGATAGACATTGTCTTCATCCTCGATTGCTTTTCTAAGGCCTTCAATTATTTCAAAAGCCGCATCCGAGTCTGTTTTGTTCATTACTATCAAAAACTCCTCTCCGCCGAAGCGTGCGACCCAATCCTTTGCGGGACGAAGGGATTTTTTCATAAGGTCTGCGAATCTCTCCAGTATGAAATCGCCAGCCAGATGTCCATGGAAATCATTGACCTTCTTGAAATAGTCTATGTCGGCCATTGCAAGTGTAAGGGGTTCACCAGAGAGTCCGCTTGCAAGCATGTCGTGAGGAAGCCTTTCGTTTATATATCTCCTGTTGAAAATTCCTGTGAGCGGATCGGTCACCAGCTCCATGTTTCTTTCCTCAAGCATCCTGCGTATCTCAGATTCTGTGGAATTTGAAAAATCTCCTATGATTTCAGGCTTGTCAACGATGGTCAAAAGTTCAAGTACGACCGTGCGGTTTTCAAGGATTACAGGAAGAGCCGTCACGATATAGGGATTTTCTCCGTCGTATTCTATCTTTATGAAGCTTTCCCCTTCGTTGTACGCACGCATGGATATGCAATTAGTGCATACGGCGCCGCTGTTCCACATGTCGTGGCAGGTGGAGTTTTCCATGTCATTCGGAAGTGTTGAAAAATCAAATGTTTTTCCGTCTGTCAGGACTGTTTTTTCCACAGGATCTACAATTCTTACGGAATCGTAGAGTGAGTTGATGAAGTCGATTTTATCCAGCAATTCGGCATAGGACATGGCTTTCATTGGCGTATCAGTCTCCTTTATGCAATATTTTGTCGCTTTAATTTGTTTATATTATATAATATATATGGCTCAATATAAAAGTTTTAAACATTCGGAGGGACATTCATGGAAAAAACAGGCATCATAGAAAAGGCTCTCAAGCTGGCGGTGGCGGCCCACGAGGGGCAAAAGAGAAAAGGATCGGAAACACCATATATAGTTCATCCCGTTGAAGTCGGGCTTATATTGATCGGCAACGGAGCATCCGAGGAAATGGTTGCTGCGGGAATCCTCCATGATACACTCGAGGATACGGAAGTCGAAGAAAAGACCATAAAAAAAGAATTCGGGAAAAAAGTTCTGGAATATGTTATAGGAGCTTCAGAAGTTTTGGAAAACCGTGAAAATTCGCCATGGAAGGCGCGCAAGGACCATACCGTGCGATTTCTTGCTGATGCCAAAATGGAAATCAAGACCATAAGCTGCGCAGACAAGCTGAGCAACATAAGAAGCATGGAAAGGGACAATCCGAAAAGGAATAAAAGCTTTTGGAATCGTTTCAACGCCGGTTACGAAGACCAGAAATGGTATTACAAATCACTCGTGGAAAGCCTGTCCGACCTCCAAGGGACCCCTATGTACGAGGAGTTCAAAGAAAGAGTCTGCTTTGTATTCGGAGATTGAAAACAAAATGGAACAACTGAAAAGCGGACCATATCAGATTGACGGTCCGCTTCATCGTTTTTTCTTGTTTTCTTTTTTGACATGAAAATCGTTTTCGGAAATTCCGCAAAGCGGACAGCGTTTTATGCCCAGATAACTGTCTTTTACGAAAACTACCTTTTGCCGGCAATAAGGGCACCAGAATAAACCCTTTTTAAGAATCAGTCCCGAAGGTTTTTTGCCCGGGCTGTATGATGCCCTCTTCTTGTTGTACGGCTTGAAAGCCGCTTTCTCGCAACTGTCCTCAAAAAACTGCTTCGTCTCGTCCCGGACGTCCCAAAGAGCGATTTGATTGTCGAGAATTTTGCATTTCATTTGCCGCACCTCCCAGACCTCATCAAGCATATTATATCATAGCCTGCAATACGGCAAAATTCATAAGGTCAGTCCTCGGTTTCAAAACGCGCAAATTCGGCATGCTCAACAGTCCTGTCCGGTTTAGTCACAAACTCGATGATGTTTTCTATGAGAGCTTTGTGTTTGATTTCCTGATCGGCCAAGAATCTGAAAGTCTTTTTTTCTCCGGGAGCGTCTGTTTCATTGAAAGCGTTTTCGTAGATGCGTATGCTTTCATGTTCCATTTCAATTGCCTTTTCGTAAGCCTCCAATGTTTCGGAATTGCAAAGGAACTCATCTTTGTTTTTTAAGGATGAAACAAGCAATTTTTCGGCTTTTTCAAGCAAGTTTGTTTCTATCTGCATTCCTTCGCTTTTTTCTGCATTTTTCAGGATTTCAAAATGCTTTTGTTCCTCTTCAGCCAAAACTGCGAATATTTTTTTGATTCCGGTGCTTTTGGCGCATTCGGAAAGATTTTCATAATATTCTTTAGCCGCTTCTTCCCTTTCCATTGCATAGTCGTGGATTTTCATCAACAACCCTCCTTTTCATATTGTATTCGTTCGATTGATACCCGCCATTATTTTTTTAAAACAGGCATAAAAAAAGTGCGTTGGGTGATATGAAGTGTATAATGTAAGAGGGGTATTAAAATGAAAAAACTATATGATTTGAACATGATTGACAACATGGTTTTGACTAAAAAATTCGTCCTGCTTTATTTTTCATCAAAAGGATGCTCCGTGTGCGAAGTTTTTGGAGTCAAACTGGAGGAACTTTTAAAAAACTACCCGGAAATCGACTGCTACAAGGTTGACATGGACAAGCGGCCTGAAGCCTCGGGCAAATTCGGCATGTTCGCCTTGCCGGGCATAATCGGCTATGTGCACGGCAAAGAAACAATAAGGGAATCGCGCTATGTCAGCATAAAGGAACTCGGCGTAAAACTTGACCGCTATTATGAAATAATATTTTGAAATTCCTGGCTTGCCAGCGGGTCTGAGAAATCCTATGAAAAAGAAAACCCCGGTGGATTCCGGGGTTTTGACGCATGTGTTTAAAACAGAAAAAATCTTGAACGCCCACGCGGCTAACGGTTGAACAGGCGCATGAAGAATACTGCTAAAATAAATATGGGTATTGCAAAAAATAGAAATTGAACAGTGAATCCAAGAATGGAAATCAGAATCGGCAGCACCACGAATATGAATATGGCGATTTTTGCAATTGTCCACAGATAAGAAAAAAATGTTTTTTCTTTAGGATTTCCAGCAGTCCGTTGGTTCCATCTTTGCCTTTTCTGAACAAGCTTTATCTCTTCTATTTTTTCTTCTACATCGGGATCGATTTCAACAGTTTCGAATTCAACATCCTGAAAATCTTCCTTGTAGCCGTTTTTATCAAAAATATCCATACAAATCACCTCGCAAAAAGACTTTTTACCATTATACCAAAAAACTGTTGCTTTTGTTTGAACAAGCATGGGATATAATATAAAATCAATTTATAAGAATCGAAGGGAGCAACATGATGGATTTGACAAATTTGAACGACAGGCAGCTTGAGGCGGTAAAACATACGGAAGGTCCCGTGCTGTTGGTTGCGGGAGCTGGAAGTGGAAAGACAAGAGTTCTTACATACAGAATAGCCTATCTTATAGACGAACTTGGAATACACCCCTCATCAATACTTGCAATAACTTTTACAAACAAGGCTGCCAACGAGATGAAAAACCGAGTAATGGATCTTGTGGGCGATGCTTCGCGAAACATGTGGGTAAGCACATTCCACTCGGCATGTGTGCGCATACTCAGAAGCAATATAGACAAGATCGGATATACCAGGGACTTTGTAATATACGATTCGGCGGACCAGAAAACTGTAATCAAGGAAATAATGAAGGCATTGGGAATGACCGATGAATATGAACCAAGATACATGATAAATCAAATAAGCCGAGCTAAGGACCGCCTGTTGACCCCTGACAAATACAGGGAAAAATATCAAAACAGCATCGACCAGAGAAAAGTCTGGGAAGTATACGACAGATACCAGAGGCGCCTTAAGTCAAACAACGCTCTTGATTTCGACGATTTGATAAACAAGACAATAGAATTGTTTTCAAAGGAGCCGGAAATCCTTGAAAAATACCAGAACAGGTTTGAATATATAATGGTGGACGAGTACCAGGATACAAACAAGGCCCAATACCGCCTAATAAACCAATTGGCAAAAAAACATAAAAATATTTGTGTTGTGGGAGATGCGGACCAGTCCATATATAAATTCAGAGGGGCGGACATAAGGAATATACTCGATTTCGAAAAAGACTATACCGGAGCGAAGACCATAAAGCTTGAGCAGAACTATCGGTCGACCAAGAGGATACTGAGGGCCGCAAATGAAATAATAAAGGGGAACATCAGCCGGAAGAAAAAGAAACTCTGGACCGAGAACAATGAGGGGGAGCGGATACGCTACCATAAGGCCTACAATGAATACAAGGAAGCGGAATATATAGTTAAGACAATCGAGGACCTCAAGTATCGGGAAAATCTGGACAACAGGGATTTTGCTGTGCTGTACAGGATGAATTCCCAATCGAGGGTCATAGAGGAGTTCCTTATGAGGAACGCCATTCCATACAAGGTTGTTGGAGGAAGGAAGTTCTACGACCGCATGGAGATAAAGGATCTTATGGCATACATGAAACTGGCCCAGAACCAGAAGGACGATGTAAGCCTTTTCAGAGTCATAAATGTCCCCAAGAGGGGCATCGGAGGACGAACTGTAGAAAAAATAAAGGAAGCTGCTGAGGAGGCGGACACAGACGCTTTTAACATTTTGCTGAACATTGAATCAGTCGGTTTGTCCGCCAAAGCCGAGAGAAGCCTAAAGTCGTTTACAGCTTTTATAAAGACCCTGATGGAAAAGAAAAACGACGGATCCGTATATGAAATACTGACATCGGTAATAGAAGGAACCGGATATGTTGAGGAACTCGCACTCAAGGATACGGTGGAGGCTGCTACGCGGATAGAGAACATAGAGGAGCTCGCCTCATCAATAGAGGAATTTGAAAGAAAAACCCCCGATGCCAATCTTGAAACATATTTGCAGGGCATATCTCTTATGAGCGACCTCGACAACTACGAGGAAACGGAAGACCAGGTTGTTCTTATGACGCTCCATAGCGCCAAGGGCCTCGAATTCCCCTGTGTATTCATGGTGGGAATGGAAGACGGCATTTTTCCGGGTTTCAGGTCTTTGGGCGACGACAAGGAGCTCGAAGAGGAGAGAAGGCTTTGTTATGTTGGAATAACAAGGGCGCAAAAGCATCTTTACATGTCGCACGCATCAAAAAGGATGCAGCACGGGCGGATGAAAAGCAATCCCATGTCCCGTTTCCTGGTTGAAATACCAAAGGACCTCATAAAGGGACGCATAGAGGATGAAATAACAAACAAGCGGCAATCGGGCTCGTTTGACGAACGGGTGAGTTTCGGCAGAGAGATTCAATCGCACGCCAAAGTTAGCGAATCAGTTTGCCATGGACTGAAGCCCGGAGTCAAGGTAAGGCACAAAATTTTCGGGGATGGAATGGTTGTAAGCGTAAACGGTTCAGGGGAAAAAACCGAGCTTACAATAGCATTCGACCAGAAGGGCATAAAGAAACTCATGCTTGGCTTCGCACCGCTTGAAATAATCTGATGGGAGGAACCGACGTGGATAAAAGTCCTGAAGCAAAAAGAATAAAAGAACTTGTCGATTCCATAACGCGTCATGAATATTTGTATTATGTAAAAGATGCTCCGGAGATAACAGACAGAGAGTATGACTTGCTTATGCGTGAACTTGTTCGCCTTGAGGAAACGCATCCTAATCTTGCGCAGCCGGATTCTCCTACTCAAAGGGTAGGGGGAGAGCCCATAGCTTCATTCGGGCAGGTAAAACACGGTGTGCCTCTCTTAAGTCTCGACAACGCTTTCGGTCCTGAAGACCTCATGGCCTTCGATTCGAGGAACAGGAAAGAATTGGGCAACCCGCAAAATTTGAGATACGCTGTTGAATTCAAGATAGACGGACTCACGGTGGCCCTAAGATACGAAAAAGGGCGTTTTGTACAGGGCGCTACACGAGGAAACGGCCTAATAGGGGAAGACATAACGGAGAACCTCAAAACAGTAAGAAGCCTTCCGCTTGTTCTCAAAAAGCCAGTAGACCTCCAGGTGAGGGGCGAGGCTTACATGTCAAAAAAGACATTTGCAAGAATCAATCGCAGGCAGGAAGAAAACGGACTCGCTTCATTTGCCAATCCGAGGAATGCAGCCGCAGGATCACTCAGGCAGCTTGATTCCAAGGTGACTGCAACAAGAAGATTGGACCTTTTCGTATTTGCGGCGCTTGAAATAGATTCTGAAAATCTGCAAAGCCACACGGAATCCCTGGATTTCCTAAGAAGCATGGGATTTGTCGTTTCAGAATACAATACATTTGAAAGCATAGAGTCGGTTATAGATTTCACAAAAGAGTGGACCGAAAAGAGACATGGACTCGAATACGAAATAGACGGGCTTGTAATAAAAGTTGACGATTTGGAAATGCAAAAAAAGCTTGGCGAAAAATCCAAAAGCCCCAGATGGGCGATAGCATACAAGTTTCCAGCCGAAGAAAAAGAAACCGAGGTGGTGGACATAATAGTGCAGGTGGGGCGGACAGGAGCGATAACCCCAGCCGCTGTTCTAAAGCCAGTCCGTGTGGCGGGATCGGTTGTAAGCCGTGCCACACTTCACAATGAGGACTTCATAAAAGAAAAAGACATACGAATAAAAGATAGAATAATTATTCATAAAGCAGGAGACATAATACCCGAGGTGGTTCGAGTTTTATCAGAAAAGAGAACGGGAGAGGAAGAGCCTTTTGTCTTTCCTTCAGTCTGCCCTTCGTGCGGTGAGAAGACCTTTCGTTTCGAAGGTGAAGCGGCTCTCAGATGCGTAAACGCAGGTTGTCCTGCACAACTCCGCAGGGGGATAATCCATTTCGTATCCAAAGGGGCCATGGACATAGACGGACTGGGCGAATCCATAGTCACACAACTTATGGAAAACCGACTCATAGGCGATCCGTCCGATCTGTACAAGATAGACAAAGAAGAGCTTTTGAAATTGGAACGCATGGGAAGCAAGTCTGCCGACAATCTGCTTAAAGCAATAGAGGAATCAAAGAGCAGAGGCATGTCGAGGCTTATTTTCGCGCTTGGCATAAGGCATATAGGAAGCCGGGCCGCCAAGGTTCTGGCCGAGCGCTTTAAGAGCATCGAAGCGTTGATGGGCGCGGGACCGGGCGAATTGACAAATGTGCCCGAAATAGGGCCCAAGATGGCAGAGAGCCTTGATGCTTTCTTTAAGGACCCCAACAACCTTTCCATATTGGAAAAACTGAAGGAAGCGGGACTCAAACTCACTGAAACAGATTCTGTGGAAACCGCAGGCAAAAGCCTTGAGGGAAAAACTTTTGTATTGACAGGCACGCTTGGCGGTTTTACAAGATCCGAAGCCAAGAAAATGATAGAGAATCGAGGGGGAAGGGTTTCCTCGAGCGTGAGCAAAAAGACTGATTACGTTCTTTCAGGAGAATCCCCGGGGTCAAAACATGACAAGGCATTGGAACTTGGAGTCGAAATCATAGATGAAAAAGCTTTCAGGAAAATGATGGAGGAATAGGAGGATTAATAAAATGGCAATAAGTGTTAAAGATGTCGAGCACGTCGCAAAGCTTGCCCACCTTGAGTTTGAAGAAAATGAAAAGATGGGTTTTACCGAAAAACTGGGGGCAATAATTGGCTATATCGAAAAGCTTGAGGAAGTGGATGTTGAAGGTGTCGAACCAACGAACCACGCGCTTGACATCAAAAACGTTTTTCGGGAGGATGTATCGGAGCCCTCGATGAACAGGGACAAAATTCTTCAAAATGCGCCTGCTAAAAGAAGCGGCTGTTTCGAAGTGCCGAGAATGGTAGATTAGGAGGCGGAAATGAAAATATACGATCTTACAGCCCATGAAGTGAGGGACAAATTAAGGAAAAGAGAGCTTTCATCAGTAGAATTGACCGAAGAGAGCTTTAAAAGAATAGAAACCGTTGAGGATAGAGTGGAAGCATTCATAACACTGACCAAGGAGCAGGCAATGATTCAAGCCAAATCTTTCGATGAAGCGATGAATAGGGGAGAGAATCTTCCGGGCCTGGCAGGAATACCCATGGCGCTCAAGGACAACATGTGCACCGACGGAATATTGACTACCTGCGGTTCTAAGATGCTTGGCAATTTCGTTCCCCCATACGATGCGACAGTTGCCCGCATTCTAAAGGAATCAGGCGCGGTAATGGTTGGGAAAACAAATATGGACGAGTTCGCGATGGGTTCTTCCACAGAGAATTCTGCATATAAAATCACAAAAAACCCGTGGGACACAAAAAGAGTTCCTGGAGGTTCAAGCGGAGGCTCGGCAGCCGCCGTGGCTGCGGGAGAGGCCTTCTACTCTTTGGGTTCTGATACGGGAGGGTCCATAAGGCAGCCCGCTGCATTCACAGGGCTGGTGGGACTAAAGCCTACTTACGGACGTGTTTCGAGGTACGGTCTCGTGGCATTCGCATCGTCACTCGATCAGATAGGACCATTCGGCAAGGACGTCGAGGACTGCGCAATGATAATGGGAGCAATCAGCAGACACGACAGCAAGGATTCAACCTCGATAGATCGTCCTGCCGAGGATTTCACAAAAGAAATGAAGTACGGAGTCAAGGGGATGCGAATAGGAATTCCAAAGGAATTCTTTGGCGAGGGCATATCCGAAGAAGTCAAGGCGATGGTGCTTGAAGGCGCCAAGCTTTACGAATCGATGGGCGCAGTCTGCGAGGAGATTTCACTTCCATCGGCAAAGCACGCACTTTCGGTTTATTACATTCTTGCAACAAGCGAATGCTCGTCCAACCTGGCGCGTTTCGATGGCGCAAGGTTTGGATACAGAGCCGAAAATTACGAGGGATTCAAGGACATGTTCATAAAGACAAGAAGCGCAGGATTCGGTGAGGAAGTCAAGCGCAGAATAATGCTTGGCACATATTCTCTGAGTTCGGGTTATTACGACGCATACTACAACAGAGGGCTGAAAGTCAGGACCCTCATAAAACAGGAGTTTGAGAAGGCTTTTGAAAAATACGATTTCATACTTACCCCCACCGCTCCGTCCACGGCATTCAATATAGGCGAAAAATCGGACGATCCCTTGGAAATGTACATGAGCGACATATGCACGGTCCCGGTCAACATCGCCGGAGTACCGGCTCTTTCCATACCTTGCGGTTTCAAGGACGGACTTCCGGTCGGAATGCAGCTGATAGGAAAATTCTTCGACGAAGCGACACTGATCAGGGCTGCATACAGCTTCGAGCAGGCGTCAGGAGTTCACAGACAGAGAGCGGAAGGCATAGGGGGTGGGAAAAATGAACTATAGTACATTAGTGGGCCTGGAGATACATGCGGAGCTTTTGACAGAATCAAAAATGTTTTGCACATGCAGCGCGGCTTTCGGCGGAGATGTAAACACACATTGCTGCCCGATATGCATAGGGCTTCCCGGAACCCTTCCTGTCATAAACAAGAGAGCCATAGAATTCGCAATAATGGCCGGACTTTCGGCAAATTGCACAATAGCGGAAAAAAGCAAAATGGACAGAAAAAACTATTTTTATCCCGACCTGCCCAAGGCATACCAGATTTCACAATACGACATGCCTCTTTGTACAGACGGATATCTCGAGATAGAAACCGGATCGGGCACAAAGAAAATTGGAATAGAAAGAATACACATGGAAGAGGACACAGGCAAATCCCTCCATACAGAGGATGGATCGTCGCTTCTCAACTACAACAGATGCGGGGTTCCGCTCATAGAAATCGTTTCAAGGCCCGACATGGCTTGCGCAGAAGAGGCTACGGCTTTCCTGGAGAAACTCAAGGGCATATTGGAGTATATTGAAGTTTCAGATGTCAAGATGGAGCAGGGTTCGCTCAGATGCGATGTAAACGTAAATGTAGTTGCCGATGACGGAAGGAAAACAGAGATAGCTGAGCTTAAGAACCTTAATTCGTTCAAGGCGGCGGCCAAAGCCATAGAGTATGAGACCAAGCGACACATAGAGGCTCTTGAAGCAGGCGAAAACACTCTAAAGGAAACCCGCAGGTGGGACGACGCCAAAAGCCTTACAGTATCTATGAGAAGCAAGGAATACGCACATGACTACAGGTATTTCCCCGAACCTGACCTGGTTGAAATGGAAATAAGCCAAGAGTGGATAGAAAGAGTAAGGAAAGAACTTCCCGAGCTTCCCCAGGCGAAGAAGGACAGATTCATTAAGACATACGGAATACCGGGATATGATGCGGGTGTACTTGTGTCTTCAAAGGTCCTCGCTGCGTTTTACGAGGAAGCCGCAAAACTCTCCGGAGACGCAAAACTGGCGAGCAATTTCATCATGACGGAGATTCTCAGAAGACTCAAGGACATGGACTCGGATATAAGCGACATGCCTTTTGACGCATCTGATTTTGCAGACCTGCTCAAGTTCGTTAAGAGCGGAACCGTAAGCAACAACATGGCCAAGAAAGTTTTCAGGGAAATGGCTGAAACAGGCAAAAAACCCGAAAAAATCATTGAAGAAAAAGGAATGAAACAGATAACGGACGAATCGGCAATCGAGGAAATCGTGGACAGGGTCATTTCGGAAAATCCGCAATCTGTGGAGGATTATAGAAACGGAAAAGACAGAGCCGTGGGATTCCTTGTGGGTCAGGCTATGAAGGCATCGAAGGGAAAGGCCGCGCCTCAGACCGTAAACAGAATGGTCAGGGAAAAACTCGACAAATAGCGGAAATACAAACAGATGCTCCGGAACTTAATTCTAATTGATTCCGGGGCATTTTTTTATCGGAAACACGAAGCGGGACAATTGCATGGCGATTCAAATGTGTAATATGGCAAGTTGAATATAAAATTGCATTAATGTATTATGAAGACATGGATAATTATGCGAAAACGATTGCGGGAAAAGGGGTTGAGGGTGATTTGGGCAGATATCTGGCAGGAAGATTTGCTTCAATGCTTATTGCTGTATTTTTAATAATAACAATCACATTTTTCCTTTTGCATGCTCTTCCGAGCGGACCGTTTTCTGCCGACAGACCGGTTCCTGAATCCGTGATTGAAGCTTTAAACGAAAAATACAAGCTCAACGATCCCCTATGGAAACAGTACACAGACTACATAAAGGGCATTGTATCACTCGATCTGGGCCCGAGCTACAGAAAAACAGGGGTGAGAGTAAACGACATGATCAGGGAGGGCTTTCCGGTATCGGCAACAGTGGGAGGGGCTTCTATCATTGTCGTGATGCTTCTTGGGATTCCTATGGGAGTTTTGTCCGCTGTAAAGAAGGACATGTGGCAGGACAGGGCAATAATGTTTGTTTCTGCAATAGGAATTACCGTTCCAAGTTTCATAGCCGCAACAGCATTCATATACATATTCAGTTCAAGGCTCGGATGGTTTCCATCATATGGACTCTATTCATGGAAGCACATGGTGGGTCCGGTAGCGGCTCTTTCGGGGTTTTCCCTTGCCTTTGTAGCAAGACTCACAAGATCGTCGATGATTGATGTTCTTCAGCAGGATTACATAAGAACAGCCAAAGCCAATGGGCTTTCGAGGACATCCATAATATACAAGCACGCGCTGAAAAACGCATTGGCTCCTGTGGTTTCTTACCTTGCGCCAATGGCAGCAACCATACTAACAGGGTCCTTTGTAGTTGAAAGGATTTTTGCGATATCGGGCATGGGAAAGTTTTTTGTGGAGAGCGTCACAAACAGAGACTATACAGTAATAATGGGGGCAACCGTCTTCTATGCGGTTTTGCTTGTTGCGTTTGCTCTGCTTGCCGACATGATACATGCATTCTTGGACCCCAGGATTAAACTGGGCGAATAGGGGGATTGCAATGGACGGGAAATCTAAAATGCCGGCTGAAATGTGGGAGCCGATTGAACGCAATGAAATAAAAAATGAAGACAAAGACCTTAAATCGCGGGGCTTCTGGAGCGATGCATGGCGCAGCTTTAAAAGGGGCAGGTTTGCTATGACCGGTCTTTTGTTTGCCATGGCAGTCGTTTTTACAGCAGTTTTGGGACCCGTGTTTTTTGAAGGAAGCATGTCGGACCAAAACCTCAAATTGACAAACATACCGCCAATCCTTGAAATTTCCAGCGTGGGCGGAGACAGTTTCGTATACGTTCACAGGGAGTACAAGTTGATCGAAGTCACCGAAAATGGAGAGATATCGGGCCGCCTTTATCCCATAGAGGACAATCTGAAGGAACGCTTCAGGACATATTCCATAAACGGAAGCGATGTAAAACTCGACTATTCGCCGGCTGCGGAAGGTCAAGGTCAAAAGTACAAACTGACAGTCGGAGACAGGGAGGTTTTTCCTATAAAGAAAGTCTTGAACAAAACCTATCTGTTCGGCACAGACAATCTTGGAAGAGATCTTTTCATCCGTGTGGTCTACGGCGCTCGCATATCTCTTTCAATAGCTTTTGCGGCAAGCCTTGTCAATCTCTTCATAGGAGTATTCTATGGAGGCATTTCGGGTTTGGCCGGAGGCAGGACGGATGATCTTATGATGAGGTTTGTAGACATGGCAAGCGCAATACCCATGATCCTTTATGTCATACTCTTGACAGTTGTGATAGGAAACGGAATCAGATCCATCATATTGGCGATGGGGATGGTATATTGGGTTCATATGGCAAGAATAGTGAGGGGACAGGTTCTTTCATTGAAGAAGAAGGACTATGTCGCATCTGCGAGAATATCGGGAGCCGGCTGGGTGAGAATAATGACAAAACACTTGATTCCCAATACAACGGGTCCGATAATTGTGGCAATGGCGGCCATGATACCCGGTGCAATCTTTACAGAGGCTTTTCTCAGCTTCATAGGTCTGGGAGTTCCGGCGCCGGAGGCTTCTTGGGGAACGCTTGCAAACGACGCTTTGGATGGAATAGGGCTTTACGGATACCAATTGTTTTTTCCGGCGGCGGCGATTTGTCTGACCATGATGGCGTTCAATTTCATCAGTGACGGAGCAAGGGACGCCATGGACCCGAGAACGGGAAGATGAACCGGAGGTGTGATGCATGTCTGAAAAACTGCTTGAAATAAAAAAACTGCAAACGAAATTTTCCTCACGCTTCGGCCAAGTAATGGCGGTAAGGGGAATAGACTTTGCGGTTGAAAAAGGCGACTGCATAGGCATTGTCGGCGAAAGCGGAAGCGGAAAAACCGTTACGGCGCTTTCGGTCATGCGTCTGATAGAAAAACCGGGAATGATAGCAGGCGGTGAAATACTGTACCGCGGTGAGGATTTGCTTAAAAAGAGCGAAAAGGAAATGGGAAAAGTGAGAGGGAAAAAGATAGCCATGGTTTTTCAGGACCCGACAACGTCTTTTAACCCGGCTTATACAATGGGAAACCAGTTGATTGAGACCATAAAGAGGAACATGGGGGTTTCTCGGCGAGACGCGACTGGACTTGCAAAAGAGGTTCTTTATTCTGTTGGACTTCCGGAACCTGAAAAAAGGATGAAGCAGTACCCGCACGAACTTTCGACGGGAATGAGGCAAAGAGTCGCTGTTGCAATGGCTCTTTCGGGCGAACCCGATTTGCTGATTGCCGATGAGCCGACCAGCGCTCTCGATGTCACCATACAGGCAAAGATCCTAAAGCTGTTTGAAAAAATAAAGATGGAAAAAGAATTGTCCATGATTATAATAACTCATGACTTGGGAGTTGCAGCCGAGGCATGCAATAAAATACTGATAATGTACGGTGGACTAATAATGGAAAGCGGATCGGCAAGGGATGTTTTGACAAATCCAATGCATCCCTACACAAAGGGCTTGCTGGGATCGGTGCCCGGAATAAACTCCAATCCCTCGGGCAGGCTCAACACAATAGAAGGCAGTCCTCCCGATCCCATAAAACCGGGCCCGGGGTGTCCTTTTTCAGAAAGATGCCCGCACGCGATGAAAATATGCGGATTAAAAATTCCGGAATTCCACAAAACTGAAAATGCAGGCCTGTCGATGTGTTGGCTCTTGGATGAAAAAGCCCCCAGACACTCTTTGGAGGAATTTTTGGGAGGAGACAGAGCATGAAAAAATTAGAAAAAGATTCTGTTCTGCTTGAGTTAAAAAACCTTGAAAAGACCTTCCGGCAAAGAAAAGGAGGAGGAAAGACCAAGGCGCTCAGTGGCCTTTCCTTAAAAATAATGAAAGGTGAAACCTTCGGGCTGGTGGGCGAATCCGGATGCGGAAAGACGACTGCCGCCAGAACAATCATCGGCATACACAAGCCGACAGGCGGTGAAATATGGTTTGACGGAAAAGAAATAGGAAAGCTGGACGAAAAAGAAATGAAGCCTCTGAGGAAAAAAATGCAGATGATATTTCAAGACCCATACGGGGCATTGAATCCAAGAATGAGAATTTGCGACTCCATAAGAGAACCTCTCGACATACACAACATAGGCACTGACGGCAGCAGGAGAAAAAGAGTGGAAGAGCTTCTCGACATTGTAGGGCTTTCAAAAGGGCACGCATTGAGGTACCCGCATGAATTTTCAGGGGGGCAGCGTCAGCGAATTGGAATAGCGAGGGCTTTGGCCCTGAAGCCCGAATTCATAATCTGCGACGAGCCCTTGTCCGCTCTTGATTTGTCAGTGCAGGCACAGATAGTCAACATGCTGGAGGACTTGAAGAGGGAATCTCAGCTGACATATCTGTTCATAGCGCATGATTTGTCGATGGTAAAGCATATATCCGACAGGATAGGAGTAATGCATATGGGCAGGATGGTCGAACAGGCGGATTCGGACGAATTGTACAGCAATCCGGCGCATCCCTATACAAAGGCTCTGCTTTCATCGATGCTTCCCCTTGACAAAGAAAAATACTCGACCAATGTGCATGAAGCAGACGAATGCCTTGAAGAGGGCATTTGCCTTAAAGCTTGTGGATTCAGGAAAAAATGCCCCTTGGCCAAGAAAATTTGTTCAGAGGAATTCCCTAAAATGAAAGAAATTGGAGAAAGACATTATTGCGCATGCCATGCGCTGGATTAAATGCCTGGTTTAGCGCATGAAGCTTGAAGATTGCAATGAATTCATATAGAATATGTAGTATAGAATATTGAAGAATCCATAGGGAGGACACCGCTTTGTATAAAAAGAAAGCACACTTTATTGTCGCGATGGTTATGGTACTGGCATTTTCAACAGGCTGTGCAGGCAATGTAGATGAACCTGCAAAAGAAGCCACTGCAAAAGAAGTCATAAAAGATATTAGGGTACGAAAGGCTCTTTCTTTGGCCGTAGATAGAAATGCAATAGTCGAGGAAGTCACCAAAGGCGGCGAAATGCCTGCAACAGGATACATTCCACCCGGCGTTCACGATTCGAAAGGCAATGACTTCAGGGAAATGAGCGGAGACTTTGGAATAGACCCGATCGGATCCGATACTGAAGAAGCCAAAAGGCTGCTCGCGGAAGCAGGTTTTCCGGATGGAGAGGGATTCCCGACCATAGAAATACTTTACAATACAAACGACCAGCAAAAGGCGGTAGCCGAAGCCATACAGGAAATGTGGAAGCAAAATCTCAACATAAACGCAACAATAGCCAACCAGGAGTGGGGAGTATTCATGGAAAACAGATTCCAGGGAAACTTTGAAATTTCCGCCGGGGCATGGTTCGGAGACTATTCTGACCCGATGACATTCCTTGAAATGTACACATCATACTCTGGAAACAATGTGGCGTTTTGGAGCAATGAAGAATTCGACAAAGCCGTTGAAGATTCAAAAATCCTGAATGGAGCCGAACGCGACGAAAAGCTTTACAAAGCCGAAGAGCTTATGATGGGAGACTCCATCGTTATGCCGCTGTTTTACTTTACAAGCCCTCTAATGGTTCAAAACAGGGTTTCGGATTGGGAATACACAAGCATAGGGCAATGGTATTTCGGCAATGCAGACACTGACGATTCAAGGCTTGTGTGGAACCTTTCAGCAGAGCCTGACACAGTCGATCCTGCCTATGTAAGTTCGAAAGACGGAGGGCACATAGTAAACAACACCTTTGAGGGCCTAATGAGAGAAATTGATGGAGAGTACCTTCCGGCAATGGCCGAGAGCTATGAAATCTCCGATGACCAGACGACCTATACATTCCACTTGAGGGATGCCGCGTGGTCGGACGGAAAGCCAGTGACGGCGCATGACTTCGAATATGCGTGGAAAAGGGCCATGAGCCCCGAAGTGGCATCATGGTACGGGTATCAGATGTTCTATATAAAAGGTGCAATGGAATATTATGAAGGATCAGGAACCGCCGATGAAGTTGGGATCGAGGTAATTGACGACAAGACTCTCAAGGTTGAGCTTGCCGGGCCTACGCCTTACTTCC
>Ga0209947_1000711_pt1 | contig 20427 bp, 15 predicted proteins | sample SalPonR2_B_D2_MG_FD_185706 | JGI IMG/M metagenome (GOLD analysis project Ga0209947, IMG submission 185706) | Salt pond soil microbial communities from South San Francisco under conditions of wetland restoration - Salt Pond MetaG R2_B_D2_MG... ... | reverse complement strand
GGCTGATCCAGGAACTGGGCGAATTCGTGATCGATCGGGTCGTCAAGCAGGTGGCCGAATGGCGCAGCCGGCTGTCACCCGATTTCTGTGTTTCGGTGAACGTATCACCGCGCCAGTTCCGCGATCCAAGACTTGCCGAGAAGGTCATCTCGGCGATGAAAGACGCCGGGGTGGGCGGCGACGGCCTGGAGATCGAAGTGACCGAGGGCGTACTGTTGCCCGGGCGGAAGGAAGTCGATCATACGTTGAAGACGCTGCGTCGAAACGGGGTGGGTATCGTGATGGACGACTTCGGCACCGGCTATGCGTCGCTCAGCTATCTCCGCGATCATCCATTCACGAGCCTGAAGATCGACCGCAGTTTCATCGGTAATCTGGACACCGATCAGCGCCAGAGACAGCTTGTGGTATCGGCGCTCAGGCTCGGCCAGGCGCTCGGGATGAAAGTGGTCGCCGAGGGCGTGGAAACCGAAGCGCAGCTCGAGGTGCTTGTCGATGAGGGCTGCCAGCTGGTCCAGGGCTTCCTGTTCAGCAAAGCGGTCGTGCCGGCACGCATCAGCGAAATGCTGGCCGCGCACAAACCCTGAGGGCAAGGGGCCCGCATCCGGCTCAATCGACCCTGATCTGTTCCTCGGCCCGAAGGTCGGCCTGGGTATCGAGGTAGGCGCTGATCAGGTTGGAGGAATACAGCGCGCCGACGAGCTTGCCGCGATCGTCGACGACCGCGACGCTCTCGCCGTCGAATCTTTTCAGCCGCTGCATGGCGCGCCAGATGCTCAAGTGCTCCAGCATCACGACGTCGTCGCGGTTGCGTAATTCGATTGCGACCTGGCCGGGATCGCCGCTCAGCACATCCTTGACCCGGACGCTGCCCTGGTAGATGCCGTTGCCGTCGATCAGGAACGCCTGGTGCAGGTGCCGGTCGAGCATGGCTTCCCGCGCCTGCTCCACGCTGGCGTCGTCGCCCAGCGAGATGAAGTTGCTGCTGACCAGCGGCGCGATATCGCGCCACTCGAGGATTGCCTTGGTCCGGCCTGCCGAAAGGTCCAGCTTCCGCTGCTTGAGCTGGCGGTCGAACAGGCATCGTCCGAAAAGCCGTGAGACCATCGAATTGGAAATCGCGACGCTGGCAAGTGCAGCAATGGTCAGCGTGTAGCTGCCCGTCAACTCCATGACGATGACCACCGCGGTGACCGGCGCGCCGATGACCGGGGCCGTCACCGCGACCATTCCGCAAATGGCGTAGACCGCCGAACTCGTCACCGGCAGACCCAGCCCCTGGTGCAGTGCAACGCCGAATACGGCGCCGAGCAAGCTGCCGATGACCATGGCGGGACTGAATACGCCGCCGGTAAACCCGAGCCCGAGACACATCGCCGTGGCCAGCAGTCGGGCCGACAGGATCAGCAGCAGTGCACCGACGGGCATCATCGCGCCGGTCGTGACCGAAAGCAGCAAGTCGAAGCCCATGCCCATGACTTCGGGCAGCGCGAGCGCCGCCAGCCCCAGCACAAGCCCGGCCAGCGCGGGCTTGAGCACATCGAAACGGCGAATTCGCGCTGCCGCCCGGGTGGCATACAGGATGGCGTGCATGAAACCGATCGCCAGTCCGGCGCCGGCGACCCCCAGCATGGCGAACAGGCCGAACTCCCAGAACTGCGGTGTCCCGATCTGCTCGGCGGCCAGCAGCGGCTGACGCACGGTCAGCGCGTTGCCGACGATATAGCCGATGATGGAGGCCAGTGCCACCGGCGCGAAGGCACGCGGTGCGAAATGCCTCAGAATGATCTCGTGGGCGAAGAGAATGCCCGCTATCGGAGCGTTGAACACCGTCGAAATCGCCGAAGCCACCCCGCACGCGATTGCGATGTTGACGGTGGTGATATTGCTGCGGAAAAGCCGGGCAAGCGCGCTGCCGAGACTGCCGCCCATGTGAACAAGCGGTCCGTATTCGCCCACGGCCGCTCCGGATCCCAGCGAGACCAGGCTGGAAGACGCGCTGGCCCATGCCGAGCGTGCCGGCAGCTCGCCGCTGCGCGTTTGAACCGCAGCGATGATTTCGGCCGGACCATGGGCCGCGTGTGCGCCGGCGAAGTGCCTGATCAAGCCCACGACCAGGCCGCCTATGGTCGGAACGGCAAGCGTCGCGATCACAAGGGTTTGGTCGTCGAACATGCTCCGGCTGGAAGGCGCGACCAGCAGCAGATCGTTGAGCTTCACGACCAGAGCGACGAACAGTTGCGCGACCAGGGCCGAAAGTACGCCGACAATCAGCGGCAATGAAACGGCGCGTGCGGATCTGGTCCAGCGGTTGCCAGGCATGTCTCAGGAATCCGCCAATGATCTCATTGACAATTCGGCTCGATCAGCCGGCCGAGCCGGGGATGGGTTAATGCGGTCTGTCAGCTTTGGTTCCACGCATGCAGTGTACTCAGGCTGGTGACCGCATTATCAACGACCTCGTCAGTAAAGACCGTGCAACGCCCGGGCGGTCGCCGGATCAGATGGAACGCTGCAGTGTCAGGAAGTCGTCGATCGTACTTTCCACGTGCGTGTTCAGCGCTGCGACGTCGCGCGGCGGATGGACGTGGTAGAGCGTTCGCACCAGATCCAGCCCCATGAGCATACCGAGAAGTTTCTCGGCGCTGCGAGCCGGATCCTGACAGCGCAGCAGTCCGGAGGCGTCGGCCTTTTCCAGCCACTCGGCCAGTCGATCGCGGGTTGCAAGCGGGCCGTGCCGAAATATCGATTCGCGGCTGGCCTGGGGCATGCCGGTGGACGCGCCCAGCGCGTGAATGAACCGAATGTGATCGCTGCTCAGCAGGAACCGCGTCAGCTGGCAGCCGAAATCTACCAGGGCGCTCCGTATGTCGTCGACGCTGCCGGGCGTGACCCGGAAGCGGCCGGCCATCGATTCCGACTCGTTCATCGCGACCGCGGCCAGCAGTTCGTCCCGGTTCGCGTAGCGGCGGTACAACGTCGGTTTGGCGACGCCGGCCTGTCGGGCCACCGCCTCCATCGTGACCGCCTGCGGACCGTTTTCAAACAGCAGGGCCCTGCCGGCGGCGAGAATATCGCGATCCTTGCTTAGATCAACCGGTCTGCCTGGGCTTGTCTTCACCATTGGCTGAGTATATTCGATTACGATACGTGCCCGTTCACAAATATACTGGCGCTGGATTGATGAATCGCATCGTGCTGTTTCTGTTTCTCGGTTTTCTGGTCGGCTGCGCCGACGAGAACGACACGCCGGTGCCAGACCCTGTCCGGCTCGTGATGACGGCACCCGTGCTCGCCGCAGATTCTGATTTGGCGCGACTTTCGGGCACGGTGCGGGCCCGTTTCGAGACCCCGGTGAGTTTCCAGGTCGACGGTCGGATCCTCGAACGCGGTGTGGATGCCGGCGATCGGGTGAAATCCGGCGATGTGCTTTTCAGGCTTGATCCGAGGGACTTTGCGCAGGCCGTTTCGGTGGCCGAAGCAGAGCTCCAGGCCGCGTTGGCGGAACTTGAAACGGCGGCTGCCGAAACCCGGCGAAACCGCGATCTACTGGCGCGCGAATTCATCAGCGAACAGGTGTTCGAACAGGTTCAGCTGGCCGAGAAAAGTGCGCGTGAGCGCGCCGACGCCGCGCAGGCCCGTCTCGAGCAGGCGCGCAACCGCCTCGGTTACACCGAGCTTGCGGCCGGCCGTGCAGGCACCATGATCGCAGTCACCGGCGAGCCTGGCCAGGTGATCGCCGCCGGCCAGCCGGTCGGAATCGTCGCGCAGGACGGCAAGGCGGAAGTCGAGGTCTTTCTGCCCGAGCGATTCGGCGTGCCGCAGTCCGGACGGGTCGTGCAGGGGGATCGGACCCTGGCGACGCTGATCCTGCGGGAGGCCGCGGGTGCGGCTGACGACACCACCCGGACCTGGAAGGCGCGCTACTCGCTCACCGAGGACGCGCTATCACTGCGGTTGGGATCGGTGGTCAAGGTGGCACTGGACGCCGGCGACGGTATCGATGGCGTGCTCGATGTGCCGGTGGGCGCGATCAACGAACGGGGTCATGGTCCGCAGGTCTGGGTCATCCGGGAAGGGCGTGCCGAGTCGGTTCGCGTCGATCTGCTGAACATGGATACCGAGCGCGCGCGCATCGCAGCTGACCTGGAGCCCGGTACCCGGGTCATTTCGCTGGGCACGCACTTGCTGCAGTCCGGCATGCCGGTCCGCGCGCTCGAATAGGCCGTAACCGAAATGCCCATCCCCAATCTTTCGCGCATCGCGGTCGGCCAGCGTTCGGTCACCCTGTTCTTCCTTGTGCTATCGATCATCGGCGGCGCCTATGCCTTCGTTTCGCTGGGCCGGGCCGAAGACCCTTCGTTTACCGTACGCGTATTGATGGTGTCGGCCGAGTGGCCGGGCGCGACCGTGCAGGAAATGCAGGGCCAGGTCGTCGATCGGCTCGAGAAGCGGATACAGGAGGTCGAAAACCTCTACCGGATCGAAACCTCGGTGCGCCCGGGCCGGGCCGACCTGCAGGTCGAATTCCACGACTATACCCATTCCGAAAGGCTGCCCGAGCTGTTCTACGAAGTGCGCAAGCGGATGTGGGACGAACAGCCCCGAATGCCGCGGGGGGTGATCGGGCCCAACGTCAACGATGATTTCTCGGATGTCTACTTCAGCCTGCTTTCCTTGACCGCGCCGGGTCTGCCGATGCGCGATCTGGTGCGCGAGGCCGAAGATCTGCGTGATCGTCTCAAGCGCGTCGAGGGCGTGCAGAAGGCGCTGTTGCTGGGCGAGCGCGAGCAACGCGTGTTCGTCGAGTTCGACAACGCCGAGCTGGTCAATCTGGGGATTTCTCCGGCGCAGATCTTCGATGCGATCGATGCGCACAACGCGCTGACGCCCTCCGGGCAAGTGGACACGGTCGGGCCGCGCGTCTACCTGCGCGTCGACACCGACGTCTCGGAGCTCGATCAGCTGCGCGCGGTGCCTGTCCGGTCGGGCGAGCGGCTTCTGCGACTGGGCGATATCGCCCGGGTTCGGCACGGCTACGAGGATCCGCCGTCGTTCATGATTCGCGCCGACGGCGACGATGCGCTGGTGCTCGGGGTGGTCATGTCGCCCAACACCAACGGCCTCGAGCTGGGCGAACGGCTGGCCGGATTCATCGAGCGCGAGCGCGAGAAACTGCCGCTGGGCATGGCGCTTGACGTGCTGACCAACCAGGCCGAGGCGATCGCGCAGGCGGTCAACCTGTTTCAGCTGAAGTTTCTGATCGCGGTACTGGTCGTGATGGGGGTCAGCTTCCTCGCCATCGGCTTCCGGGCCGGGTTGATCGTGGGCATCGCGGTACCGCTGACGCTCGGCCTGACGTTTCTGCTGATGAAGGCCGTCGGCATGAACCTCGACCGGATCACCCTGGGCGCGCTGATCATCGCGCTGGGTCTGCTGGTCGACGACGCGATCATCGCCATCGAAATGATGCTGGTCAAGATCGAGGAGGGTCTGAAAAAAGTCGATGCCGCCGCGTTCGCCTGGCGGGCGACCGCCGCACCGATGCTGTTCGGCACGCTGGTGACCGCGGCCGGCTTCGTACCCATTGGCTTTGCCCAGTCCGGGGTGGGCGAATACGCCGGCAATATTTTCTGGGTGCTGGCATTTGCGCTGGTCATCTCGTGGATCGTCGCGGTGACGTTCACCCCTTACCTGGGTGTGGCAATCCTGCCCGAGTCCGGCGCCGGCGGTCTTTCGGGCCATTCTTCATCGGCCTACGAGACGCCGGCCTACCGTCGCCTTCGGGCAGTGATCGAATGGTGCGTTCGGCGCCGGTTGACCGTCGTCGCGGCAACGCTTGGGGCACTGCTGCTGGCACTCGCCGGCATGGCCGGGCCGGTCGCCAAGCAGTTCTTTCCGGGCTCCGACCGGCCGGAGGTGCTGGTCAGCATCTTCCTGCCTCAGGGTTCTTCGATAGGGCTCACCGACCGTGCGACGCGAAAGGTCGAGGCCGCGCTGCACGACATGGAAGACGTGCGCTCGCTTTCGGCATACGTCGGTGCCGGGGCGCCGCGGTTCTTCATCTCGGCCAACCCCGAGCAGCCGGATCCGGCGTTTGCCAAGATCGTCGCGGTGACCGAGGACGAGCATGCCCGCGACCGGGTCATGCAGGCGCTGGAACGGCAAATTGCAAATGGAAAATTCCCCGAGGCCAGGGTGCGCGTTTCGCAATTGCTGTACGGGCCGCCGGTGATCTGGCCGGTGGAATTTCGAATCGTCGGCGAGGACCAGCAGAAGCTGCGCGAAATTGGCTATGAACTGCGCGAACTGATGGACGCGCATCCGAATATCGTCGATCCGCACCTGGAGTGGGACGAGCGGGCGCCGGCCGCGTACCTGAATATGGATATCGAGCGCTTGAGGCTTATCGGACTTACGCCGCGCGACGTTGCCGAACAGCTGGAGTACCAGAGCCACGGGCTTGCCGTTGCCCAGATTCGCCAGGACATCCGGACCGTACAGCTCCGCGTGCGCGGGCTGCGGGAGGAAGGCCCGGTCGATCCGATGGGCCTGGAGCTCAAGACCGAGGACGGCCGCAAGGTGGCGCTGTCGCAACTCGGCGAACTGGAGATGCGGTTCGAGGAGCCGGTAATCTGGCGCTACAACCGACAGCCTTTTCTCGCCCTGCAGGCCGATATCGCCGACGCGCAGCCCAACGACGTTACCAACGATCTTTGGGCGAGCATGGCCGAACTGCGCGCCTCGCTGCCCGAAGGCTACCGCATCGACATCGGCGGATCGATGGAGCAGTCGGGCAAGGCCGACGCCTCCATCCAGAAACTGATGCCGCTGATGGTCGCGCTGATGCTGATCTTCATCATGCTGCAGATGCGATCGTTTACCGGCATGTTGACTGTCGTGGCCACCGCGCCGCTGGGCCTGATCGGCGCGGTGCTGGCGCTGCTGATATTCGGCCAGCCGTTCGGATTCGTCGCGCTGCTGGGCCTGATCGGACTGGCCGGCATTCTGATGCGCAACACGCTGATCCTGACCCAGCAGGTCTCGGATAACCTGGCCGACGGCCAGCCACCGCTCGAGGCCATCGTCGAGGCCGCCGTGCGCCGGGCGCGGCCGGTGGTCCTGACTGCGCTTGCCGCGGCGCTCGCGTTCGTGCCGCTGACCTTCGACAGCTTCTGGGGGCCGCTGGCCTACGTGCTGATCGGCGGCGTGATCGTCGGCACCGCGATCACGCTGCTGTTCGTGCCGGCCCTGTACGCGCTGTGGATGCGGCCCGGCAATCGCCGTTGAACCGCGCGGGTACACTAACGCGACATGGAGCCCACACCCGCACCTACTGCAACGGCGGCGACGATCACGCGCAAGCGGATCTTCCGTGCGCGCAGTCGTAACAGGCGCAGATGGATACGCACCGCGCTGCTGCTTTTGCTGGCGGCGTGGGTGGGCATGGCCGTGTGGCACCGGTATAAACCGCTACCGGACGGGCTTAGTGTCGCCACGCCGTTGCGGGCGCCGGACCAGGTGCGTTTCCTGGCCGATTACACCTGGACCGATGCCGCGGGCGAGCGCCACGTCGATCAGCATATCTTTCCCCGGGTGCTCGAACTCATCGGCCAGGCCGATCGATTGGTCGTCATGGACATGTTCCTGTACAACCACTTCGCAGGCGAAACGGGCGGCGACGACATGCGGCCCCTTTCGATAGAGGTCACCGACGCGCTGGTCCGGCGAAAGGCCGTCCGGCCCGGGCTTCGAGCGATCTTGATCACCGATCCGATCAACGGCTTCTACGGCAGCCTGGAATTGCACCAGTTCGAGCGCCTGCGCGAAGCGGGCGTCGAGATCGTGATCACCGATCTGAACAAGCTGCGGGCTTCCAATCCCGCCTGGTCCGGCGTCTGGCGGCTTTGCTGCCAGTGGTTCGGGCCGACCAGCGACGGCGGCTGGCTGCCCAACCCGGTCGGTGAGCAGAAGGTTACGCTCAGAAGCGTGTTCCGGCTGCTGAACTTCAAGGCCAATCATCGCAAGACGCTGCTGGTCGACTCGGGCGACACCTGGCTCGGCTTGGTGACTTCGGGCAATGCCCACGATGCGTCCAGCGCGCACAGCAATATCGCGATCGAGTTTTCCGGCGCGGCGGCCCTGGACCTGCTGACGACCGAGCGCGCCGTCGCCGCGTTCTCGGCGCCAGAACTGGACTGGCCCGATGTGCGAGCGCCGCCCGAGCCGGATCGGCAACAGGGCAGCCCGAGACTACAGATACTCACCGAGGCCGAGATTCGCGACGGCGTGATATCCATGCTCGATGCGTCCGGTGCAGGAGACTCGGTAGACCTGGCAATGTTCTACATTTCTCACCGCGGCATCGTAGAGGGTTTGATCAAGGCGCGCGGCCGCGGCGCCGAGGTGCGCGCGCTGCTCGATCCCAACAAGGACGCCTTCGGCCGCCAGAAGGGCGGCATTCCAAACCGATCGGTCGCTGCCGAACTGGTGGATGCCGGCGTTGAGGTGCGCTGGTGCGACACGCACGGCGAGCAATGTCACGACAAGCTGATACTGGTGCGCTACACCGCCGGCCAAGCCGAACTGATTGCCGGCTCGGCCAATTTCACCCGCCGCAATCTCGACGACCTCAACCTGGAAACCAACGTCCGGGTCACCGCGTCGGCCGACTCGGAAATCATGCGCCATACAGCAAGCTACTTTGAACGGCGCTGGGCCGAGCCGGGCGTGCGAAACTACAGCGTGCCGTATTCGGCGTATGCAGCCGAGGGCTGGTTCAGGTACTGGCAGTATCGGTTCATGGAGTTTACGGGGTTGTCGACGTTTTAATTTCTTGAGCCTGGCGCCTCGGCGGTTGGTGGGGGCGCCTTGGCCGGGTGCGGCGGCCTTGAAATCAAATTCAACTTCGTTTCGCCCCGCGCTGCGCGCTTGCGGGCGAGTGACTTTTGTCGGTTGCAACAAAAGTAACCAAAAGTGCGCTTTACAAGCGGCAGAGGGTTGCGGTGCGGGTTGATGGGGCTGGTGGTTAGGTGTTTGATTGGGGCGTCGGCTCGAGATCTTCTTGTCCGTACGGTGTGTTCGGCTTTGGCTCTCGGGTGGTGAACGGATCTCGGCTTCGATGGTTATCGGAGCGGGGTCGTGACGAGGGCGGGATGTTGGCTGCTTCGGTGGATGCTGAAGCGGGTTCCAGGTTGGGGTGGTGAGTGGGGTCGGTGGCCTTGCCGCCCCCTTGATGGTACGGCCGAAAACGTCTCTTGCCGTAGGTCGCGGTCGCATACGCGCCGGGCTGCCTGTATCGACCGTCGGGGATGCCGCCCCGACTTACGAACGTCGGCAGCGTTGGTTCGCCATGGCCGCCACCGGACAGGAACACGGACCGTAACCAGGCCCGAATCCCGCTCACCGCCCGATACTGAAACCCGCTTCAGCATCCCCGGCCGAACAGTACCGGCACGATCACGACAACCCCACTCCGATAACCTTCGAAGCCGGAATCCTCGGATCGCCCGTAAGCCAAAGAGGAACACGCCGTACGGACAAGAAGATCCGCAATCGAACCCCATGCCTGACACCAAACCCCCAGACCCCTCCGACCAGCACCGCCAAAAGCTGCCGCCTGTAAAGCGCACTTTTGGTTACTTTTGTTGCAACCGACAAAAGTCACTCGCATCAGCCAGCGCAGCTGGCGGCGAAAAGACTTTTGAAGTTGAAATTGAATGCAAAAGCCGCCCGCACCCGGCCAGGGTGCCTTGTTGCATTGCACAATCAACCATGCTAGGATTTGTGCAGTGCACAATCAGTCCGATCGAGCACGACCTGAAAATCAATTGCCCGGAGGCAAGCCAAATGAGTAAACAGACCGCATTCGAAGACATCACCAAGGCCCAGCAGATCATCATGGACGCGATCGACAAGACGACGCGCGCCAACCTCGCAGCCGTCGAGAAGATGATGGATCTCAACAAGCAGCGTTTTTCCAGTCTCGGCGAGTCGTCCGATCCGGCCGATTTCGTCGCCAAGCAGTCGACGGCGTTCAAGGAATATGCCGAGGAAATGAACCAGCAGTTCGAAACGCTGGCCGCGATCGGCAACGAGTCGCGCGAGCAGCTGATGGCGCTGGGACAGGATTTCGCCAAGAACCTGAACTTCACCAGCGTTTTCGAAGTTCCGCAAACCAAAGGGCGTTCCAGAAGCAAGTCCGGCGCAAAGAGCGCCTGAAGCTTCCGCGAGCGACGCGCCTGCAATTGTTCCGGAGTTCGTTGCCGAGCGCGCGTCCGCAACCCGAAAAGCAGGGCAAAAACGGGCACGGAGAAGGCACGAAGGTCACGCTGAAAATCCAGCGCTTCCGTAGATTTTTCATGCTGTACGCCTTCTTCGTGCAACGCGCATTTCACGGACCGACCGACCGGCAGTACCTGCCGGCACTTGATTTTACTCAAGTGCCCCGGCCGGTCCTCAGCCTGTAGACTGATTGAGTCGGACGGTCGGCGCCACTGGCCGGGGCGACTTAGGACCCGGATCCTTTCATCGGACAAGCATCCATGGCAAGTTCCAAGCGAATCATCAGGAAATACGCCAACAGGCGTCTCTACGACACCGAGACCAGCCAGTCGATCAACCTGGAAGACGTCCGTGACATGATCGGCGCCGGCGACTCGGTCAAGGTGGTCGAGGCCAAGACCGGCGCCGACGTCACCCGGCAAGTGCTGCTGCAGATCGTGGCCGACCAGGAGATGCTCGGCAGGCCGGTTTTGAGCGATGATTTTCTCGAGGCCATGATCCGGGTCAACTCCAATCCGATGCGCGACATGGCCCGCGATTACCTCGAAAAGGTCATGACTCACCTCCAGTCGCAACAGCAGCCGCTGGAAAAAGCCTTCTCGGAGACGCTGGGGAAGAGCGCGTTGAACGGGGTGGGTGCGGCGTCGATCGAACCGTATCGCAAGCTGCAGGAGCGAATGTTCTCGCTGTGGACCGAGGCGCTGAAGCCGCCGCTGGCGCGCAACGATCCCGAGGACGACACCTGAATCCGACAACCAGCCAACCAACAACCAACAACCAACAAGGGCGGAAAACTGCATGGAACTTGCCGACAAACACATCATCATCACCGGTGCGGCCCGCGGGCTGGGCCTGGCCATGGCCGCCGAACTGGCGTCGGCCGGGGTGCGTATCGGCCTGATCGACCTGGATGCGGGGGCACTTGGCGAGGCTGCGGCCTCGTTGCCCGGCGGCGGCCATGCTACTGCCGTCGCGGACGTCTCGGACGAAACGGCGGTCAAGGCGGCGTTCGATTCGCTGGAGCAGGCGATCGGCCCCGTTGATGGCTTGATCAACAATGCCGGCGTCACGCGTGACGGGCTGCTGGTCAAGACGCGCGACGGCAACGTCGTGGATACGATGTCGCTGGCTGACTGGCAGAGCGTTATCGCGGTCAACCTCACCGGCGTATTCCTGTGCGGCAGGGAAGCCGCCGCGCGCATGGCCGAACGCGGCACGCCCGGGGTGATCATCAATATTTCAAGTATTTCGAAGGCGGGCAATTTCGGTCAGTCCAACTATGCCGCGGCAAAGGCCGGCGTGGCCGCGATGACTGTGACCTGGGCCCGCGAACTGGCGCGCCAGGGGATTCGCGTTGCCTCGATTTCGCCGGGATTCACCGCGACCGAGATGGTCTCGGCCATGCCCGAGAAGGCCATCGGCCGCATCACCGCCAGCGTGCCGCTGGCGCGCCTGGGCGAGCCTTCGGAGATTGCAACGACCGCCCGCTTCATCTTCGAAAACGACTACATCAGCGGCCGTGATTTCGCCATCGACGGCGGCCTGAGGCTGTAGTTCGACGCGTGCACGAGCTGGACTTGACTTGCAGGAGATACACCGATGACGGAAGATAAACAGACCTCGCTTTCACAGGACGCGCTCGAGCTGAGCCGTGAATTGACGCGGATCTCCCAGCTTTCCGGTTCGCTGCTGCTGCGCCAGGCGCGCAAGCTTCAATTGCCGGAGATCGACACGCTGAACCTGAAGCGGCCGTTGTGGAAGGCGACGCTGAACACGGTGCGGCATCCGCAGCGAATCCTGCAGGCCCAGTGGGACCTGACGCGCCGTTATTTCGGACTGCTGAAATATCTCGGATTCCGCGCCGTCGGCAAGGAAACCGAACCCGCCGCCGGGGTGCCGCGCGGTGATCGTCGCTTTCGCTCCGAGGACTGGAACGAACGCCTGATCTTCGATTTGCTCAAGCAGGTCTACCTGACCACCTCGGACTGGATGCTGGCCATTACCGCGCGGATGGAAGAGCTTTCGCCCGACGATCGGGCCCGGATCCGCTTCTACACCCGCCAGTTCGCCGATGCATTGTCGCCGTCGAACTACGTGCTGACCAATCCCGAGGTGCTGGCCACCACCCGTCGCGAAAAAGGCCTGAACCTGCTCAGGGGTTACCGGATGCTGCTGGAGGATCTCGAAAAAGGCGACGGTCAGTTGCTGATATCGATGACCGACAAGGCCAAGTTCGAAGTCGGCCGCAACATCGCGACCACCGAGGGCGCGGTGGTCTACGAAAACGAAATGATGCAGCTGATCCAGTATTCGCCGCGAACCAAGACCGTCTATACCAAGCCCTTGTTGATCGTGCCGCCGTGGATCAACAAGTTCTACATCCTGGATCTTCAGCCGAAGAACTCCTTCATTCGCTGGGCAGTCGACCGCGGCCACACGGTCTTCGTGATCTCGTGGGTGAACCCGGACGAGAAGCTCAGGTACAAGCGTTTCGAGGACTACATGCACGAAGGCATCCTCGAGGCGCTGGACGCGATCGAGCAGGCCACCGGCCAGCGCCAGGTCAATACCATCGGTTACTGCATCGGCGGGACGCTGCTCGCCGCAACCCTGGCCTGGATGAAGGCAAGGGAGGACGATGGTCATGACAATGGTCATGACAATGGTCATGACAATCGGATCGCGTCTGCGACCTTCTTCACCGCCCAAGTGGACTTCGCGGAGGCCGGCGATCTGCGCGTATTCATCGACGACAAGCAGCTCAAGAGCCTGGAAAAGCGGATGAACAAGCTCGGCTACCTCGACGGTGAGGCGATGGCCATGACCTTCAACCTGCTGCGCGCCAACGACCTGATCTGGACTTTCGTCATCAACAATTACCTTCTCGGACGAAAGCCGCCGCAGTTCGACCTGTTGTACTGGAACTCCGATTACACCCGGCTGCCTGAAACCATGCATATCTGGTACCTGCGCGAGCTGTACCTGAACAACAGGCTGGTCGAGCCGGGCGGGGTGCACATGGACGGTGTGCCGATCGATCTTTCGACCATCGACGTACCGGTCTACCTGCAGTCCGGCCGCGACGACCACATTGCGCCGTACTCGTCGGTGTACAAGGCCACCCAGATCTATTCGGGCGACGTCACCTTCATGCTCGCCGGTTCAGGGCACATCGCCGGGGTCATCAATCCGCCTTCGGCCAACAAGTACGGCTACTGGACCAATCACGACCTGCCGGCCGATCCCGACGACTGGATCGCCGGGGCCGATTACCACGAAGGTTCGTGGTGGGGGCACTGGAACGACTGGGTCAAGCAATATGCGGGCCGCCGGGTCGCGGCGCGCGAGCCGGGCGGCGGCGTGCTGCCGCAGATAGAACCGGCGCCCGGCAGTTACGTACGCGGCTGAGGACGGGCTTTAGAACGCTGCATTGCCGTGCCGGAGCGTCCGGGTCTGGCGCGGTGCGCAGACCCGGAAACGCGTCCGGAAAAATCCTGCTGCCGCGGTATGATTGAAACAGTGCCGCTGCAGCAAGGGTTCCGCCATGCAATACCTGAGAACGCCCGACGCCCGTTTCGAAAATCTGCCGGGCTACGACTTCGAGCCGAACTATGTGCAGGTTCGCGACGGCGAAGGCGGCGACCTGCGGGTCCATTACGTCGACGAGGGCCCGCGCGATGCACCACCGATTCTGCTGCTGCACGGCGAGCCCAGCTGGAGCTACCTGTATCGAAAAATGATTTCGCCGCTGATCGCGGCCGGTCATCGCGTGATTGCGCCGGACCTGATCGGTTTCGGCCGCTCCGACAAGCCGGCGCAACAGCACGACTACTCCTACCAGCGACACATGGACTGGCTGGGATCGGTGGTCGTGCAACTGAATCTGAGCGACATCACGCTGTTCTGCCAGGACTGGGGCGGGTTGCTGGGCTTGCGCCTGGTGGGCGAGGCGCCGCAGCGTTTTTCCCGCGTGGTCGCGGCCAACACTTTTTTGCCGACCGGCGACGCGTCGCCCGGCAAGGCCTTCCTGGAATGGCAGCAGTTTTCCCAGCAAGTGCCCGAATTCCCGGCAGGAGCCGTCATTCAGAAAGGCACGGTGGACGAGCTGCCGGCCGAGGTGGTGGCCGCCTACGACGCGCCTTTCCCCGACCAGACCTTCACCGCCGGGGCGCGCCGATTTCCGATGCTGGTGCCGGTATCGCCCGACGATCCCGCCGCAGAACCCAACCGGCTGGCCTGGCGTCAACTCGAGCGCTTCGACAAGCCTTTTCTCACCGCATTCAGCGACTCCGATCCGGTCACCCGGGGCGCCGAGAAGGTGCTGCAGGCACGCATCCCCGGCGCCCGCGGGCAGCCGCACGTGACCATCGAAGGCGGCGGGCATTTCCTCCAGGAAGATCGCGGTGAGAAGCTCGCGGAACTTGTTGTCTCGTTCGTGGAGTCGACCGGGTAAAAACAACGCTTGAGCCGGTGTCGGTCAATCCCGCACAGGCTCATCGGGCAACAACATTTGCCGTATGGCCAAAGCGTAGCCGACGCATAACAATTACAGGTGACTCGAGGCGAGGATCGAAATGCGTCGATCATTACGCCCTGTTCCCTGGCATAGGAGCCACAGATGAAGCACACGCCACGCACCCGGCGCTACTCGGGAATCTCGATACTCAACCACTGGATCACGGCCTTGCTCGTGGTCGCGATGCTGACACTCGGGTTGACTGCCCGCAACGCGCCGGATCCGGCCGAGGACTACATCATGTCGATCCATATTGGTCTGGGCTTCTTCGTGCTGTTGTTCGTCGCCTGGCGCACGGCCGTAAGGCTTCGAGAGGGCTTTCCCGAAAATGCCGGCGCCGATGCCCTGACGCGGATAGGCGCGTGGTGGATGCACCGGGCGCTGCTGGTCGTCCTGGCGCTGCTGGTGATCACCGGGCCGCTGTATCTGTTCACCGAGGGCGAGGGGATGAGCGTGTTCGGCTGGTTCACCTTCTACGTGCCGCTCGAAAGCATCGAAGTGGTCCACGAGCCGGCCGAGGAGGTGCACAAGTTCCTGGCGGTCTACGCGCTTCCGGCGCTGCTGCTGGTGCATTTCCTCGGCGCGGCGCGGCACTACCTTGCCGGCCGGCGGGAAACGCCGGCAGAACTGTAATCGGCGAGATTCCGATATTGGCGATGTCGCCTAAACGTCGGCAAACTGGCTCGCATCGCCGATCCAGCGCTCGATGAGTACGTCGGCCTGGGTGTGGGTCAGATTTGCCACCAGATCCGGCACCGCGTCGACAAGTTCGGCGTCGCGCGCCAGATCCGCAATCCTGAAGCGCAGCATGCCGGTCTGGCGCGTGCCCAGCACCTCGCCCGGGCCGCGCAGTTCCAGATCGCGCTCGGCGATGCGAAAGCCGTCGCCGGTCTCGCGCATGACCTTGAGCCGCTCGCGCGCAAGCTGGCCCAGCGGCGCCTTGTACATCAGCAGGCAGGCCGAACTGTCGCTGCCGCGGCCGACCCGGCCCCTTAGCTGGTGCAGTTGGGAGAGCCCCAGCCGCTCGGCGTTCTCGATGATCATCAGGCTGGCGTCGGGTACGTCCACGCCGACCTCGATCACGGTGGTGGCGACCAGCAGCCGGATCTTGCCGGCCTTGAAAGCGTCCATCACGGCGTGCTTCTCGGCCGGTTTCATCCGTCCATGCACCAGACCGACGCGGAATTCGGGCAGCCGGCGTTCCAGTTCGGCCGCGGTGGTTTCGGCGGCTTCGGCCTCGAGCACCTCCGATTCCTCGATCAGCGGACACACCCAGTAGGCCTGGCGTTTGTCGGCCAGTGCCACGCGGATGCGTTCGATGACCTCGGGGCGCCGCTCGCCGGCGATCACGGCCGTGGTCACCGGTTTGCGGCCGGGCGGCAGTTCGTCGATCACCGAGACCTCGAGCCCGGCGTAGGCGGTCATCGCCAGCGTGCGCGGAATCGGCGTGGCGGTCATCACCAGTTGATGAGGGATTCGCTGTGCCTCGCTTCCTTTGGCCGCCAGTGCCAGGCGCTGATGGACGCCGAAGCGATGCTGCTCGTCGACGATGACCAGGCGCAAGCGGCCGAATTCCACGCCTTCCTGGAACAGCGCATGGGTGCCGATGGCCAGCGGCGCGCCGGCAGCCAGTTGCTCCAGCGCCTCGCGCCGCTTCTTTCCGGTGACTTTACCGGCGAGCCAGACCGGCGTGATGCCCAGCGGCTCGAACCATGCGCTGAAATTGCGCAGATGCTGTTCGGCCAGAATTTCGGTGGGCGCAATGATCGCGACCTGGGCGCCGGCGCCGATCGCCTGCGCGGCCGCGGCGGCGGCCACCAGCGTCTTGCCCGATCCCACATCGCCTTGCAGTAGTCGCCGCATCGGGCGGGTCGAGCTGAGGTCGCCGGATATTTCGGCCATCACACGATGTTGCGCGCCGGTCGGTTCGAATGGAAATTCGGCCAGCATGCGACCAGTCAGGCCGTCGTGATCCTGCAGAGGTTCGGCATGCTGGCGCGCCCGCGCCCGGTTCAGGCGGGCGAGCGCCAGGTGATGGGCGGCCAGTTCCTCGATCGCAAGCCGCTGGACGGCGGGGTGATCGCCTTCCGTCAGCGCCTCCAGATCGGTATCGGGGCGAGGTTTATGGATTGCACGCAGCGCGGACTTCAGGTCGGGCAGATCGATGGGTGAGCCCAGCACGTCGTCCAGTGCCATGCGTCCGTCCAGGGTCCGGGCGACGGTGTCGAGAATCATCGCCGACAACCGCTGCTGGCCCAGGCCGGCGGTCGTCGGGTAGACCGGGCTGAGATGATGCGGCAGCGGCGGCTCCGAGCCCTTGCGCACGATGCTGCACTGCGGATGCGCCATTTCGAAGCCCTCGGGTCCGAACCGCACCTCGCCGAAGCAGCGCAGTCGGTTGCCGACCGTGAACTGCCGCCGCTGGCTCGGATAGAAATTGAAAAATCGCATCACCAGCTGGCCGTGATCGTCCTCCAGCAGCACCAGCAGGCTGCGGCGGCGCCCCTGGCGAACTTCCTGATGGGTAACCGTGCCCTGGACCAGCGCCGTCGTCGAGGGTCTGATCCGGTTGATCGGCGTGATCCGGGTGCGATCCTCATAGCGCAGTGGACGGTGAAGCAGCAGGCCGATTTCGTCGGCGATGCCCAGCGCCTTGAACTTCGCCGCCACCGCCGGGCCGACGCCTTCAAGATCCTCGATACGTCTCGGCGCGGTCATCTTTTCAGGCGCCGAGGGCATCGAAGCGGCATAGGCTTGCTCGTGAGGGGTTCGAAAATGTCGTTCAGCCGATTTGTGGCAGCGCCTGCCAAGGATAGCGCCAATGCTCCGGCGCCGGGGTGACGGGTGGGGCGAGCGCTTGTGGAGCAATCGGGTTAATATCCTCGGTTCGGTTTATTCGTTATTCACTTTCAATTGGATTCAGCATGATCCACAGCATGACGGCGTACGCCAGTCGCAGCGAAGCCGGTTCGGCCGGGCAACTCGCATGGGAGCTCAAGAGCGTCAATCAGCGCTATCTCGACCTTTCGCTTCGCCTGCCCGAGGAATTTCGCGTGCTGGAGCCGGAAATCCGCGAGCGTTTCAAGCAGCGTTTCAGCCGCGGCAAGGTCGAGGTCAATCTGCGCTATCTGCCCGATCCGAAGGCCGAGGCTGCGACCCTGGAATTGAACGGTCCGCTTGCCGAATCCCTGCTGGACCGCCTGGCAGAGTTGCAGAAGCTGGCCGGTGACACATCCGAGCAGGATTTGACCCGGTTGCTGGCCTGGCCCGGCATGATCGTCGAACAGCGCCTCGACTTCGACGCCGAGCGGGCCCGCGCGCTGGCGCTGCTCGATCTCTGCATCACCGACCTGGCCGATGCGCGTGCTCAGGAAGGCCGCGCAATCGCCGGCATGCTGACGCCGAGGCTGGACGGCATCCTCGAACAGGTCGCGCGCGTTCGCGAACATCTGCCGGCCGTGCGCGATGCGCTTCAGGCGCGCTTCGAGGAGCGTCTGGCCGGACTGGACCTGGACCTAGAGCAGGGCAGGCTGGAACAGGAAATCGCGCTGCAGCTGACGCGCCTGGATGTCGACGAGGAACTCGACAGGCTGACCGCTCATGTGGCCGAGATTCGAAGGGTGCTCGAACTCGACGAGCCGGTCGGCCGTCGGCTGGATTTCCTGATGCAGGAACTCAACCGCGAAGCCAATACCCTGGGCTCGAAATCCGTGGCCACCGAAACCACGGGTGTGGCCGTCGAGCTGAAAGTGTTGATCGAGCAGATGCGGGAGCAGATCCAGAATGTCGAGTAGGCTTGCATCCACGCCCCGGATCAAGTCCGGCGCGTGCTCCGGGAAGCTCGTCTATCGCTCCCTCTCCTGCTTGCGGGAAAGGGCCGGGGTAAGGACGGATTTCGGTTTGGACGGGCGGTGAACAATGCGGTCTGCGGTTGAGAACAAGGGCGAAAACAAAGGTCAAAACAGGCGTGACGCCTCGGGCGAGCTGTACGTGATCGCCGCGCCCAGCGGGGCCGGCAAGACCAGCCTGATCAACAGCGCCCTTGCGGAGTTTTCTTCACTGGCGTTCTCGATTTCCGACACCACGCGCCCGATGCGACGGGGTGAAGTCGATGGCGAACACTATCATTTCATCGACCGGCCGACATTCGATGAGCGAGTGGACAACGGCCGCTATCTGGAGCACGCCGACGTATTCGGTAACGGTTACGGCACGGACCGCGCCCACGTCGAATCGCTGTGGCATGCCGGCAAGGACGTGCTGCTGGAAATCGACGTTCAGGGTGCCGCACAGGTTCGCGCCAGCCATCCCCAGGCATGCCAGATCTTCATCCTGCCGCCTTCGCTGGATACGCTGAAAAAACGTCTGACCGGTCGCGGTACCGACAAGCCGGATGTCATCACGCGGCGTCTGGGCGAAGCACAGCGCGAGATGTCGGCCTGCCTGGATTTCGACTGGATCGTGGTCAACGACGATTTTGAACAGGCCCGTCAGCAATTGATTGCCATTATCCGGGCCTGGCCGCTGCGGCGTGAGCGCCAGGAAATTCGTCAGCAGTCCCGGTTGATCGCATTACAGGGCTGAAGCATATGTGCGCAATTTACGGAATCCACGTTCATAGCGTGCGATGAATGCGCTTGCGCGCTCGACGAAGACTGAAAACCGACAGGTGGCGGATGCGGGAACAAGAATTGCACAGCCATGGCTTTCGGTTGCACTTCTTGACCATACTTCTCGACGACAATCGGCGTTATAATTAAAGGCTTGCTCTCAAATGCATCATGAATTGCAGGAGTCGAAATGGCCCGCGTTACAGTAGAAGATTGTATTGACATCGAACCGAACCGGTTCAACCTGATCGTAATGGCTGCCCAGCGTGCGCGCCAGATCGCCAACGGCGCCGACACGCTGGTGGACGAAGAAACCGACAAGCCCACCGTGATCGCGCTGCGCGAAATTGCCGAAGGCCAGATCGACGCAGACAACATCCGCACCTACCAGGCCGAACTCGACGCCCGGCTGGCTGCAATGCAGGCGGAGCTTCCGCCGCCCCCGCCGGACGAAGACTGAGTTTCCATTCGCGTTGTGCGGAAGGTTCGGAAAACGTAGCGAGCGGGTGGCTGACGATGGTCGCCGGAGCACAGGAACCGCAGTGTATATGCCAATACATGAGGATTCCGAGCACCGCCGAACGCCGTCAGGCGCACGCGCAGTAGTTTTCCGGGGCTTCCGAGGATGAGTTATCCGGGTCCCGTTCGCGAACTGCGCCGCCTGCTCAACACCTACCTCGAGCCGGCGCAGGTCGCGACCGCGCTCCACGCCTTCGAAGTCGGCGAAGAAGCCCACCGCGGCCAGACACGCCGTTCCGGCGAAGACTACATCCTGCATCCCGTGGCGGTCGCCTCGATCCTGGCCGGCATGCGCATGGATCACCAGACCATCACGGCTGCCATCCTCCACGATACGGTGGAAGACACCGGCATTTCACTGGACGACCTGAAGCGCGAATTCGGTGAGCAGGTTTCGCGCCTGGTCGACGGCGTGACCAAGCTCGACAAGATGAAGTTCCGCACGCGCCAGGAGGCCGACGCGGAGAGTTTCCGCAAGCTGCTTCTGGCGATGAGCCG
>Ga0209947_1000709_pt1 | contig 20452 bp, 14 predicted proteins | sample SalPonR2_B_D2_MG_FD_185706 | JGI IMG/M metagenome (GOLD analysis project Ga0209947, IMG submission 185706) | Salt pond soil microbial communities from South San Francisco under conditions of wetland restoration - Salt Pond MetaG R2_B_D2_MG... ... | reverse complement strand
ATTTCGGTCGCAGGGGAAATATTAAGTCCCAGCATTGACTGGATCAGGCATCCGTCGAGGGCCGCAATAATCAGTGTTGATAGAACCGTGTATTCAGCTCTCTCCTGGTCTATTTTGGAGAATCCTTCACGGATAGTGGCGTTCCATTCCCCGTATTTTTTGCGGAATCGTTCGGCGAGTTCCGTGTTGCCGTTTAATGCCTGCTGCAAAAGGTATAGGTGAAGCCTTCCCCGGGTCTCGGCGGCCATTATCCGTTCAAACAGGATGTTCAGAATATCCTTCCACTCGGTCGTCTCCCGGCTGTTTTCAATGATATCGAACAGGTTGCGGGAGATTTGGTTGATGTGGGTCTCGGTAATATCGAAAATCAGGTCATTTTTGGAGGCATAATAGTAATAAAGGCTGCCCTTGCTGATGCCGGCGGCCTCGGCGATGTCGTTCAGACTGGTTTTTTCGACGCCCTTGCGGGCAATCACCTGAGTGGCGGCCTCGACTATCTGTTGTCGTTTTTTTGCCTGTTTCGCGGCAATTTTTTCGTTCATCAGGGCGTATACCTATTTATCTATAACCTAAACTGAGCGTTTCAAATTTTGCCGCATCTACTTTGTCAGCGGATGTTTCGCATAGGCAACTATTGCTCGACATCATTTTCCTTGTATCTGCGGCAAACTTGAAAATCGCTCAGTTTAGGATAAAAAAACAGCGAGTCTGAAACAGAGAGGTGGGCAGGCCCGCTGTGTTGTGAATAGTTACGCTCGGTTCAGGATAGCCGCCAGATCGCCTAATCCTTCTTTTTCGAGCACCTTCGCCCTTGGTATGCCATCATCGTTTATGCCCCGGATTTCATAAAATTCAGAGCGCATACGTTCGATATCCGGCAAACTGCCGGCCGTGGGGCCGTCTTCCAGTTCGGTCATCAGACGTTCGGGGACCCGGTCATCTTCAGCCCGGGCGCCGAACAAATTGGACAGCCCGCGCTTGAGATACCATAAACGACGGCCGGCCTGCAGGACTTCGTCAAGGGTGTAATCAAACCCGGTAATGGCGTTGACAATCGATATGGCCTGAGTCGCACTCAGGGGAACGGCTCCGAGATTACAAAAAATGGCGCAGCAGGAAAAGAACATGCCATAGTCCTGGCATGCGACATTCAACTGGGCCCTTCCTTCACTGCTGAATTCCTCGTAATCGGCCGAAAGCTCATCGATTTCGGGTATCATCTGGGAGCCGCCTTCAACGTTAAAGTCCAGGCTGGCCTCATGGCAAGCCCCCCGGGGGGAGACGGCATAGGCCAGGGCATAGCCATGCGCGCTTCTCGGGTCATGCATGGGGGCTTCCATTCCTTTAATGGTGGTCAGGTAATCCTTTGCATTGCCCCCGATTTTTTCCGCTGCCGCCGCACTGCCTTCGGCCAATATCGCGCCGAATCCCTCTTTTTTGCCTATTTTTTCCGTCATTGCGACAATGGCGTCGGCATCCCCCCATCTCAGCTCGATACCTTCGGTGTCGGATTCGTTGATCAGGCCGTTCTCGAAGCATTCAATGGCAAAGGCGATGGTCGACCCGCAGGTGATGGTGTCCATTCCATACCGGTTACAGAGATCGTTGGCCTTTGCAATCGATTCAATATTGGCGTTCAGGCACATGGAACCGAAGGTGGCAACCGTCTCATATTCCGGGGACGGGCCTTTCGCAATCCGATAGGGGCCATCCTTTATCTCCGCCTCTTTTTTGCACGCCACGCTGCATCCATAGCACGTCTTGTGGCCGGCATGAATTTTATCTTCGATCTCAGAGGGGCCGATATCATCAATTGCTTCCCATTCATTCATTTGCCAGTTTTTGATCGGGATATCGCCGGCAAGGCTGCCGACATCAATATGGGCCGGCGTGCCGCTGGCCCTTAAAGCGTCGATGAAAATGCTTTCTTCATAGACCGCTTTGAGCTCCTCCTTGATTTCGGCAAGTTTGCCGGGATCCGCGGCCTCAACTTTTCCGGTGCCGTTTACATAGATCGCCTTGAGATTCTTTGAGCCCCACACGGCCCCCATGCCGGCCCGGCCGGCGGCATGGCGCTTACTGTTGATAATCGAGGCGTATCTGATGAGATTCTCCCCGGCCGGTCCGATACAGAATACGGTCCCGGTTCTGCCGGTTTCCGATTTTAGCTCCGAGACCATCGCCCGGTCCGTCTCATAGATATCCTTTCCCCAATAGGCTTCGGCGTCTCTTAGTTCGACCGTGTCATTATTGATGAATAGATAGGATGGTTTTTGAGCCCTGCCCGTGATAACGATGCCGTCATAGCCGGCAAATTTCAGCCGGGCACCAAAAAACCCGCCGATATTGCTGTCGCCCCATACGCCGGTCAAGGGCGATTTTGTTGCAATCGTCCACCGGGCGGCGCCATCTAGCTTGAAGCCGGTGATCGGACCCGTCATCAGGACAAACGGGTTGTCTTCTGATAATGCGTCAATATCCGGGCTATCCTTGATGAGGTCAAAATAAATTCTGGCGCCAAGTCCCAAGCCACCGATATGTTTTCTTGCAAATGCCATATCCAGCGGCTTCTTTTCAACCGTACCGGAACTCAGGTCGACGTAGAGGATTTGGCCTGCATAACCGCCCATAATCTTTCCTCCTAGTGTATATTATACTGGCTATATCCGTTTTCTTCCAAATATTTCGGATACATCGCATATGAGGGCTTGATTGCCGGCAGGAGTTTAAGAATTTTGGGAATCGGCCCCTTGGCTACCATCTCCTTGCGGGTAAGCGCCTTGGTCAGGTTGACCTTGCCAAACCAGAATTTATGGGCGATGTCAGCGGTCATAGACATCTCAACGGTCGCCTTGGTTTCCGTATCATGGGGCCGGACATCGATTTTATCCCCGGAGCAGTCAACCACGATCACCAGGTCCGGATCCGTATAGTTGAACCGGATAATCAGGTTTGATTTGAGCAGCTTGTCTGCAATCTGTGGCGTCTCGGCCAACTGACGAAAAAAACCCCCCAAAACCTCTTCAAATTTTTCCGAGTTTTCAAAAAGACCCATAATGCCTCCCTTTCATTCAGATATTGGTTTGGATTGTTGAATCACTAGTAAGCCCTTTGGATAAAAGGCAGCAGTTCATCCGGATCGACCTCGCGGGGATTGTAAAAGGAGGTCCCATCATTTAGGGCGCCCTCTGCAATATCGGCCAGACCATCTTCGGGAACCCCCACTTCGCTTAACTTTAAGGGCAAAGCGCCCAGTTTATTGAGGTTTGCGGTGAGTTTTCGAACTGCCTCGATGGCTTTTCCCGCGGCCTCTTCTTCGGAGCCGCCTGAGACGTCCTCACCCATTACCGGCGCCAGGCGGGCCAGTTTTTCCGTAATCTCTTCAAAATTGTATTCCATGCCGAACGGCAGGAAGATGGCATTGGCTACGCCGTGCGGGACCCGGTAAAGGCCGCCGGTCGCATGCGCCATTCCATGGACGCAGCCGCACATGGAATGGGTGAATGCAATGCCGGCCATGGTCGCGGCGATCAGCATCGCCCCCCTGGCTTCAATATCTTCGCCATTTTCAGTTGCCGTGACCAGATTCTTCATGATCAACTCAATGGCGCCCAAGGCAAAGGCGTCTGAAAAAGGAGCGGCCTGAATGCCGACATAGGCCTCAATCGCATGGGTCAGGGCGTCCATGCCGGTGGCCGCCGTCATCTTCGGGGGCAAAGAAACAGTCATTTCAGGGTCCAGCACCGCCAGGTTGGGCATTAAATATTTGTCCGGGAAGGCGAGCTTCTCTTTATTCTCCTCGTCATAGATGACGGCGACAAACGTGACTTCGCTGCCTGTGCCGGCGGTGGTAGGGATGACGACATGGGGGCTGAGGGGTCGGGTCAGCGTATGGGCGCCCGAATAGTCTTCAACCAGATCGCCCCCAACGGAAAACAGGATGTTTACGGCTTTCGCCGTATCGATCACGCTGCCGCCGCCGATGGAGATGATGCCTTCAGCGCCGGAGGATTTAACCGCCTCCGCGCATGTCTGAACGTCATTTAGCCTTGCATCCTGGGCAACATCGAGGTATTTGCCCACAACCTCACAACCGGCATCCTCGAGTCCGTCCGCCACTTTCTGGATCAACCCGAGGTCATTGATGATATGATCGGATATGACGAAATACTTTTGGATACCGATGATATCGAGTTCGGGTTTTAAGTCGGAAGCCACGCCGTCTTCATACACCACCTTGGTAGGACTGTAGAATTCAAAAAAATCGGGTAACATGATGAGCTCCTTGATTGGGTTGAGGGGTTAAAATTCAGTCGGCCAACCAGCTTAATTTTTAGCAGCGGACGTTACCGGCGTCAAGCGAAATTTTATATATATTTAAATAAAAATAGTGAGTTAGGTTCTAACCTGGAAATACTGGTGCTTTGATCATACGGATAACGGGCGTACTTAAACTATTTAGTGTCCGTCCATACCCTTTGGTGGTGCCCGGCCTATCCGTCATGACGGTGGGGCGGAGCGAACCTACATGCCGCCGAAGGATTTCTCATGTATTTGAACCAGGGCGTCGTTGCTCTGCAGAATGGCGTTCATTCTGCCCAGCGTGCCCGGCAGCATGGAATAGATAAAATATTGGGCGGTTCTTAACTGTCCGTCGTAAAAAGCGGCCTCCTTGTTCTTTTCCGCTTTTTCAGAACGTGCCTGCGCCTCCAGGCTGCCGACGATTTTTTTAAGCTTGGGCGTGGCGGCGACCGCCCGCCACAGATGCATCCATCCCACAATCACATCGCCTGTTACCATAAGAAACGGGTATGCATCCCCAAACGCGGTTTTAACCTGCTCAGACATGGCCAGTTTGCCGATATGCATGGCCACCTCACCGAGCCGGTTGACGGCCTCTTCGAGTTTGGCGGCCATATCTTCCAGGCCTTCGGTGGATTTGCCGTCAGCAATGGTTTTCTGGATTTCACCCACAAAATCCATGAAGACCTGGCCTTTTTTCATGCCCAGCTTCCGGCCGAGCAGATCCATCGCCTGTATGCCGTTGGTCCCCTCATAGATGGAGCTGATTTTACCGTCCCGCGTCAGCTGCTCCACGGGGTAATCCTTGGTGTAGCCGTAACCCCCGTAAACCTGGATCGCCTGAACGCATATCTCATAGCCGATATCCGTGCAATAGCCCTTTACCAGTGGGGTCAAAAGGTCAATCAGTCCCTGGGTCTTATCCCTTTCTTCATCAGATGCTATCTGCTCTACCCGGTCAAAAAGGGATGCCACGTAATAGATAAAGCTCCGCATCCCATCCACATGCGCCTTCATCCAAATCAGCATCCGCCGAACATCTGGATGGGCGATTATCGGTACCAATGGGGCCTCGGGATCCCCGGTTTGCAAAAGGTCTCTTCCCTGGTACCTTTCCCTGGCATAATTGACCGCATACAGATAGGCGCCGGAGGCATGGTTCAATCCCTGCAGCCCGACGCCAAGCCTTGCCTCATTCATCATGTGGAACATGACCCGCATGCCTTTGTTTTCTTCTCCGAGCAATAGGGCCCGACATTTGCCCTTGCTGCCGAAGGCGAGGGCGGTGGTGGGACTCCCGTGAAGCCCCATTTTCTCTTCAATTCCGGTTGGGACCACGTCATTGGGCTCACCCAGGCTGCCGTCTTCGTTGACCCAGATCTTGGGGACGATAAACAGGGAGATTCCCTTTGTTCCCTTGGGTGCCCCCTCAATCCTGGCAAGCACCGGGTGAATGATGTTCTCCGTCAGATTCTGGTCGCCGTTGGTGATGAAAATCTTGTTTCCGGTAAGGCAATAGGTGCCGTCCTCATTCTTGACCGCTGTGGTCTCTAGGCTCCCCACATCGGAGCCGGCATTGGGTTCGGTCAAATCCATTGTGCCGCCCCATTTGCCAGTATACAGGTTTTTCAGAAACATCTTTTTCTGTTGTTCCGTGCCGAAGAGTTCGATCATTTTCCCGGTTCCATGGCCCAGGACCGCATAGGCGGCGAAGGCAAAATTGGCCCCGATCAGGTATTCGTTGGCCGCCTGGGCGATCAAATGGGGCAGGCCCTGGCCGCCGATTTCGGGGTCCTCTGTCATGGCGATCCATTCGCCTTCCCGGAACAGCTCCAGCGGCCGGCGGTAGCATTCCGGGGCGATAACCTGCCCGTCCTCATACCGGGCCCCGTTTCTGTCGCCCTCCGCGTACGTTGGCAGGATTTCCTTGATGGCAAAATTTCTTGCCTCGTTGATGACCATATCAAAGGCTTTTTTGTTCAGATCCGAATACTTGTCTGTCTTCGTCAGTTTTTCCGCATCCATTTGTTCGTACAACACAAAATCCACGTCTCGTCTATCGGCGATATATTGCTGTGCCATGAAGTTGCTCCTTTTAATCTTCGTATTTTCCTATAATCGATATACTGCAGATATTCTGGAAAGGGAATCCCCCGAGGTTGTGGGTCAGGCCCAGGCGTGGGGCCTCGATCTGACGCTTATCGGCCCGGCCGTGAAGCTGTAGATACATTTCATAGAGCATGCGTAGCCCCGAGGCGCCGATGGGGTGGCCAAAGCATTTCAGCCCCCCGTCTACCTGGCAGGGGAGTTGCCCGTTTAAATCATAGAATCCGTCCATGATGTCTTTTATCGCTTTTCCCCGCTCTGAAATATGCATATCCTCATATGTTACCAGTTCGGTAATCGAAAAGCAATCGTGAAGCTCCATCATACTGATCTCTTCGCGGGGGTTTTCGATACCCGCCTCTTCGTATGCCTTGGTGCTGCATTTTGAAGTGGTCAGGAAGTGATCGCCGTCCCATTCATCGTATCCCAGCTCTTCACCGCTGCTCAATGCAATCTGGAGGGCCTTGACGCTTACGAAATCCTTTTTCCCCATTTTTTTGGCGATCTCCGGGGTGGTCACGATGGCGCAGGCGGATCCGTCACTGACCCCGCAGCAGTCGAAAAGTCCCAAAGGATGGGCGACGATCGGCGATGCCATGACCTGATCCTCAGTAACCGCTTTTTGCAGGTGGGCCTTTGGGTTTAATGTACCATTGGCGTGACTTTTTGCCGAAACATGGGCCATAGCCCTTTTGAGCTCATCGTCTTTGATTCTATACTTGGCCGAATAGGCGCTGGCAAGCTGGGCAAAAGATCCGGGTGCGGTAAGATTCGGCCACCACTGCCATAACAGGGTTCCGGCCCCGGAGCCAGCTGCGGGCAGCCCTCCGTAGCCGGTATCTTTAAGTTTTTCTACCCCAAGCGCCAGGCAGATGTCATATGCGCCGGAGGCCACTGCATAACATGCCCCGCGAAACGCTTCGGTGCCGGTTGCACAGTAATTTTCCACCCGGGTAACCGGAATCATGGGCAGGCGCAGGGTGGTTGAAAGCGGCATGGCGGTTTTACCCACATTGATCTCTTCCAGGCATGTACCGAACCATGCGGCCTCAATCTCTGTATCGTCGATATTGGCGTCTGCCAGGCATTCCTCATAGGCCTCAACCATCAATTCTTCGGCCCCCACATCCCAACGCTCGCCAAACTTGGTGCATCCCATGCCAATAATGGCGACCTTATCTTTTATTCCTGTAGCCATGGTCATTCCTCCTTATATATGGCGGTTAGGTATTAGCAGTTAGGTGTTAGGTGTTAGCAGTTAGGTATTAGGTATTAGCAAGGACAAAGACTGTTAAATTCCAAACTAATATCGATTTTATCAAACAACCCGATACCCAATACCTAAAACCCGATACCTAATTTCAAAGTGAAAATAGTTTGCCGATCAGCTGGGATTTCATTACATCGCCGTCGATTTTGAGCTTCCCAGATGTGAACGCTTTCATGGGATCGAGCTTTCCTGAAATCATATCCAGAAAATCGGTATCAGCCATTTTCAATGTACAGGTGGGCTTTTCGGCTTTGCCGGCCGCCACCTCACAGGCGCCGTCTTTTACGGTTACCGTCCAATCGCCGCCGTCGCTGCCGGAAATTGCGTATTGAAAGACCACATCCACGCCCTTGGCGGCTTCCGGTTGGAAGGCATCCGGCATTTTATCGAACACGTCCTTCACGCGCATTCCGCTGCCAGCGGCTTCTTCCCCGCCTGCCGCCGCTTTTTTCGGCTTCGGGGGCGATGCCAATCCAAAGAGCGCGGCATTGGCGTCCTCATAGAGCTCGGCGCCCTCCATCGCATTGATTTTGTCGATATTGGCGCTGACCTCTTCGGGGGTGGCCGGGTTTTCCGAATCCCCCAGCTGGACGCCCGGGCTGGTCATAATCGCCGCCCGATTGTAATAGCCCATGCCGGCATTAAATATTTTGCCGCTCTGATCACAGGCTTCGCTGCACAGGTAAAGGACGATCGGGGCGACAAACTCGGGCTTCATTTTTTCAAAAATCTCCGGCGGCATAACGTCCTGCGTTAGCCGGGAGCCGGCAAGCGGAGCAATGGTGTTGACATTGATGTTGTATTTTTGGCCTTCGATTCTGAGGGTATTCATCAACCCGACGAGCGCCATTTTGGCTGCGGAGTAGTTGCTCTGGCCGAAGTTGCCGTAAAGCCCGGCCCCAGACGTGGTCATAATGATCCGGCCGTATTTCTTTTCCCGCATCGCTTTAAATGCGGGGCGGCTGACGTTGTAGGCCCCGTTTAGGTGAACCGCCTGGACCGCCGACCAGTTCTCCGGCGCCATCTTCACAAAACTCTTGTCTCTTAAAATGCCGGCGTTGTTGATGACGATATCGATGCGGCCGAAATTGTCCAAAGCGGCTTGGATTACATTTTCTCCGCCTTCAGTCGTTGCCACGTTGTCATAGTTGGCCACCGCCTGCCCGCCGAGTTCTTTGATTTCGTTGACCACCTGTTCCGCGGGCGTAGCGGAGCCCTCTCCGGAGCCGTCCCGGGAGCCGCCCAAGTCATTGACAACTACGCTGGCGCCACGTTTAGCCAGTTCGAGTGCATAGACGCGCCCCAATCCGCCGCCGGCCCCGGTGATCACTGCTGCCTGGCCGTCGAACCGGACTTTTTTCATTTCTTCGGCCGCCCCGGGAACTGGCGCGGCCTTCCAGAAATAGTTGACGAATCCGCGGTTCTTGTCTTCGGTGCGTTTACGGAACACCATATAAACAGGCAGGCCCACCTTTAATTCTTCGAGCGTGCAGTCGGTGAAGTCCGCCATAAACCGGCCGCCGCCCTCAAACTGGATCATTCCGTATTTGTGGGGCGGATCCACGGAGACAGCCAGCAGATCACCGGTGTAGGTTTTGATCCTGGCCGGGATATCTGAGAATTCATAATCCTCTTGGGTATGCCGGGCGCGGCAATGCGGATTGACACAGACCTCTGTCTTGGGGAACTGCGGGGTCTGACATTTACTGCATTTGCCGCCGACCAGGCCCAGGATCATTTTTCGTTTCCGCCAGAGCGTGGGCAGCGCCGTCTGGGTCGGGGCTTCGGCGCGGATGCCCATATCCGGCTGGATGAGTTCCCTGAATTCGAGGAATTTGGGATAGTTGTCGATGGTCTCCTTGTTCTCCACGGTGGTTTTAAATTTATTGCGAACCGGGAGGCTATTGATATTTTCCGTTACCTCAAAATAAAATGCGCTGCATCCTTGGCCGAAGCTCGCCATCAGGATCCGGTCCCCGGGTTTGGCGTCATCCAAGGCCGAGGCCATCATCAACATGGCATGCGCGCAGCCGGTATCGCCGCAGACCTCATGCAGATTGTCAACGACCTTTTCCGGGGCGGCCCCCAATTTTTTGGCGATTTTTTTGTGTTCGCCCTTGAAGAAGCAGGGGTAGACAAGCCTGTCCACATCCTCCATGGTGATGTTAAGCTTGGAAAGCAGCCCGTTCACGGCCTCCGGGATGATCTTGGAGTAGCCTTCATCCCGGACCCAACGCTCTTCCCAGTTGTAGTCATAGCGATGCAGCGCCCCGCGATAATGGTCGATAAAATCATAGGAGACCGAATATGAACCCTTGAATTCGGCGATTACATCCGTATTCCCGATTAAAAGCGAGGCGGCGCCGTCGCCGAACCACATTTCGTGAAAATAGGCGGGTTTAGTTTCCCGTTTATCGGCGGCGGAAACGAGAATACGGTCCCGCTCCCCGCTTTTTACCGATTCCATAGCGGCCAGCAGGGCATTAGAGCCGGATTTCTGGGATGAGGTAAAGTCGGCGGTCATGATATCGGGCCTCAGGTTCAGGGCCGTTGAAACAATCCCTGCATTCTGGCGATCCGCGAACGGCAATGTTGTGGATGCCAGCATGAGCGCATCCACATCTGTTTTTTTGTGATGCTTCAAGCATTCTTTGGATGCGGTTACCGCCATGGTGACGGCGTCCTCATCCCAGTAGCACATGGAGCGCTCTCCCTGGGCCACCATGACGATGGCCGGGGCAAACCATCCCATGTTTTCATAGATCGCCATACGGTTTAACCGGAGGCGAGGAATATATGCACCGTAATCAGTGATCCCAATCATTTTTCATCTCCTGTATATCTCTGTTTATAGCGATTTAAAGGGTTACATCTTAAACAGTTTTTCGATCAGTTGAGATTTCATGATATCGCCTTCAATTTTAAGCTTACCCGAGGTATAGGCCTGCATGGCCGGAAGCGTGCCGTTTATCATGCTGAGAAAATCCGAATCCTTCATCTTCAGGGTGCAGGTCGGTTTTTCGTGGACCCCGGAGGCAACCTGGCACTTTTCGTCCTTGACGACGCAATACCAATCGCCGCCGTCATCGCCGGAGATATGGTATTGGAATACCACATCCACCCCTTTTGCCGCGTCAGGATCGAATGCGTTCTCCATGGCTTCAAAGACGGCCGGAACCAAAGTAAGCCCGCCGCCGGCTTCGGGCTCTTGCCGGGCGGGCTTGGAAAAAGCGTTGATGACCTCGCCCACCTGTTCATTGAGTTCCGGATACTCCCTGCCATTTTTTAGGCTGTCGATTTTGCCGAATTCATCCATGACGGCTTCGACGGACGGCGGATTCTCTCCGTCCCCGATAGTGGCACCGGGGCCGGTGACCACCGCGGCCCGATTAAAGCTGTTCATCCCCGCATTGTAAATGCAGCCGGTTTCCTTGCAGCGGTTTGATGCGAGGTAGATAACGATGGGGGCGACATACTCGGGCTTTACCTTGTCCAGCAGATCCGGGGGCAAAACGTCCTCTGTAAGCCTTGACGCCGCCAGGGGGGCGACGGTATTGACCCTGATGTCGTGCTTCTTGCCTTCAAGTTTGATCGTGTTCATCAGGCCGACCATCCCCATTTTGGCGGCGCTGTAGTTGGATTGGCCGAAATTGCCGTAAAGCCCGGCGGCTGAGGTGGTCATGACGACCCGGCCGTATCCTTTTTCCCGCATGACTTTGAAAGCCGGACGGGTTACGTGATAGGCCCCGTTCAGGTGGACATCAATGACCGCCTGCCAGTTTTCCGGCTCCATTTTTGTAAAACTCTTATCCCTTAAGATGCCCGCATTGTTAATGACGATATCTACGGTGCCGAAGGCGTCCAAGGCGGTTTTAATGATATTCTCGCCGCCTTCGGGGGTTGCCACATTGTCGTAGTTGGCGACGGCCTCGCCGCCCAGGGACTCGATTTCTTTAACCGCCTCATCTGCAGGCGTTGATGCACCGCCTGTTCCGTCACGGCTGCCGCCAAAATCGTTGACGACGACCTTGGCCCCCCGTTTGGCCAGTTCCAAAGCATAGGCGCGGCCCAAGCCGCCGCCGGCGCCGGTAACCACCGCCACCTGGCCGTCAAACCGGATCTCATCCTTCGGCACCTCGCCGTATTCAAAAATCCCGTTGGTAATGATTTCTTCATCGGTTCGCGTGTTGATGGTTTTCCAGACCGCCTGATTATCTTCGGTCTTCCAGATTCGGGTTTTAATCGGGTCTCCTGGATAAAGCGCTTTTGAAAAGCGGCATTTTAATCGGCGGAGCTTTTCAGGCTCTCCGGGAACCAGACTGTTGATCAATGCCCGGCAGGCAAAGCCGTGGGTACACAGGCCGTGCATGATGGGCTGCTCAAAACCAGCCATTCTGGCAAACTCCGGGTCCACATGGAGCTGGAAGACATCGCCGGAAAGCCGATAGAGCAGGGGCTGATCCGGCGCCGGATGGGCGTCAACCTCAAAATCCGGCGCCCGTTCCGGGAAGTTAACCTCTGATTTTGGCGCCGGCTCTCCGCCGAACCCCCCGTCCTTGCGGCCGACCAGGGTGATAACGGCGGTAAAAAGTTTCTGGCCGTTGGAATGATAGGTCTCGCTTTCTCCGACGATCAGCGCGCCCTTTTTCTTTCCGTTGTCATAGATATGGCTGATGGTGCCTTCTGTGGTCAGGGTGCCTTCTGTGGGAATCGGGTTGTGGACGATCAGGTCCTGTTCCCCATGGAGTATTCCGGACAGGTCGATGTTGGCATTTGAGCCGATGTAGGAGAGAAACTCAAAAATTGCCGCAACGGCGAAACTGGGAATCACCTTCAGGTCTTTTTCATAGACATACTCCAACTCATCAAAGCCGGCGCCCACGCCAAGCGCATAGAGGACCACATCCTTCCAGCTGTAATCCTTGGTGACAGGGCCGATCTTTTTGCCGATGGCATCGAGGTTAAGCGCCATGTCGATTCCTCCTTGTTTGTCAAAGGATTTGGGTTAATATGGATAACCGCGGGTTGATCTGCATATGTTATTTTATCGGATGATTAGCGAATGGGTTGTAGATAAAATTTGAAACTGAAGGTAAACGCTCCGAATTTCGGTACAAGATGCTTTATTGATGGTATAAAATTTTGCTGTAGGAATTACAGCTTTTTTTCACATCATTTTATTCCATCAAATGATGGGGAAAAGAATATGATTTTTTACTTCCCGTGTCAAAAGGTTTTTTAAATGATGGCCGATTTTTATGGTCCCATCAAATTCTGTTGACTTGATAAAAATTAATGGATAGGTTAGGTATCAATCAATTGATGGAATCGATCGTTTGATGGAACCTAAATTGAGCGTTTCAATTTTTTGAAGGTTTAATTTTTATTTTATTTTTAGGATATTGGAATATTTTTTAAATCAAAAAATTTGAAACCCTCCGGGATTTCCAATTTCACCGCATCTACTGCGTCAAATGATGTCTCGCATAGGCGCCTATTGCTCGACATCATTTTCCTTGTATCTGCGGCAAACTTGAAAATCGCTCAATTTAGGTGAAACATTATGTAGAATCGAATGGCACGGAGGCGATATGAGCGACCAAGGTGCATTGTCAGGAATCACGGTTATCGATCTTTCCCGTTTGCTTCCCGGCCCGTATTGCTCAATGGTTCTTGCGGATCACGGCGCCCGGGTAATCGCCGTCGAAGACAAGCGCTTTGCGGCCGAAGCCGGGGGGGGGTCAGCGGTGTACCGGAATAAGTCCCATATGACCCTTAATTTAAAATCCGAGGCGGGGCGCCGGGTGTTCTTTCACCTCGTTCAATCCGCAGACGTTTTGCTTGAAGGCTTCCGGCCGGGGGTGACCAAGCGTTTGGGGGTTGATTATGAGGCCGTATCCGCAGTCAACCCGAAGATCATCTACTGCTCGATTACCGGCTACGGGCAAACCGGACCCTTTAGGGGGATACCCGGCCATGATGCCAACTATTTGAGTGTTGCCGGTGTGCTTGATCTCATCGGGGAAAAGGATCGTCCGCCCAGCATTCCGGGGATCCAGATCGCTGACATTGCCGGGGGCGGCATGAACGGGGTGATCGGCATTTTACTGGCCCTTCATGCCAGAAACGCTACCGGTAAAGGCCAATATATAGACATTTCGATGACGGACGGCTCCTTTAGCCTCCTCTCGATGGCCGTTCATCTGAAAGAGTTGACGGGCCTCCCCTTGAAACGCGCCGATTCCCTTCTTTCCCATCGGTATGCCTGCTATAATACTTATGAAACCTCGGATCAGCGATACTTATCCATCGGCGCAGTGGAAAACCGTTTTTGGCAGAAACTCTGCGATTTTTTTGAGGTGCCGCAATACGGGTCGCTGCAGTATGATGAGGAGAAGCGGGAGGAAATCAAAGCCTTTATGCGGGAGAAGTTCAGGTCCAAATCCCTGGCTGAGTGGGAAGACGAGCTGGCCGGCCTGGAAATCTGTTGGGCCCCGGTGCGTACGCCTGATGAGGCGTTGGCATCAGAGCTGTTCAAAGAAAGACAAATGGTTGTGGAACTTTCATATCCGGACGCAAAGCCCCGCAAGGCGCTGGGTATTCCCGTAAAATTGAGCCAGACGCCGGGCCGCATTAAAACATCGCCCCCGGGCTTCGGCCAGGATACGGTAAGCATATTGAAAGAATTTGGCTATACGGATCAGAAAATTGATGAATTTAAGAATCAGGGTGTGATATAAGACCGGCTTTATCCAGAGCGGGGAAAACAGCAGAAAGGAAAATGACCTGTAATGGCATCGTCCCTTGAAAAAGCAAAACAGAATCCGGACTCAATGAAGGCCAGAATTCTATTTGCGGCCCGTAAAATTTTTGGGGAATACGGATTCCACGGAACCACCACCCGAATGATCGCAAAGGCCGTGGAAATCGATATATCAACCCTTTATTATCACTGGGGGGAAAAGGGGGATCTATATGAGGCCGTTATTCGCGATATCAATGAAGGCATGCGCAAGAAACTGATCGAGGTCGAAAAGATAATCCATGGGCGGGTGCTTGCCGAACGCATCGAAATCGCCATTGACGAAATGTCTGATTATTTGTTCGAGCATCCGGAGATATCCAACCTGACCCTTTTCCGTTATTTCACGAAAACCCGGCATGGCAGCCAGCTTGATTTTCAAGTTCCTGAATTTATTTCTGATATTGCATATTCAATGGGGCTCGCCGATGAACGGAAAAATGTCCCTCTGGATGCCAAGATGAAGGTCCTCTCAATTATGAACGCCATCCATAATTTTGTCTCCGGAGAAAATTTTTTCCGACCGATGCTGGGGGTCGATCGGGAAGAATATCGCCGGGAGGCCAAGGAGACGCTGAAATTTTTCAACCTCTCGGCCTTTGTGTGAACCGAGGGCTATTCAAACTATTCGATTTCGGCCAGTCGGCACACGATTTTTTCCCTTATGGCCAGGATATCCTGTTTTAAAATCTGCAGCTCCTCCATCCGTTCATCGATTTCCTTTAATTTTTTATCCCCGTAGGAAAGGCTTTTTTTCAGCTGGTCGATTTCATCCATGTCAAATTCCGCCATACCGATCATCTCAGCGATCTCATCGAGGGAGTACCCGAGCCGCTTGCCCCGCAGGATAAGCTTCAACCGGGCCCGGTCGCGCCGTCGATATATTCGGTGGTTGCCGTTTGTGCGTTGGGGCAGGATCAACCCCTTTTCCTCATAAAACCGGATGGCGCGGGTGCTGATGTCGAGTTCATCAGCAAGATCAGAAATCGAGTAGGTCCTCTTTTCGGATTGTTCAGCGGTGTTCATGTCTCTCCTTTCCGTTTTTCAGATTTCACAAATTTTGATGGCTTCGTAAAAAGCGATTTATTGCGCTGGCGCACCATTTTTGCAGAAAATAACTCTGAAAAGCCTCCGCATTGTCATTTCGAGCGGTAGCGAGAAATCTTTAACAATCAAGATTCCTCGTCACTTTCGTTTCTCGGAATGACAGCAGCGGAAGCTTCTAAGATAATATTAAATATTGTCGAGTTCCTTAGAAGTGTTCCCCCCGGACCGCGCCCGGGACCGAATTTAAAAGTAACTTTTGTTACAAGGTAAAGGCACTAAGGCACTAAGCTTTTGATTTTTTAACCTAATACCCAATACCTAATACCCGAAGTTCCTTACGCGACTATTCGACAATTTTCCCAACTATCGCATGCGGAAGAACGGGACCGGTGAGCCGGCATTTTACCCGCTTATTCTTATACCTATTTGATCCGTCTGTAAATACATTAAGGTAATTGGCGCTTACCCCTTTTAGCCGGCCGGAAGATGGCTCCCGTTTGTCCTCGAGAATGACCTCAACCGTTCGCCCCGTCTGTTTTTGATAGAATTCGGTTTTTTTGGCCTGACCGAGCCGGCGAAGCCGGGCGCATCGCTCCTTAATAGTTTTTGGCGCGACTTGATCCGGATAACGACTGGCCGGGGTTTTTCGCCGGGGTGAAAAGGGGAAGACATGCAGATAGGTAATCGGCAGCGATTCCAGAAAGCTGAAAGTTCGGGCGAACGCCTGTTCATCCTCTCCGGGAAAGCCCACCAGCACATCCACACCGACTGCGGCATCTGCAAGATTTTCCCGTATGGAAACGACCAGCGCTTTGAAAAACTCCGGCGTGTACGGGCGTTTCATTTTTTCAAGTATGGCCTTATCCCCGCTTTGCAAAGGAATATGGAAATGCGGACGGATACGCCGGTTTGCGGCCGCCATCTGAATAATTTCCCCGGAGAGTTCGGCGGGTTCAATCGAGCTCAGACGAATGCGGTCAATGGCATCGGCGGCGTCTATCCTTTGGAGCAGGCCATACAGGCTTGTTTGCGGCGACAGCTCGCGCCCGTATCGGCCCAGGTGAATGCCGGTCAGAACGGCTTCCCTGGCCCCCCCGGCAGAAAGCCGGGAGATTCTCTCCATCACGATATCCGGGGGCAGGCTTCGGCTCGGCCCTCGGGTATAGGGAACGATACAATACGTGCAGAAATCCTCGCAGCCGTCCTGGATTTTCAAATAGGGGCGGGCCCGGCAATGGGTCGCCGGCAAAGGGGTCGGCTCGAACTTGCGAAGTTTGTTAACCGGATGACAGATAATCTGCGGTCTGGCTGTGCGTTCAGAAGGCCTCCGTGCGACGATTTCGGGAATACGGTGCTTATCCGCATTCCCAACGATAAAATCGACGCCTGCAATTTCGGCAAACACCTCCGGTTCTGACTGGGCATAGCAGCCGGTGACCAGTATGGCGGCGCGGGGAAACTCCCTGATGGCATGCCGTACGGCCTGCCTGGACTGCATGGCGGCCTTGGCGGTGACCGTACAGGTGTTGATAATAAACAGATCGGGATGATGCGGTTTTTCGGCATGGGACCAGCCGTTTAGCCGCAAAGCCGCGGCAATGGATTCGGACTCATACTGGTTGACGCGGCATCCCAGTGTGGTTACCCGGTATCTCGGAGGAGAACCTTCAATCATAAATCCATCCCCCGGCAGCTAGCTGATCGCCCTCATAGCATACCGCGGCCTGCCCGGGTGTGACGGCCGGTTGCGGCCGGGAAAAACGAATCATCGCTGTGTCTTGGCCTGTTGGAATAATTTCTGAAGGCGCCGGATCATGGCGATATCGGATTTTGGTCATCACATGCATGGATTTTTCGGGCCTTCGGCGCATCCAGTTGACCCGATGAATTTTGCATTCATATCGGTATAAATCTTTTTTAAAGCCGACAACCAGTCGATTATTCTTCGTATCCAGGCGGATCACGTAATAGGGTTCGGTGGAGGGGCTGTTGATGCCCCGGCGCTGGCCGATGGTATAGCGATAGAGGCCCTGGTGCTGCCCCAGGTACCGGCCGTGAACATCGACGATCTCCCCCGGCGCCGGTTCAAGCCCCGCGTGTTCGGCCAGAAAGTGGCTGTAATGCATGTTTTTTATGAAGCAAATATCCTGGCTCTCATGTCCGGAAACCGGCTCAAGTTTATTGGATGCGGCTATCCGGCTGACCCCTTCCTTGGTCAGCCGACCCAGGGGAAAATATGCATGGGCCAGTTGGGTCTGGCTCAACATGGCCAAAAAATAGGATTGCTCTTTGCCTTTATCATGGCCCTTTTTTAAGCCATAGCGGTTCTGCGTGAGCTTTTCACAAATGGCATAATGGCCGGTAGCGAGCTGCGAGGCCCCTTTTTGCCTTGCCGCCTCCAGCATTAGACCGAATTTTATGACGAAATTGCAGACCATGCACGGGTTGGGCGTCTCTCCCTTCAAATAGGCATCAATGAAGTAGTCGACAATTTTTTGTCTAAACGTCCGGCGACAGTCGAGAGCCCATATTTCAATGCCCAGCATGTCTTTTAGCGCTGAGAGCGGATGGGTCTTCGGCAGGTCGAGTATGCCCGAATCCGGATATTCGCCTTTATATACGTCTTCGGCCTCGGGGGTTTCATAGCCTGACAAAAAATGGATGCCGAAAACAGGGCGGCCGGATTTTTTCAATAGATAGGCGGCAACCATGGAGTCGACGCCGCCGCTAAGCGCAACTGCGGTGGTTTGCATCACTCAAAAAAGGTTTCTGATGAGGGCTGGATCTTCATTGCCCGGGTCGGACAGGCCCGAACACAAAGCTCGCATACACTGCATTTTTTCTGATCAAAGGCCACCCACATTTCGGGGCGTTTGATAGAGAGCGCGCCGGTGGGGCAAACAGCCGTACAGGCGCCGCAATGAATACATTTTGAGTTATCCCGGGTGACCTCCTGGGAGGCGTTTTTCACCACAACACCCTGGTTCTTTAAGTATTGGACCCCGTTTTTAAAGTTTTTTTTGGAACCCGAGAGCTCAAGCACCATGATCCCTTCCTTGCGCGGAAAAATTGTGGCCTTCAGGATATTGAACGACAGGTCATAATACTTGGTCAAGTAGCACACAACGGGTTTTTTGACCTCGCCACTGGGGAACTGCAGAACAAGAATTTTGGAATACAATACGTCCTCCGTCTATTATTATCGGCAACTCCGTAGCCGGGGGTTGTCGTCAACCATCGCAGGCGAAAATAATTTATTACCTAAACTGAGCGATTTTCAAATTTTTAAAGCTAGAATTGATTGAAGTCCTTTAAAATAATAGAAAAAAACAAAAAGTTGAAAGATTTGAAGCGCTCCGTTTAGGTATTAGAAAAAAGGAGCACTTCTGTCAATGATTTCATCCAAAATGAAAAATGGGGGCGGTAGCGGGGCGATAGGATAAAAAAAGGCTGCTTGAATCGGTTAATAAGGATTCAAGCAGCCCCGCACAGCTTTTCTGTGTCTTTTCATTCAAACGTCAGAGGACGCAAGTCGGCAGGTTTTTCTGGTCGCTTTAAAACATGTAGCCGAAGGATATCATTCCGAGCGGAACGCATTCTTCGTCTCCGTCCCGATCCCCTTCGGTTTCGTCCCAGTTGTTGTATCCGATACCAATACTGGCATTGATATCCAGGTGCTCCATTATATGGTATCGATAACCGCCCATGAGCCCAATAATTCGTCCGATCTCGTCGGTTCCGCTGCTCTGGTCATAGTAAAGGCCCATAATCGCCAAATAGGGCGAGTCCCCCGTGGCATTAAGATAATAGGAAATGCCGCCGCTAAAGCCGTCATCATTTCCCATGAGGGTAAGTGAGAAATGGGTATACTGGACCTCGAATCCGACCCCGAACTCGGCAACCCCCTGATCGCTCAGCCCGCCGCCGATCCGGGGCCCGAAGTAAAGGGCCTTTTCTCCTTTCGGCTCGGCCTTCGGCTCTTTTTTGATCTTTGGCTCTTTTTTGGCCGCCGGCTTTTTCTTCGGTGCCGGCTTTTTCGGCTTCGGCTTTTCGACTTTTTCTTCTTCTTCCGCTATATCCAGCGGTTTAGTCGGGGCCCCCCAATCGGGCGGTGTTTGTTGGACATTAAGCAAAGTACGGATGTTGTGGGGCGGCGCCTCTTTAATAAACGCCTCCGGGGTACCCTCAAAATCGGTAACACAAGAATTTACAACATTATTCGTTTCGACATTAACAAAATTCGTCTCCAGGGAGTATAGTTTACCGACATGGCCTACGGTTCCGTAAATCATATAATCGGCATTCGCCTTTTTCCCAATGTCGATTGCACATGCCTTCTCCCTGCAGGGTTCGACCATCTGCTCGGCACCGATTGCCTGCTCGATCTGCTCGGGGGGGAGCACATCATAGATATTTAACTGATCGAGCAGAAGGGCATAGCGGTTGGTCATAAATGTGTTGTCAAAGTCCTCCGTTAACGCTTTATCCGGATAAAACCATAAAATACCGCAGGTCGGTTTGGCAAATCCCTGCCCCATGAAAACGAAAACAAACAAAAACGATAAAAGTGTAGGTAAGAGAATCCGTGCGGTCAATTTCATAAGCGGTTCCCCTCGTTGAAAAATTAGACTAATGAGATTTCAATGGACGCTGCTGAACAATGCTATTGTTCAAAAAAATTGATACGCTTGCTTTTATAACATTTAATTTTAAGTTCTGCAATTAAAATAAATCTACCATAAACGTAAAGTTTATGGGGCAAGGCTTTGTCAGCCCCTATAAAATCGACGTTTTTGTATCCTAAATTGAGCGATTTTCAAGTTTGCCGCAGATACAAGGAAAATGATGTCGAGCTATAGGCGCCTATGCGAGACATCATTTGACGCAGTAGATGCGGTGAAATTGGAAATCCCGGAGGGTTTCAA
>Ga0209947_1000704_pt1 | contig 20523 bp, 17 predicted proteins | sample SalPonR2_B_D2_MG_FD_185706 | JGI IMG/M metagenome (GOLD analysis project Ga0209947, IMG submission 185706) | Salt pond soil microbial communities from South San Francisco under conditions of wetland restoration - Salt Pond MetaG R2_B_D2_MG... ... | reverse complement strand
GAATTAAATTTCTTACAATCAAATAAGCAGAAAAGGCTATTCCTGCCAAAGAAAAAAATGTGTTAATTTTTTTAAACATATTTTTCATTATATCCCTCTTTTCCTTAAAATAATGTATGAAATGTAAATGATTTCCTTTATATTATATACCCATTTTCAAGAAAATAATAATTATATTTCAATTCCTCCTTTTCTTTAATATAAGTATATATTTGAATTATGCAGTAAATATAAAAAAAGAACCACTTTTAAAAAAGCAGTTCTTAAAATAGTAAACTTATACACATAGTTTTTTATTTAAATCTTATATAAGTCTTATAATGACTCTTTCTCTTTTTCTAATTTCTTAAGTTCTTCATTTAAGGCTGGAACCACCTTGTTTAGGTCTCCTACTATTCCCACATCTGAACTTTCAAATATAGGTGCAGTTTCATCTTTGTTAATTGCAACAATAAATTCCGACTCTTCCATTCCAGCTAAGTGCTGTATAGCTCCCGAAATACCGCAAGCAATATATAAGTCCGGTCTTACAGTTTTTCCTGTCTGTCCTACCTGAACTTCTTTAGGCATCCAATCAGAATCTACAGCAGCTCTTGAGGAAGATACTACACCACCTAATATTTGGGCTGTTTCTTCAAGTGCTTTAAAATTATCGGGACTTCCTACTCCTCTACCTCCAGAAACAAGTATATTAGCTTCCTGTATATCTATTTTATTAGATTTTTCTTCCACTACCTCAAGAATCTCGTAAGTCTTATCTTTTTCTTCTATTCTTACATCAAATTTTTCAATTTCTACTTTTCTACTTGTATCTTTTTCTTCCTTCTGCATAACTCCAGGTCTAACAGTTGCCATTTGTGGTCTATGATCTGGACACTCTATAGTCGCCATTATATTTCCACCAAAAGCAGGTCTTGTCATCATAAGGTCGCTATTTTCTTCATTTATCTCCAGCTTTGTGCAATCTGCTGTCAATCCTGTATGGATTCTTCCTGCTAGCCTTGGTGCTACATCCCTGCCTATTGCAGTTGCTCCAAATAATACTATCTCAGGTTTTTTATTTTCTATTACTTCTTTAAGTGCTTTCGTGTAAGGTTCTGTCATATATATATCTAAATCTTTATTTTCTACATATATTATATTATCTGCTCCGTAGTGGCCAAGTTTTTCTATTTCCTTTACACCCTTTCCTAGTACAAGAGCTGTTACTTTCTGATCTAATTCTTGGGCAAGTTTTTTTCCTTCACCTATTAATTCAAGAGATACGTTTTCTATTTCTTTGTTTTTCTGTTCAACAAATACAAATACGCCTCTGTAATCTTTTTTATCCATCATTTCCCCTCCCTTATATAATAAATTTTTCTTTTAATTTCTCAACTATCAACTTTGCTGCTTCTTTTTCGTCTAAATCTTTGTAAAGTTTGCCTGCTGTTTTAGCTCCTTTAGTAAAAGATTTTTTAACCTTTGTAGGAGAACCTTTAAGCCCTATTTCTTCTTTTCTTATGTCTAAATCATCAAAGGTTATTTTTTTTATTTCCTTTTCTCTATGAGCATCATATATTAGTCCAACCTTCATATATCTTGGTCTGTTCATTTCACTAAGTGTTGTAATAAGACAAGGTGTTTTTACTTTAACCTTATGGTATCCATCTTCAAATCTTCTTTTTAATATTAGACTATTTTCATCCTTTTCTAAAGCTTCTACATAACTTACATGGGGAATTTTCAAATGCTCTGCTAATTCTGGTCCAACTTGAGCAGTATCTCCATCTATGGCCTGTCTACCTGCTATTATAAGGTCGAAATCCATCTTTTCTAGAGCCTTTGCCAGGGTTAATGACGTAGACCAAGTATCTGCTCCTGCGAAGGCTCTATCCGTCATCAGAATTGCCTCGTCCGCACCCATAGCCAAAGCTTCTTTTAGGGCAAAATCTGCTTGTGTTGGTCCCATTGTCAAAACTGTTACTTGAGCATCATATTTATCTTTCAATACTAAAGCCGCTTCCAAGCCGCATTTATCATCTGGGTTAATTATACTTGGTACTCCTTCTCTTATTAGAGTTCCTGTTTCCGGATTTAACCTAACTTCAGTAGTATCCGGAACTTGTTTAATACATACAATTATTTTCATTTCTTTATCCTCCTATAGCATATTTGCTGAAACAACCATTTTCATTACCTCGGATGTTCCTTCATATATTTCTGTAATCTTAGCGTCTCTCATCATTCTTTCCACAGGATACTCTCTTGTATATCCGTATCCTCCGTGAAGTTGTACCGCTTTATTTGTTACTTCCATGGCTGTTTCTGAAGCAAATAACTTGGCCATAGCCGCTTCCTTGCTGTAAGGAATCCTATTATCTTTATTAAATGCCGCTCTATAAACAAGTAATCTTGCTGCATCTACCTTTGTCTGCATATCAGCTAATTGGAATTGTGTGTTTTGAAACTTTGATATAGATCTTCCAAACTGCTTTCTTTCTTTCACATATTTTACCGTTTCATCAATTGCTCCTTGAGCTAAGCCTAATGCCTGTGCAGCTATACCAATTCTTCCTCCGTCTAAGGTTTTCATTGCTATTGAAAATCCCTTGCCTTCTTTTCCTATTAAATTTTCTTTAGGTACTTTTACGTTTTCAAATATAAGTTCACAAGTTGCTGAACCTTTTATACCCATTTTTAATTCTTTTTTTCCTATTGTAAAACCCTCATATTCTTTTTCTACTATAAAAGCAGATATTCCTCTAGTTCCCTTACTTTTATCCGTCATAGCTAATACAATAAATACATCTGCATTTGCTGCATTTGTAATAAATATTTTGGACCCGTTTAAAATATAATGATCTCCATCTGAAACTGCTTTTGTTTGCTGACCTGCAGCATCTGTACCTGCATTTGCTTCTGTAAGACCGAAAGCACCGAGTTTTTCTCCCTTAGCCAATGGTTCTAAATATTTTTGCTTTTGCTCCTCAGTTCCAAATTCATATATAGGTCCACAACACAGAGAGGTATGAGCTGAAAGTACAACTCCTGTAGTTCCACAGGCTTTTGATAATTCTTCTACCAGCATTATATATGCTAAAATATCTCCACCTTGTCCTCCATATTTTTTAGGAAAGGGTATACCTAACATTCCATTATTTTTCATCTTCTCTACAGTTTCAACAGGGAATCTTTCTTCTTCATCTATCTCTCCCGCAATAGGTTCTACTTCGTTTACTGTAAATTCTTTGTATAGTTTTTTGAGTAATTTTTGTTCTTCTGTTAAATTATAATTCATTTTCATCCTCCTATGATTTAGGTCTTATCCTATAATTAATTTTTTTAACTGTCATCATTAAATTGCTAAGGTTTTTGTGTTGTGAAAGCTATTATGAAACAATATTCTAATTGTTAATTAATTAACTATATTATAGGGCTTTTTAGGATATATTTCAAGTCTTTTTTGTGAACGATTACAATAAAAGCTCTTAAGTACTGTAATTTCAATATATAGCTATTTCATAAATATTTTATGAATATTAATATCGTTAATAAAATAACATTTTTTATTGAGAATTTTATAATTATTTAATAATTTTTAATAATCATAGGTATTGATAATCTTTTAACGATATAGTATAATGTGTTCTCATTCCATTATAAAAGGAGGTAATTTATGGATATTTATATTTGTGTAGGCAGTGCCTGTCATCTTAAAGGCTCTTACGAAGTTATTAAAAAATTCCAAAAAGTTATAGAAAGAAACCCAAATTGTCATATTACCTTAAAATCTTCCTTCTGCTTGGGAGAATGTTCAGACTTAGTTTCAGTAAAAGTAAATGATATAGTATATTCTATTTCACCAGAATCAGCAGAAAACTTTTTAGAAAATATAATCCAAAAACAAGTTAAGGTTAGATAATATGAAATTTATAGATTTTGACAAGGAAAAATGTGATGAATGTTTTAAATGTCTTAGGGCCTGTCCTACTAAGGCAATATCTTTTAATCAACATAATAGAGAAATAATAAATGATATGTGCATTAAATGCGGGGTTTGTCAGCAGCTATGCCCTCAAGATGCCCTTACTATACATTCAGATCTTTCAAAGGTTAAACATATGATAAATACTACAGATAAAGTTGCTGTATCTATAGCACCATCTTTTGCTTCGGCTTTTGATACAATGGAAGCTCTAAAAATAGTTGCCGGACTAAAAATTTTAGGTTTTGATATTATAGAAGAAACCGGCTTAGGTGCCCAAGAAATAAGCAAAAATTATATGAATATACTTGAAAACTGGCAGGAGTCTATAGCTATAACCACTTGCTGTCCCGCAGCTAATTATTTTGTAGAAATGTACTATCCAGACCAGATTAAAACTATGCTTCCTGTAGTATCTCCCATGTTGGCTCACGGACAAATTATCAAGGCTAAATATGGGCCTAGTACTAAAGTGGTATTTATTGGTCCTTGTTTGGCAAAAAAAGCTGAATCAAAAGAATTATCCGGATATATAGATGGTGTTTTGACCTTTCATGAACTATATGATTGGATGAAAAAAGAAAATATCGATATTAACAAGCTAAATCCATTAAACTTTGATAATGGAACAAATAAGCACGGAAAAGAATATCCTATGGGTGCCATTTCCAGATGTGCGAAAAATATGGATTACGATTATATAAAAGTCCATGGAGTCCAACAGTGTAAAGATATAATGGAAGATTTATCTAATGATAAGTTTGAAAACCTTTTAATAGAATTAAATATTTGTCAAGGAAGTTGCATCAATGGGCCTGATTATCCTGATAAAAATACCAGCTTTTTTGAAAAAATAAATAGAATGAAAAACTATATCTCAAAATCAACAGAAGATATATCAGATAATTATAATGAAAATTATGATTACGACTTTAAGAGAAGTTTTAAAAATAAAATGATAGACCAAAAAACTCCTTCTTTAAAAGAATTAAAGGATATACTAAAAAGCATTGATAAGTTTGAAGAAAAAGATTATTTAAACTGTGGAGCCTGTGGTTATAAATCTTGTATTGATAAGGCCGAGGCTAGTTTTTATGGATTTTCCGATATTACAATGTGTATGCCCTATTTAAGGTCTAAGGCTGAAAGTCTTCAATCTATAATTTTCGATAACACTCCTAATTTAATTTTAATTATAGATAGGAATATGAGTATTTTAGATTATAACCCGGCCTTTAGTGAAGTTTTCAATAAAAACAACTCTAATATAAAAGGCTATGGTGTAGGTAGGTACATAAATGATAATATTTTTAATAAAGTTTTCAAAAACAAAACCAACATCACAGGCTTAAAGAAAAGATTTAAAGAAATAGACAAAGTTTTTTTTATTAATTTAATTTATATTGAATCTGATGATGTAATAGTAACAATACTTACAGATATCACAACCAACGAAAAAAACAAAGAAGAACTATCCATAGTAAAAGGTCGAACTTTGAAAATTTGCCAAGAAGTAATTAATGAACAAATGAGAGCCGCTCAAGAAATAGCTTCCTTATTGGGTGAAACAACAGCTGAAACAAAAGTTAATTTAAACAGGTTAAAAGACATAGTTCTTAAAGAAGATGATAATTATGGAGTCTAAAAACATATTTTATGACATAGCTAAACATTCCTTAAATAAACATGGAGAAGAATTATGTGGTGATAATGTAGAAATATTTAATTCAAAAAATAGGTTGACAATAGTTTTAGCCGACGGTTTAGGTAGCGGTGTTAAAGCAAATATATTATCCACCCTTACTACAAAAATAGCCGGCACTATGCTTCAAAAAGGAAGTTCAATAGAAGAAACTATAAACACTGTGATGGATACTCTTCCAGTTTGTCATCTGAGAAAAATAGCCTACTCCACTCTTGCCGTCATAGATATAAACCAATATAGGGAAGCTTCAATTATTCAATATGATAATCCCCCAATATTTTATAAAAGAAATGGGGAAATGATAGATTTACCCTATAAAACAGTAAAATTTGGAGATAAAATTGTAAAATTTTCAAAAGTAGAATTAAAGCTAGGTGATACTTTAACCTTAGTTTCAGATGGAGTAATCCACGCAGGACTAGGAAGAATATTAAATCACGGTTGGGAGTGGAATCATGTGTCAGATTATTTAAAAAAACAAAATATTAGAAATTCAGAAACCTACAACCGCAGGCTTATTGACACCTGCAGCAATCTCTATGGTGGTTATCCTGGAGATGATGCAACTTCACTTACTCTAAAGGTAAGAAATCCAGAAATTACAAACATTTTTACTGGACCTCCTGAAAATTTTCATAAAGACAAAAAAGTAGTAGCTGAATTTTTATCTCAAGAAGGAAAAAAAATAATCTGCGGAGGAACAGCTGCAAATATTTTTTCAAGAGAAATGGAAAAAGATATAAGCACTTCTTTTGATTACATAGATCCCGAAGTTCCTCCAATAGGAAATATTCAGGGATTAGATTTAGTTACAGAAGGTATTCTAACCTTAAAAAAACTTCTTAATGAATTAGAATATTATTCCAACTCCATAGAAGAAATATCCTTTGATAAAAAAGACGGAGCCACACTACTAATGAAAATTCTTCTAGAAGAATCAACACACATCAATATGTGGTTTGGAAGAGCCGTAAACCCAGCACACCAAAATCCAGACCTCCCTATTGACTTAAGCATCAAACTAAACATTGTAGGAAAAATATGTAATTTATTAAAGTCCTTAGGTAAAAATGTCAGCATTAAGTATATATAAGGAGCTATTTATGAGAAAATTTGAAAATCAAGTTCAATTAGTAAAATATGAAATATTAAAAAAAGTATCTGAATATGCTTTTAATGATACTTTAGAACAACATTTACTAGACATCCCAAACCTTGTAAATAAAGGGCCTAACCCAAGATTTAGGTGCTGTGTATATCATGAACGAGCTGTAAGCACTGAAAGAATTCAGATGGCTTTAGGTGGAAATAAAAATAATCCTAATTTAGTTGAAGTATTAGATTCAGCTTGTGATCAGTGTCCTACAAATAGATTCACTATAACGGAATCCTGTAGAGGTTGTCTATCTCACAGATGTGCTTTGTCTTGTCCAAAAGATGCAATTTACATAAGAAATCAGAAAGCACATATAGATTACTCTAAGTGTATAGAATGTGGTAAATGTAAAAAAGCTTGTCCTTATAATTCTATAATCGATACTATGAGACCTTGTCAACGAGCTTGTCCAACTAATGCCATAAGTATAAATGATATGAAAAAGGCAACTATATCCTTTGAAGACTGTATACAATGTGGTGCTTGTGTCTACCAATGTCCATTTGGAGCTATTCAAGACAAATCAGAAATTGTAGATGTAATTAAAGAACTAAATAAATGTAAAGAAAAGGAAAATTACAATTTATATGCTGTTTTAGCCCCTTCATTTTCTACTCAATTCAACTATATTGAACTAGAAAAGGTAGTGAAAGGACTGAAAACATTAGGATTTAAAGATGTTGTAGAAGTATCATTAGGAGCTGATTTAGTTACTATATGGGAAACCGAAGAATTTAAATCCCATATGGAAAATCACGAATATATGACTACATCTTGCTGTCCTTCTTTTTTAAACTATGCAAAGAAAAATTTCCCGGAAGAAAAACAAAACATATCCTCTACAATTTCACCAATGATAGCAATAAGCCAAATAATAAAAGAAATGGACTTAAATTCAAAAGTAGTATTTATAGGACCTTGTATTGCAAAAAAAGGCGAAAAAAACTCTAAAGATATTAAGGGTATTACCGATTATGTTTTAACATTTGAAGAACTATCCGCAATGTTAGATTCTAAAAACATTAATTTAGAAAAGCTTATTCCAACACCACTAAATAATTCTACAGAAACTGGTAGAGGATTTGCAGCATCAGGTGGAGTTGCTAAAGCTATAAAAAATTATATTGATATCCAATCTGAAAATATAGAATTTAAGCCCGTAATATGTAGTGGAATTCCAGACACAAAAAAAGCTCTAACTATGGCTAAAATTGGCAAATTAAATGGTAACTTTATAGAAGCTATGGCCTGCCAAGGAGGTTGTATAAAGGGTCCTGTAACTATGCATTACGGACACAAAGATAAAAAATCTTTAGAAAAATATTCAAAATTAGCTAAAGAAAAAAATCCTAAATTGGCTACAGAAGTTTTTAATACTGAAAATATGATTAAATATCGAAAACTCTAAATCCTATGCTTTGTTAAATTCTAAATTAAGAAGACTATAGAAGAGAAATATGCTATAATCTATATTGTTTGGAGTGATAAAATGAATAAACAATTAATACTAAAAGATTTGAAAAAAACCCCCCAACAAATCTTAGCATATTTTATAATTGGATTAAGTCTAAATTGGATAAAAAGCATAAATCTAGGTATGAATGCTTGGAGTACATTTAATCAAGGTATTACCCATCAAACAGGAATACCTTTTGGTACAGCTTCTCAAATTGTAAGTGTAGCAATAATTTTATTGAGCATATTTATGAAAATATATCCAGGATACGCTACTATTCTTAATGCTATTTTTATAGGTTTCTTTATTAACCTAGGAGAAAGCTACCATTTATACTACATTTCCGACAATATTTTTATAAATATTGTACTAATAATTGTTTCACTATTGCTATTTAATATTGGAATATATCTATATTTAAGCTGTAATGCAGGAGCTGGACCAAGAGATGGTCTAATGATTGGTTTGGTAAAAATAACAGGAAAAAGTGTTACTGTAGTAAAAACCTCAATTGAAGCAACGGTTTTTATAATAGGATGGCTTCTCGGTGGAACTGTAGGAATAGGTACAGTTATAACTACATTGCTCGGTGGATATACTTTAGATAAAACCTTTGAATTCTTTAATTACAGCTCTCACAAAGTCAACCATACAAATATAATGAGCTACTTTAAAAATGCTTCATAAAGAAAAAATTAAACAAACTTAAAATGATTCCTTGAACACAGGGTGGTAGTCCTGTGTTCTTATATTTTATTTGAATACCACTCTATTGTTTTTTCTAATCCCATTTTCAAATCAAAAGTCTCTTTCCAATTTAACTGATCTTTTATTTTCCTGCAATCAAGTCTATATTCTCTATCATGACCTAACCTATCTTCTACATATTTGATTAAATCAGTATTTATATATTTATCATTTAATTTTTTATTTAGTCTTTCGATTAAAATTTGAACAAGATTAATATTTTCTGTTAATTTGCCTGTTCCAAGATTATATACTTCCCTATTAATTCCTTTTCTTAGAATCTTCATTATTCCTCGGCAGTTATCTTCAACATAAATCCAATCTCTTTTTTGTTTTCCATCACCGTATATGGGGATTTCTTGATTTTTTATTAAATTATTAATAACCATTGGTATAAGTTTTTCTTCATGCTGCTTAGGGCCATAATTATTTGAAGATCTAGCTATATTATATGGTAATCCATAGCTTTTACCATAAGATTTCACAATCATTTCTCCTGAGGCTTTTGATGCCGAATATGGGCTGCTTGGATTTAACAAAGTGTTTTCATCTGCAAAATCTCTACCCTTTCTGTCACCATATACTTCATCAGTAGATATCTGTAAAAATTTTTTATTTTCAAAAATTCCCCCCCAATACTTTAAAGACACCTCTAAAAGATTTTGGACTCCTAGTACATTAGTTTCTAGAAATTTTTGTGGATTTTTCAAACTCCTATCTACATGGGATTCAGCTGCAAAATTCACAACATAGTCAATAGGATAATTTCGAAATATATTATCAACAATTTCAAAATTTCTGATATCACCCTTAAAAAAATCATATCTATTCTTATCTATTATTCTTATATTATCTAAGCTACCGGCGTAGGTTAATTTATCAAGATTTATTACATAGTAGTCTTCATAATTTTTAAAAATATACTGTATAAAATTAGAACCAATAAATCCAGCTCCGCCAGTTACAAGTATGTATTTCATAATAACTCCCTTTTTGAATTCAGATTTAATTATAGCATTAAATTTAAAAAAATAAAATATATGTTATAATATAAAAAAAGGAGATGATGTCGTTGTCTAAAAAAGATTTAGAACTTTTTAATAGTCAGATTATAAGACAGTATGATATGGAAATGAAAACTAAATACAAAAAAGATTTGGATTTTTCTCCTTTTAAAACACCATTAGATAATTATACAGAGGAAAGACATCAAGAACTTAAACAATATATAATAGAAAAAACTATAAGAGAAATCCAAAGTTATTTAAAAGACAATATTTTTACAGTAGAAGAACTTGTTCTTTTTTATTTAAAGAGAATAAATAATTATTCTTCAAAATACAATCCTTTGATAGAACTAAACCCAGATGCTCTAAATATTGCCAGAAAAATAGATAAAAAAAGGCAAGAAGGGAATATCAAATCACTAATATCTGGAATCCCTATAATACTAAAAGACAATATAGGTACAAAAGATAAAATGCACAATTCAGCAGGAGCTGTTGTTTTAGAAAAAAGCAAAGTGCTGGAGGATTCTCCTGTTGCTAGAAGAATAAAAGAAAAAGATGGTATAATATTAGGAAAAGCAAATATGAGTGAATGGGCCTATTATATGTCAACAGAAGGAGTTTGTGGCTATTCATCATTAGGTGGTCAAAGCAAAAATCCTTACGGCAATTTTGACGTTGGAGGATCAAGCTCCGGCTCAGCTGTAGTTACTGCATTAAATCTTGCCGCAGCTACCCTTGGTAGCGAAACCTGTGGTTCTATAGTATATCCTTCTAATCAAAACAATATAGTTGGACTTAAACCTACCGTAGGATTATGGGAATCAAAAAGAATAATCCCAATTGCACCTTCCTTTGATACAGCGGGACCTATGACTAAATTTATAGAAGACTCTACTTTATTATCATATATGCTTACGGATAATAAGCATTTTAGAGAAGAGGAATACTCCAAGGTTCTTGATTTAAACAAGACAAATATAAAAATAGGTGTAGTACTTAAAGAAAAAAAGAAAAACTATCTTGGTGAAATACATGCAAATCTAAGAGATGAAGATGAAGAATTACTTAACAATGCAATCAAAGATTTAAAAGACATGGGGTTTCAAGTTGATTTTACAACAATTAATAGTGAAGCTTTCGAAGTAGATATGGGATCCATCCTTGAGTATGAATTTAAGGAAAGCATGAAAGAATACCTGAAAGAAATTGAACAGTCGAAAAACACACCAAAAGAACTGGTAGATATATGGGAATTCAATAACGAAGATATTAAAAATAGAGCTCCTTACGGTCACGATTTAATCCAAAAGTCGGCTTTTACAAAAATCAATAAAGATGAGTATAAGAAAATTCTAGATAGAGATAAAAAAATATGCCAAAATTCAATAGATGAAAAGTTAAAAGAATATGATGTGCTTTTATCTTTGAGCAATACTTTTTCATTAGTTTATGCATATGCAGGTTATCCAGCCCTTTGTGTTCCTGCTGGATTTAGATCAACAGGGGAACCTGTAGGCATAACTTTTACAGCTGGACCTTTTCAAGAAGCCAAACTTCTAAATGTCGGATACATTTATGAGCAAAATACCAAGCATAGAAAATCACCTATGGAATAAAACAAAAAATTCCCAATCCATTCTGGATCAGGATACAACTTGTCTATAAATAATATAGATGTTTTATATGAAATAATACTAAAGTTAATCATTAAAAAAGATTACGGTAGAATTAAACTTCGTAATCTTTTTTATAATTTCAATCAATAGAACATATTGTAGTATCGTTCTATTTTTTCTTTAAGTTCATCTATTCCTACATTTCTAGCATATCTAAATGTTTCTTTTCCCTCTATAAAAAGTATTATTGTAGGGACTGCAAATACACTGAACTCTCCTGCAATTCTTTTTTCAACATCAGCTTCACCTTTAATACTTTTGATTTCAGGAAATCTTTCAAGCATTTTTTCTAATTTAGGAAGTAAATCTTTACAAACATTACATGAAGTAGTCGTGAAATATCCTAATACAAAGCTGTTATTTTCTATAGTTTCATTAATCGTTTTCACATCATTCATTAATTTCATTACCTTACCTCTAACAAGCTTATATCATACACAATATTTATTATAGTATATCATATTATAATAATTTGTAAACGTCTACCCTCCTGCAACAGGAGGGAAGAGGGCCAAAACATCTCCCTCTTCCAATTTCCTATCAACATTTGAATGTATTCCATTTACAATTATTAAAGCTACTTCTTCCTCTTTGATCCCAAGATCATTCAACAAGTCCCTAACTTTTCTTTCATTTTCAACAATTTCAATATTTTTCTTTTTAAATCTTCCATTTCTAAAGGTAGCAAATAGCTTTACTTCTACATTCAAAGTATCAACTCCAATTTATTATTTTAAACCAAGTGCCTTTAATTTTTCATCAGTAGGTATACCTTCTTTAGTCCATCCTCTTTCAGCATAATACTTAGGTAGCATTTCACTAAGTTTACTTACGTTGCCTTTTGATGGTCCTTCAGGTATTCCTTCTTCTAGAAGTCTCTTAGGTAGAGTATCTTCTTCTGGCTTTATTCCTGCTTCAAGATTAAATAATTTTTCTATATTGTAAATTCTATCTCCTGCTTCTAAAATTGAATTAGCATCATGCTCTGTACCGCATATAGCATTATAATAATCAGCATAATCATCTGCTCCTAAAGCAAATGAAGTAAATAAGCACATTCCAAGTGAATCAATTGATGCAGTCAAGTCTTGGAAAATTTTACCCCAAGTTCCTTTTCCTTCTGATGATAGTCTGTCAAGCTGCTCTGGAAGTCCTAAGATTTCAGGTGATACTAGGTATCCTCTAACGTGACAACCACCTCTATTAGAAGTTGCATATGTTAATCCCTGTCCTTGTACTCCTCTTGGATCGTAAGCAGGCATTTCTAATTTTTTAACTGACATAGAAAATTCAGGTTTGCCGTAACCATCAGCTAATCTATAAGAACCGTCGGCCATTTTGTCGCCAAGACCTTCTCTATGTCCCATTCTCTTAACCCATTCAGCTATAGAAGCACCATTACCAAACTCTAGTTTTAACCCATCAAGTTCTTCATCTTTAATAAATCCTTTTTCGTGAAGTTCAATAGCAGCTGCAATTGTAGAACCAGCTGAAATTGTATCAATACCTACTTCATTACACCAGTGATTTGCCTTAATTATAGCCTTCATATCATCAAGACCACAATCTGCTCCAAAAGCCCAAAGAGTTTCATATTCAGGTCCACCAACTTCTTGATCATCCATTTTTACATATCTACCACATGCTATTGGACATCTATAACATGCTGTGTTTTTAACTAGATATTTTTCAGCTAAAGTTTCTCCACTTATTTCTTCTCCACCATTAAACTGTGATTTTTGGAAATTGTTAGTAGGTAAGCTTCCAAGCTCATTAAGTATATTAACGAGTACAGCTGTACCGTAAGTTGGTAATCCTTCTCCAGTTACTCCATTTTCCTTTATTTTGGCTAATTTTTCTTTAGTTAATTCCTTTAATTTAGCTTCATCATGAACCTTAACTTTTCCTGTACCTTTAACAGTTATTGCTTTAAGATTTTTAGAACCCATTACAGCTCCTACTCCAGATCTTCCAGCTGCTCTGTCTTCATCGTTCATAATAGCTGCAATCTTACTTAAATTCTCTCCACCAGGTCCTATAGTAAGAACCTTAGTACCTTTACTTGCATCTTTAGTAAGTTCTTTTGTCGTCTCGGATACATATTTACCCCATACATTAGATGCATCTTTTAATTCCACCTTATCATCTTCAATAGATAAATATACTGGCTTTTCTGATTTTCCTTCAAATATTACAGCATCGAATCCAGCTGATTTTAATTCTGCACCCCAGTAACCTCCTGAGTTTGAAGATGCTATGGTTCCAGAAAGTGGTGATTTAGTAACTACCATATATCTACCACCAGTAAATGCAGGACTTCCTGTCAAAGGTCCTGTCATAACCATAAGTTTATTATCCGGACTTAATGCATCAACCTTAGGATCAACTTCATCCATCATCATTTTTGTTCCTAATCCTCTACCACCAATAAATTTCTTAGCTAATTCTTCATTTAGCTCTTCTACTTTAATTTTCCCATCATTCAAATTTACTCTTAAATATTTTCCATTATATCCATACATACAAAAACCTCCATTTATATTTTATAATATATAGTTGCAATGTTTATGCCAAAAAATATAGTCAATATTTTAACACCCATTACTCTTATAAATACTACAAATGAAGGTATCTGTATCAATAACTAACACATATTTGATTTTTTTGTTATATAATTATCAATTGTTATAATTTTTGTACGATTTTGTGTGTCACTAATTTTATCATTGTCCTATTAAGTGACATTTATTTTATATTCTTTTATCTTCCTATATAGAGTATTCCTGCTAACACCTAAAATTTCAGATGCCTTAGTTATATTTCCCGATGTTCTGTTAATAATTTTTTCTACATGTATTCTTTCAACTTCTTGCAAACTTAAGTTTTCCTTACTTTCAAAGCTTGGGCTTTCATTGCTTTTACTATTTTTACTGAAAAAATCCATAGGTAAATGTTCAGTGTTAATAATTAGTTCGACTATATTTTCGAGTTCCCTAATATTTCCAGGCCAATCGTATTCCATAAGATAGCCCATATATTCTTCAGGAATTTCTATCATTTTTTTGTTGAGATTTTTTGATATTCTTTTCATAAAGTAATTTATTAAAAGAGGTATATCTTCTTTTCTCGCTCTTAATGAAGGAAGCTTTAATGGAAGTACATTAAGTCTATAGTATAAATCAGTTCTAAAGTTTCCTTTTTTAACTTCTTCTCTTAACTCTTTGTTTGTTGCAGCTATTATTCTTACATTAATTGGAATTTCATCTTTTCCGCCTATTCTTCTTATAATTCCTTCTTCAATAACTCTCAATAGCCTAGTTTGTAAATCTAAAGGCATTTCACCTATCTCATCTAAAAAAATAGTACCTCCATCAGCTATTTCAAATTTACCCGGATGTCCTCCTTTTTTTGCCCCTGTAAAAGATCCTTCTACATATCCAAAAAGCTCACTTTCAATAAGATTTTTAGGTATAGCTCCACAGTTAAGAGCTACAAAAGACTCTTCACTTCTTTTGCTTTGATTTTGTATAGATTGAGCAAATATTTCTTTACCTGTACCACTTTCTCCTAGAATTAATACTGTAGACTTGCTGTCAGATATTTTTTTAGCATATTCAATAGTATCTTTTATTATCTTTGATTCTCCTATGATTTTATCAAAAGTATATATTGCTCTACTCCCAGTTATTTTATTTGCTAATCTCCTAACTTTTTTTATATCCTTAAATACAAATACAATTTCCTGTACCATGCCATGAGAATCTATTATTGGATATGCGCTCATATTTACTTCTTCTTTATTTAATACCAGATTTACATATACTTCTTTTTGTAATACATCTTGCCCTTTTTTTATTACTGTAGCAATACTATCCCAATCTCTAATAACTTCACATATTCTTTTCTTCTTAATCTCATCTTCTGTATAGCCAAACATTTTTTCTAAATATTTGTTTGCCATTTTTATTTCGCCATTAAAATCACTTGTCAATATAGCTGCAGGTATAGAATTTAAAATTGTCTCAATATAGTTTTTGCTTAATGTTAATTTTCTATTGAATTCTTTAATCTTCAACATGTTTTCTATTGCATCTGCTGCTGATGCTACCATCCCTAAAGTATGCGAGTGAACGCTTTCTTTATCCCCAGTTAGATCCAAACAACCTATAATATCACCTTTAGGATTTCTAATTGGTGCTCCGGAACAGGTCCATTTGTGAAAAACTTCAACATAATGTTCTTCTCCTGAAACTTGCAGGGGTCTTTCCTCAATTATAGCTGTACCCATACCATTAGTACCAATATATTCTTCCCCCATATATGCTCCAGGTAAAAGGGCATTATTAAAAGCTTTTACTAATATATTGTCATCTCCAATTATGTTTAAAATACATCCTTCTTCGTCAGTTAAAATAGCAAAAAAACTAGTACCTTTAACAAAATTATATAGATTTTCAATAAAAGGACCGGAAGTCATAATCAAGTTGCTTTTTTCTTTTATTTTCTGATCCAATTCACTCTGATTCAATACTTTTTTACTTTCTTTTTGTTTTACATCTATTCCGTAAGCTTTACTTCGATTATTAGATTCTTTTATGAAACCTCTATTTTTAAAATTCATAAATCCCCCATCCTAATTTTATATATAGTTTACTCCATTTATAAAATCGTACCATCTCAGGCTTTCTAAATAATCATCTTTATATTTTTTGAAATCTCCTGAAAATTTACCTTCCAATTTTTTCGCTAAGGCTTCTGCTTCCTTCAAATATTTTTTGTATTCACCATCTCTGTCAATTTCAACTTCATATTGAAATCTACTGTCAATATAGTCAAAACTTGACTGAATGCCGAAATCTTTAATAAGATCTACCTGTTCAATGCTATTTTTATTAAGCCAATTTCCAGTCATTAAATCAATTTCATATTCTTCTAAAAATAAATATCCGTATTTGGAAATGAAATCTACAGCATCTAGTAAAAATTCTACTTCTTCCTCCATCATAGTATAATGAAGGTTTATTCTTGTCCATCCTGGTTTTAATGAATGTATATCTTTTTGTATTATTTTTCTGAATATTTCAGATTTTTCAGAATCAATACCCAATAATCTATGGCCGTAAGGTCCTGCACAAGCGCATCCTGCTCTTGACTGAATACCAAATAGGTCATTTAACAATCTCGTCACAAATCTCGGGTGAAGATATTTTCCCTTATATTCTATCATAAAAGATATTATCGAAACCCTCTTACGAGGATCTTTAGGACCTAATATTGTTACCTTATCATTACCTTTAAACCTATCCATCATTTTTTTTGTATACTTGTGTTCAAGTTCTTCTATTTTGTTTATACCTATTTTACTTTTTAGTTCTACTGCTAATGACGCTTTTATAGCTTGTATAATCCCCGGCGTTCCTGCTTTTTCTCTTTCTTCAGGGTTTTTAAAATAGTCCTGTCCAAGCTCACTAACATACTCCACAGTACCTCCTCCTGCAGTGGTAGGAGGTATACTATTATCGTATATTTTAGAATTTATGACTAGAACTCCGCAAGCTCCTGGTCCTCCAAGAAACTTATGAGGAGAGAAAAAAACTGCATCTAAATAGGATCCCCTTTCGGGATTCATATCAATATTTACATAAGGAGCACTTGCTGCATAGTCAAAACAAGCTATACCATCATTCTCATGAAGTATATCCGCAACCCTGTATACATCAGTTTTAATCCCTGTAACATTTGATGCAGCAGAAAATGAACCTATTTTAGCTCTATCAGAGTATTTTTTATCCCTAACTTTCTTTTCTAAGTCTCCTAAGTCTAAATGTCCTTCCTCATTTAGTTTTATTTCCACTACTTCCGCTATACTCTCTCTCCACATTAAAATGTTGGAATGATGCTCGTAAGGTCCTATAAATACTACAGGACCTTTATTGTGAAGTTCTTTTTTTATTTCTTCGTAAATATTTTTTTTATTTTCTTTATTCATTTGGGAGTTATCAATAAGGTTTTTAAATCTTTCTCTTGTAGCTGGTGAAAAATAAAGACCTAAAATTTCACTTAATCTAAGTACGGCTCCTGTAGCTCCTGCTCCTGCTTCCAAAACATAACAGTTTTTTGATGCATTCAGTTCCTTTTTTATGATTTTTTCTGATTTATGAAGAAGATTTGTCATTACCTCTCCTGTAATATCATCTTCCGTATGGGTGTTAGCATACAGTTTTTGTATTTCTAAAAGATATTTTTCTACAAATTTTAAAGCTCTTCCGGAAGCAGTATAATCAGCATAAGTAGTAACTCTTTTTCCGTAAGGCGTTTCAAAAAATTTATTAAGTCCTAAAATTTCCTTCCTAAGGACATCTAATTTCATATTGAATTCCTCCCTAAATGAAATTCTTGCTTTTAATTTTTATATATAGTATATTTTACCAAAAAAAATTTATTTTTACTAATTTAAATTTACAACAAGCCTTTTTTTGCTAATAATTCTTTTACTTTTTTCTCGGGAAATAAAGGCTCTTTTCTCATATCTTCAGTATCTATTTTACTAAATAATTTTTTTTCATTATCCAGCATTTTTTCAGCATTAACTAAAGTATCCTCAAATTCATCCTTATCTATAACTATAACTCCATCTGCATCCCCAAAAATAATATCACCAGTACTTACTGAAACTCCTCCGCAGGAAATTGGCTTATTATAATTTCCTTCTGCTTCTTTGACAGTAGTAGTAACTGGTGATCTACCCGTTGAAAAAACAGGGAAATTTAATTTTTTAATTCCTAATGTATCTGTGCTAGGACCATCTATAACTATTCCACCTAATTTAAGATTTTTAGCTACTCTAGCAACTCCTTCTCCACAGCAAGCATACCTATCATCTCCCATTCTATCTACAACTATTATTGATCCTTCTGGCGCTCTTCTCATTGCATAATATAGTATAGCTGAGTATTTACCAGGTATGCTCACAGTAAAAGCCGGGCCTATAATCTTATATTTTTCATCCACCGGTTTTATTTTTTGATTCATGAATCCCCCCTGTATATAATGTCCTATCATAGCAGGGTCTATTTTCATTGATCTTTCTATTAAATCCTTTGTCAAGCTCATTAAATAATCTCCTTTTAATTTCTTTTTTAAATATTTTCCAATTCTACCCTATTTTTTAAACTCGGAATACTATTTCGAACACTATCAATGTAATCCCATTCTATTTCAGCTATAACAGTATCTACTTTATCTGAGGATTTTGCTATCACTGTTCCCCAAGGATCTATAACCATTGAATTCCCAAAAGATTTTTTGCCTTTTTCAAATTCACCAAACTGTCCTACAGCTACAATATACACTTGGTTTTCTATTGCTCTTGCTCTTAAAAGAGGCTCCCAGTGATCCTTTCCAGTAAATAAAGTAAATGCAGCAGGAACAAAAATAAGCTTAGCTCCATTAAAGGTAAGCTTTCTGAATAATTCTGGAAATCTTAAGTCATAGCATATAGTAAATCCAAATTGTCCTATTTCATTACTTAAATTAATAATTTCATTTCCCCTTTTATATTTACTTGATTCATTAAAGGTGTTTTCTTTATCTATACTCACATCAAACAAATGAATTTTACGATAAACAGCTTCTATTTCACCCTTAGGGTTAATAAAGACCGATGTATTAAATATTTTATCACTATTCATATCTTTTTCAGCAAAGCTTCCATTATGTATGTACACTTTATGCTTTACAGCCATATTTTTAAGTTCATTGATTATTTCTCCATCAATGCTTTGGGAATTTTCTTCTGCTCCACTTAGGGATAAATATGAAGATGCTTCCGGAAAAACTACTAGCTCAGCTCCTTTACTTGAACATTCCTCAATCACTTTTTTCATTTGTACTAAATTTTCTTTAATATTATTTTTTGAATTTATCTGTCCTAACCCAATTTTTAAATTTTTCATAAAATTATCCTTTCTTTTTCTTTTTATATTACATGAAACTAGGCAACCACATTGTAAGAGCTGGTATTAGTGTGATTAAAATTAACGCTATTAGAATCGGTATATAATACATCATAAAGGCAGAAACCACCTTATGTATTGGTAAATCTGTAATAGAACTCATAATGAATAGTCCCGTACCTACCGGTGGTGTTGTATAACCTATTAAAGAATTCATAGTCATAATTACACCAAATTGCAATCTATCTACTCCTATCATATCAATAATCGGCAGTAGAATTGGTATCATTATCAATTTAATAGACATTCCATCTAACACCATCCCTAAAAATATTAAGAATGCATTTATTAAAAATAGCATAATATATTTATTTGTAGTTAAGTTAAATAGATATTCAGAAACCATAGCTGGTATTCTTTCAACTGTAAATACCCATCCAACGGATTTACCTACACCTATCAAGAACATAATCAATGCCGCAGAATAAACACTGGCCTTTAGTGATTTAATAAAACCTTCCATTGTTAATTCTTTATATATTAATCCAACCACTAATGAATAAGTTGCAGCTATAATACCAGTTTCTGTAGCTGTTGCTATACCTGTTATCATACAACTTACTAGAATTATTGGAGCTAAAAGAGCTAAAAAACCCCTTTTAAAAGTATCAACTAATCTTCCGACCTCAAAAGGCTCCGGTTCCGGCATTTTATATTTACCAGACTTATATATAAGGTAATTAGTTATCATCAATATCAAGCCAATTAAAATACCAGGTATAAGACCTGCAATAAACAGCTTGGAAATTGAAACATTTGCCAACATAGCATAAATTAAGAAAGGTATACTA